>Ga0272448_1000501_pt1 | contig 60952 bp, 30 predicted proteins | sample YNPCB0191_FD_202220 | JGI IMG/M metagenome (GOLD analysis project Ga0272448, IMG submission 202220) | Hot spring sediment microbial communities from Yellowstone National Park, WY, United States - YNP-CB-019-1 | ecosystem: Environmental > Aquatic > Thermal springs > Hot (42-90C) > Sediment... | reverse complement strand
GTGTCCTTAAGCGGTTTGCTGGTAACACCCCGATTCAGGAAAGACAGTAATGGTTCCTTTCATGGACAGCTGTTGCTCCGGTAACAGAGGCGTGCCGGCAGCAGTGGCAAAGTGCGAAAGTCCACTACTAAATGTAATATGGTTGGGGTTAGACTAGTTAATTGGGGATGACGCACCAATACTCAACAGGCTGATGACAGCCGTCCAGACCACGTGCGCCGGGCTGCCCCCGTCACCGTCGGGTATCAATTCAACTTTGACCGCTCCCAGCAGCAGATGACCGTCGCTGGCACCGGCTTCAGTTATGCGTACGGCTACCAGTATGACAACGCCCGACGACAGCTCGCCGCGCTGACGAATCCCTTCGGGCGCACCACGCGGTGGCAGTATGACGCGAAGCAACGCGTCAAAAAATTCGGGGACAGCATACGGATTCTTTGTTCTGGCAAACGTAAAATCCGTATGCTGCCCCCGATTTACCCGAAATTAAGCTTCTAGATCGGAAGTAATCTAGAGTAAACGCATTGAAATTTCCTTGAGGTAGGATTCTCTATGAGCCTTAACACAATCATATCACAAGGCTATCTCGTTCAGTTCGATGCTCATGCTGCATCAGAACACGGGCACTATTTCTGTGGAGCGCACGAAATACCCGGCGCCTGGTGCCCCAATTGTGATAAACCGTTACTTCGGCTGCTTACACTCGGTATGACAGATGGGCGTATTCGTATTCCTGGGGCGCTGTTTGAGCAGGTGCATCTCTTCTTCTGCTGTACTTGCGAAGTATTGAGTGAATCATTGTTCTACCGTATCCTCCCGGATTCTAGCATCGAGCTCATACAATTCGGGAAAGGGATAATCGATATTGAGGCGGGATACGGCCTCCCTTATCGAGGCTATCCTTCACACTTCCCCGGAACGCCGGTAAGGCTGGACGCTTTGAAAGAGGACGAGCAAGAGTATATAACTTTAAGTAACAGGTATGACCACAGTTTGCCAACAAGGGAAATGCATAATAGATACCGCTATATCTACAATGCCGATCATCAGGTAGGTGGAGAACCGTTATTATGGCAAGGGCATGAGTACTGGGAAATGTTTTGCCCAATGTGTAAAAAGTCACTCCCGTTGCTTGCCACGATAGGGGGTGGGTGTTTGGACTCCCGAGGTTTATTTGGAATGGTCGGCGGACAGATCGTCTATACCTTTTGTGTAGAATGCTCGGTGATGGGGGCGGTTTTTCTGACAACCTGAGCAGGTCTTAGAAATGTATTTTACCAATTCACCAATCCGATCGTACTCAGCACCCATCCGCTCGGACTTATACAATCCATTCGTATGCCCGAGGTCAGAACGTGAGGCCCATCCCTTGAAATCCGGTCAAAACTCATTGACATGCACTAAAACACATTATAAAATCGCTTTGATCGAATGGTGAATCTGTTATTGCCATGATGGCGGGGGAGCCATCGGCGCCATTCAGTGCATCGCAAGGAGGTTTGGGATGCCTGGGAAAATTCTTCGGATTTGTGTCGTCGCGTTGTTATTGACGCAACTCTGCCTGCCCAATGCCGTGTTCGCGCGCGGGAGTTTTGGGGGAGGCGGGCGGTCGTTCGGCGGAGGAAGCCGGTCGTCGTCGTCCTGGGGCGGCGGCAGCCGATCATCCGGCGGGTCCTCGTCCTGGGGTGGGAGCAGTCGCTCGTCCACCGGCAGTTCATCCTGGGGCAGCAGCAATCGCTCCACCGGCACCACCGGGTCGTCGGGGTGGGGGAGCGGCAATCGCAGCAGTTCGCCTCCGTCCAACACCTCGTCCGGCTGGGGCTCCGGTTCCAATGGTTCCTCGGGCTGGGGCAGCAGCGGGCGCACCGGCAGTGGGAGCTCGCCGTCCTTCAGCGGCAGCCGCCCGAGCGCCACGACGTCGCGCTCCAGCGCCGCGGACCAGGCGCTCTATCAGAAAGCGAAGATGAACAACACGGCGTTCACTGACCGCAACGCCGCGGTGAGCAACTTCCGCTCGCGCTACGGCAACCAGTATACCAACCATTTCACTTCGGAGCCGTCCACGCGCCCGTCGTACATCCCGCAGACCTACGCGGTGGGCGGGCAGAATGTCACCGTCATCTACAACCGCAGCTACGGCGGCTACGGCTACTACCACCCGCTGACGCACGCGTGGATGATGTATGACATGTTTGCGGACGCCGTGATGATGAACCACATGATGTCGATGAACGGCTATTATTATGGTGCGCCGCCGGTCGCCTATGGCGGCGGGCCGGGGTATGCGCCGGGGTATGCACCGGCCTACTACAACCCGTTCGCCTGGGTGTGGGGCGTCATCACCTTCATCTTCTGGGCGCTGCTCGCCATCTTCATTTTCTGGCTTATCTACCGCTGGGCCAGCCGGCGCGGCGATCGGGAAGTGTATGACGACGGCGATTCCGTCACCATCATCACCAGCACGCCGACCGCCTTCACCCCGCCGCCCACCACGTATACGCCGCCGCCCGCACCGCGCCAACCGGCCTCCGGGTCGGTGCGAAGGGAGATGCACGTGTTTGACAACGAAGGCGCCACGCCGGCGTTCTGGAGCGGGCTGACCACTGGCAGCGTGGTGATCCTCACCGACCCGCAGGCGCTCGCCGATTCCGCCAAAGAGGGGCGTGGCGCGGTGGGGCGCGAATACACCGTGGAGGAGGTGCGCAGCATCCGCGAGCAGCACGGCCTGGCCACCTGGCAGCTCTTCCGCCTGCGCGAAATTCAGCAGGACCTGTGGCTGCTGGCGAAGATCGTTGACCAATTCGTCGACCTGCGCATCTACTTCCAGTTGCCGGACGAGGAGTTCAAGCCGGGCAACCGCAAGGATATGGTCGACCGCGGCAACCTGTGGCTCTTCCAGCAGCCCGCCAATCCGGAGCACTTCGCCTATAGCGAACTGGAATACACCACCGAGATCCAGGGCCCGTCCGAGCCCGGCCAGCCGCCGGTGTGCTACCAGATGAAGGACCAGGGCGTAATGGCCGGCACCATGACCACCTTCAGCGGCAACGCGCCCGCCGGGAAGATGTTCACCATGCTGGCCGAATACCAGGCCACCGGCGACTGCGAGAACCCGGAACTGCTGTTGCTGGAGATGGGCGGCATTGACCCCAACGCCCCCGACAACTGCGACGACCTCGGCGGCCTCATCATCCTGCTGCAAGGCTCCCCGATCACGGAAAACGAGATCGAGGTGTTGCAGAACCAGCAGAAGTAGGAGTGTGTGGGAGTTTGGGAGTGTGGGGGTGTGGGAGTAGCTATCCCGCACCCCCTTTTGCTTGTCCTCGTTCATAGCCGTATCTGTATCCACGGGAGGGCGACGCTCCTGCGGAGCCAGATGATGCACCCGGTTCTCACATCAGGCTCGGCGGGAGCCTCGCCCTCCCGTGATGTACGTGAACTTTGACAGAAACTCTGAAGCCAACAGCGCCAGTACCCGCCAACCACGCCCGTCCAATACCCCCACACTCCCAAACTCCCATATCCCCACACAATTCGCATTGCTTGTCACTTCCACCATATTGCATTAGTAGCAATAAATACTATTGACGACAAGCAAACCCGGTGGTACCGTGGAGGTGGATCACCGGTGGTACTTGGTTGACAAGGAGTGAGGTCATGCAGACCATTGATGTGCCGCCCGCGGGGGAGTTGCTCTCCCTGGAGGAGGCGGCGGATTTTCTGTGTGTGAGCAAATCGACGCTGTATCGCCTGCTGGATCAGCGGAAGCTCTCCGGCATGAAGGCGGGCAAGCAGTGGCGGTTTCGCAAGGAGGATTTGCTCGCGTATATGCAGCGCGGGCCGGCGGCGCAGGCGCTGGCGAAGGTGCCCATGCCGCTGCTGGATGACGAATTAGCGTTTCTCGCCGGGGAGTTGGCGCGGGCAGGGGCGGCTCCCGATGCCTTCGACGACCCGGCGCTGGAGGGGGAGGCGGGCAAGATCAGCCAGCTCGTGCGCCGCATGGTCGGGCTGCTGGTGACCCTGCGCGGCAGCGATATCCACCTCAACCCCGTGTGGGAGCCGGAAGGCCCGTCCGTGCTGCTGTTGCTGCGCGTGGACGGCGCGCTGCTGGAGACCCGCCGCCTGCCGTACGCCCTGCTTGACGCGCTGGTGCTGGAGTGGAAGCGGCTGTCCGGCATGGCCATCGAGGAGCACCGGCGCCCGCAGGAGGGCAGCATCCACCCGGTCGCCTTCGGCCACCCGCTGGTCTCCCTGCGTGTGGCTATTGTGCCAACCATCCATGGGGAGAAAGTGAGCGTGCGCACGCTGCCCACGCGGATTCCCACGCTGGAGGAGCTGGGGATCGACCTGCGGCTGTGGGAATGGTGCCAGAAGCAGCGCGGAGTCATCCTCATCGTCGGCCCCACCGGGTGCGGCAAGATGACCACCCGCGCGGCGTGCATCCAGGCGATCCATACGCAATACGCGAAAAACATCATGACGGTGGAAGACCCGGTGGAGTATCGCTTCCCACGCGGCGTCACCCAACTGAACGTGGACGGTTTTTCCGTGGCCGAGGGCGTGCGCGCCGTGCTGCACCACGACCCGGACGTCATCGTCATCGGCGAGATTCGCGACGCGGAAGTGGCGCGGCTGGCCTTTGAAGCGGCGGATACCGGCCACCTGGTGCTGGCGTGCATGCACGCCAGCGAGAGTAGTGCGCCGCTGTCCGAGTTCCTCGAATGGGGCCTCAAGCGCGCGCTGGTGGCGAAAAACCTGATCGGTATCGACCTGCAGTGCCTGTACCCGCGGCTATGCGGCGAGTGCAAGGTGCCCATCGAGGTGGAGCCGGCGCTGCTGGAGAAGATTCGCCAAGCCGCAGCCGCGGGCGGATGCATCCTGCCGGCAGACCCCGTCTTCTACCAGCGCGGCTGCCCCCGTTGTGGCGGGCGCATCGCCATCTCCGAATTCATCACCTTCACCCCCGCCGTGCGCATGGCTTTCCTGCAGAGCGCCACCATGGAGGAATTCACCAGCGCCGTGCGTCAACAAGGCCAATGCTCCCACTTCGCCGAGGTGGTGCAAAAAGCCTTAGCCGGATTGGTTCCGCTGGATATTGTGCTGCGGGAGTTGCCGTTTTGAGGGCCGGTTGGGGACTGCCCCCGCGGCTGTGCTCGTTATTATAATGAAACAAATGAAGCGGAATGGTATCCGTGCGATAACCAGTGCCCGGTCAGGGCTGTCCCCGCGTATGCAGCCGGTCAGATTCTGGAAGTCGGGAGGGCGACGGTCCTCCGGAGCCAATGAGAGAACCGGTTGCATAATCTGGCTCCGGGGGACCGTCGCCCTCCCAATATACATGATAACCGGTCAGACTCACGCGGGGGCAGCCCTGACCGAGCGTTCTCGATCAATCCGGTATGCCAATCGCAGCCTATTTCTCTCGCCTATAGCAGGCTCTGCCGCGGGGGCAGCCCCCGTGGCCTGCGGTGAATAACAGCCCCTAATCCCCATACCGCTGCCGCAGCATTGGCGCCAGGCGGAGCATGAGTTGCAGGCGTTCGAAGAAGTCGCACCATTCGGCGAGTTCGGCGGCCAGGGCGTCTTCCGGTGGGGGGATGAGGCCGGTGTCGCAGGCGGGGCCGCATTCGGTGGCGGCTTTGCGGCGGTAAACGCTGAGGTGGCGGTCGCCGAAGCGGGCGAGTTCGAAGAAGTCTTCCGAGAGGACCACCACCACCGGCACCTTGCGCGCGCCGTTGATGCGCAGCATATCATGCAGTTCGGGATGAGAGCGGCTGTCCAGATAGCGCATGGCGATGAGCGGGCAGGCGCGCTCGATTGCCGCCAGCATCGGCACCTGCCGCGTGCAATCCCCGCACCAGAGGCCGCTCAGCACCAGCACCTGCATCTTCCGTGTATATGAGCGCAACCGCGCCTCCTGCTCACTCGTCAGCGCGATGAGCGATGCATAATTGCGCACACTGGCAACTTGGTTTGCCTCGCCAGATGCCACATACGCGTCATACGGCAGCCCGAGCGTGTAGTAGTTGCGGAAGTAGTCGGATTGGGTGTCAAAATAGGGTGATGTCATGTGGTCCTCCCATCACTTTGCTCGCTATTCACAACTTGCTCCGCCCATCAATACACGCGCATGATCCCGATTACTATGCGGCATATAACTCAATACCTTCCCGCATGATTTCCCGGTAGACCATACCGATGGTTGATTGGTGTATAGCTAATTGCTCCGGGGTGGTGACGATAATATCGACGGCAAATCCAAGGCCAACCATAGACGGATACAGCGTTTCATAGACTTGATGGCGGTCGGTTCCTTCGGGGACAACGACCGCAACATCGATATCGCTGGCCGTATGCATCTCTCCTCGCGCTGCCGACCCGAAGAGGATGATGCGTAACGGCTGGACAGCGTCACGAATGCGCTGAACAAGGGCATCAATCTGCTCGGTCGTTGGTTGCATCGGAGTCCTCCGCACCAGATCAATCATCACCTTCATGATACCATCTTTTCTCATTCCTTACCACGCCGAAAACGCCCGGTCCGTGCAAGCGGCCTGCTCTCCCGCCTACGCCCACCCCAGCACCATCAGCACGGCCCCCAACAGCGCCGCCGTGGGCCGATCCAGCTTCCGCGGGCTGTTCTCCCCCATGGAAATCAATATGTACGTCAGCACAAAAACCAGCGTGCCCAGGTGCAATGCCATACTCCTCATGAAGCAGAGGAAGTATAGCGCGTTGGCCGGCGAACGTCTAATTTCATGCTCCTGCTCTTACTCATACTCAAAAAGGTGGATCTTTTATGGGATTGAGCATGAACATGAACATGAGTATCCACCCGGTAAAGCCTGAAGGGCTAACATTCGATAGCCCCGGGTGAAACGCAGTGGAACCCTGGGGAGATATAGGCCCACCTCCCCAGGGTTCCGCTTCGCTACACCCTGGGTTATCGAATTACAGTCCTTCGGGCATCACCGCGTATTGTCCTTCGGTATCCGCTCCAACAGCCGGCGCACGTCCTGCCGCTCATAGCTGCCGGGCTCACGCTCATTGACGATGGCTTCGAGGCGGGGGCGGGCGAAGGTGAGGCGGGTGGCGTCGTTGACGCGGGCAAGTTCGACGGCGGCAGAGAGGCGCTGCCATTCGTTAGGGGAGGAGAGCGCCTCCAGGATGGACGGTTTCCTGTCGCCGTCGTTGAGGAGGAAGAGGCTGACAGCGGCGCGGAGGTGGATGGTGAAGTCGGTGTCCGCCAGCAGGTGGCGCAGGATGGGAAGGTTCTTCGCGCGGTCATCCGGGGTGCCGTCCGCCAGCACGCGGGCAGCTTCGGCGCGCGCCTCGTTGTCCGACTGGCCGGCCAGCGTGCGGTAGAGCTCCTGTGCCGCGGCATTGCCGATTTTACGCACTGCATCCAGGATGTAGCGGCCGGTCAGCAGGTCCTCGCCATCACGCGGGTCGAGTGGCGTGCGGGTGACAGCGGCGTTCAGTTCACTCCAATCCGCACCGATGCTCTCCACGCTGCCGATGGCGTCATACTGCGCGCTCATGGCTGCCTGCGCCTGTGCCACGCGGAAGCCGGCGCCGCTGTGCCGTTGTTCATCATTGCGCGCGTCAATGTAGAGCTTCACCAACTCCGGCATGGCCTCGCTCGCCTTCAACTCGCCCAGCGCCCACACGATGGAGGCACGGGACAGCCCACTCTCCAGGTCCAGCGCCTTGAGGAGTACGGGGATGGACGCCGGGTCGCCGAGGGCGCCGCACGCCCGCGCGGCGTTGGAGCGCACCACGCGGTCGGGGCTGGCCAGGGCTTCGTGCAGTCGTGGCAGCATCTCCTTGCCGGCAGCAGTAAATATCTGCTGCGCGAAGGCGATCTGCCCGCGCTGTTTGTTGTTATCGTACGCTTTCAACAGGATGTCCGCCGCCTCGGGGTGCTGACGCAATGACGCACCCAGCGCGGTGAACACCCTGGTATGCCACTCATCTGTTCCGTAACCGCCGCCGATGGGGTGCTGCAGCAACAGGGTGAAGATCGCCGGTGTGGCCAGCGGGGCCAGCGCCCGGTAGACGGACTCTGCCGTCACCTCCACCCCCACCGAGCTGGTGGCGCCGAAGGGGAAGTTGTGGTAGCTGTGTTCCCAGTCGCCGAGTGCGCTCAGCATCGTAGCATCCGGCGTCACACCATGGCGGGCCAGCGCGAGCACCGCGAAGGCGCGGATATCGCAGTCGTCGTCCGCCAGCAGGCCTTTCAGCGCCGGGATGACCCGCGCATCGTCCTTCGCTTTGTCCAGCAGGTAGACCGCCGTGGCGCGCAGACGCGGCTCGGGAGAATTCAACTGGGGAAGGAGGAGATCGAGGTAGTCATTCACCGTATTGAAATCCTGCCGGGCGAGCGCCTCCGCGCGGTAGTAGGGATTATCATCCTGCAGTGCGCGCGCCAGCTCATCGTGGCTCATCCGGCCTGGCCGGCGCACCTCCACATCCGCCAACCATTGCTGCCGGCGGGAGCGCACTAGCTTTATCGGCTGTGTGGGGGATGGCAACCCGGCGACGGTAGCCTCGGCATCGAGGATGAGCAGCCCGTGCGTTCCGCCCAGGTAGCGCTTGCCGCCGTGTACTTCGTCCAGCAGTACGGCGCCGCCCAGGTAGGGGAGCGTCTTGCTGTCGTCAGGCGGTGTCGCCGGCGGCAGGAACTCGGTGCCGTCGGTGAAGGTCCAGGTGAGCGTGTCGAGGATCGAGCTTGGGCAGGTGACCACCCGTTCCTGATCTTTCACCCGCACCCAACGATGGCTCAGCTCATCTCTGCCACGCAGGTAGACGGTCCCGTAGAGGATGTGCAGTTTCGTCCCCTCTACGCGCAGCCGCTTGACCTTGTCCATGCCCAACCCGTCGGCCATGGTGTAGGTTTGCAGCAGCCCGCTGGTGAGATCCATCGTAGCCAGCCCGCCGCGATCGTCGCCCAGCTCACAGGCGAAGAAAAGGGTGTTGCCGATGCGCGCCACATCTTCCACCTTGTTCGACGGCAGACCATCGGAGACGGTGATGCGCCGCACCGGCGTGCCGTCCGGCAGCGAGAGCACCGTCACTCCGCCGTTGGTGCAGACGTAGGCACAGTGCGCGGCGTCATCGAAGACGATGCGCTTCACGTAGAAATCGCTCAGTTCTGTTGTCTGTGTGCCCAGTTTCTCCCAAGCCAGCGTGTCCGGGTTGATGGCGAACAGCCCACCCTCCAGGTCCTGGATGTGCTGGCTCATGCCATCGTTGTCGTCTGAGCCCATGTTGTCCTCGCGCCATTCGCGGATGATGGCGCTGCCCAACAGCAGCTTGCCGTCGTGTTGCTGCCAGCGAAAGGTCGGCCCGCGGTCGCCGTGCAGGGTCAGCCCCGGCACCTCTTCGCTGGTCGCGGAGCCGCAGTAATAGTGGATGAACCGGCCATCATAGCCATTTCGTTGCCACACCGCCGGGCCGAGGTGCACTGGCTTGTTGCTCTCCGCTTGTCGAACCAGCCGCAATTCCCCGATGTTGCGGTCGTAGACAGTGAGCGTGCCTCCGTCACCCATGAGCCAGACATGATCGGCGTCTTCGGTGACAATGGCGAACTCCCCGTTCACCATCAGCTTTTCGCCGGTGCGCACGTTGGCGATAGGCAGCACGCGGATGGCCAGCGTGGCGGGGTCCACCAGCGCCGGGCGGTGGCGCAGCTCGTCGTCTACGTAGACATCCGCCCAGATTTCATGTGCACTGGCACCAATGAGCCGCCAGTGCGATGGCTCTATTTCGATAGGCAGCTGGGTGAACTCGCCGCTCGCCTCACTGTAGACGCCATGGCGCGACCAGAGGCGATCCGCCGCGACGAAGAGCGGGCCCTCAACCTGATCAAACCGCTGCATCTCGTTCTTCACCGGGTCGATGCGCCAGCCCGGCGCCCAGAGCATCCCTTTCCACCAGCAGAGGGGTTCTGCCCGTGGCAGGCGCTTGTCGTCTTCAACGCGCGGCGTCTCCGGATCGAGACGGACCGGGGCGGGAAGCGTACTATCAGGGTTGTCGATACGGTAGATGCCCGTGGCGGCGCTGACGAAGAGCCCGGTCGGGGTGGAAAGAATATCTCCCACGCGCCCGCCCAGCGGAATCTGCAGCACTTCCAACGCCCCATCCGCGCCGGTGTGGTAGCGCACCAAGCCCCACGAGGTGCCGACCCACTGCCCGTCAGCGGAGAGGGCGCGCACATCATCACGGTTGGTCAACAGCCCTGCGAGCGCCGGCGTCCCGCCGGCGAGTGTGCGCACAGAGACATTCGTATAGCGATGCCCATGCATCCCCGCCGGATCAAGTCGCACCGCATTCGGCCCGTTCAGCAGGCGCGCCACCTGATTCTTCAGCGGGATACAGTCGCTCTTCTCTGCCAGCAGGCGCAGCCGTTCCCGATCTGCCGCTGTCCGCACATGCGGCAGCATCACATACACGGCCTGCAGCAAGTCTTCGAGGCCGATTTCGCGCTCATTAAATCCGTTCCAGTCCGCGCGCGGGGTGGGGAGGGCAGCCACCTGCTCCGGGCGAGTGAACGGCTTCTGCCCCTCCAGGTGTGGAGTGGAGAGCCCCGCCTCCTGCTCCGGGCGGGTGAATGGTTTCTGCCCCTCCAGCACGCGGAAGCCCAGCGCCACCAGCTTGTCCTCCGCCCCGGCTTTCTCGTACAGGCGCATCAGCCGGGAGGCCAGGTCGTAGTAGTTGCGGAATTGCGTGCGGGAGAAATTGCCTTTCCCGCGGGCGAAGGCCCAGGAGGCGTCGCTATCCAGCAGCGCTTCCAGCGCCGGGATCACCTCCGGCCCCTCGAAGCGGTCGGCAAGGTCGAGCAGTTCCAGGCGCGTGCGGCTGTCCTTTGGATTGGCAGCGATCAGCGCTTCCAGCAGCAGGCGATACTGCGGTGAGCCCACCTCACGGAAACGCTGCTTCCACTGGTAGAAATCGTAACTATTGGTGTCCGCCTTCCCACGCACCATCTCGCCCAACGCTTGCGCTGCACCCGCGTAATCTTTCAGGAGCCAGCACAGGCTGGCCCTGGACGCCGGTTGTGTGACGGTCTTCAAGAGCTCCGTTGCCCAGGCCGTGAAGCGGGCACCCTGCCCGGTGGCGGTGAAGCGCGCCGCCGTGGCCTGCAGCGTGCCCAGATCGCCCAGCAGCCCTTCGTTCAACTCATACTGCCGCAGGCTGAGCGCCAGCACCTTATCCGATTGGTTCAAGGCACCGTAGAGCCGCTCTAGGCGGTTGATGATTTCTAACTGGAAGTGCGTGCGACCCTGCTCCGGGTTTGTACCGAGTGCGGTGATGCCCGCCAGGTTCATCTGCTGTGCCTGCTGGGCATACACAGCCTCCTCGTCGGCGTCGGGCAGATGGGGTGGGGTATAGGGAAGACCCAGTGCGTGCTCGTACTGCGCGACGGCGTCGGTCGGCTTTTCCACCGTTTCATAGGCCAGCCCGCTCCGGTAGGCGATGGTGAGCGGGTCGAAATTTGCCTGGTGCAGATAGGCCAGTTCCAGCGCCAGTGCCTCCTCCAGCTTGCCCTGCAATTGGCGCACCCGCGCCAGCACGCGCCGCGCGCGGTTGTCCTTCGCATCGATCTGCCCCTGCAGCGCCGTCACCAGCGCGTCCTCCTGCCCGAGCGATTTCAACTCACCGTAGGCCAGCCGCAGGTACTCCTTGCGCGAGATGCCATGGGAGGCGCCGAACCAGAAGATGCGGTTGCCCCTGCCATAGGGCGCGCCCACGTGATCCGGGTTGCGGTCCATATCCATGCACAGCAGCGGCACCATCAATATGGACGTGGCGCCGGCGGCATCCCCCTGGCGCTTGAAAAAATAGGCGTAATCGATGGCGAACTGCAGGGCGCGTCCGGAAAAGCCCGCCGGCTGCACGGTGACGGTCTCCTCGCTGGAACTTCTCGTCTCCACATGGTACACCGGGGTGATCATGGTATACGGCTGGGTGTATTTGCGGTGGATGGCCCAGATGCGCGCAAATTCCTTGCCCGCGTCCTCCCACGCCTGCAGCGTAATGAAGCGGCGGATGAGCCAGTTGTCGCGGTGGCTGCCCGGCCCCAGCGTGAACGGCATGACTTCCTGGGGATATTGAACCACCTGAATCACATAATCTTCCGACCGCGAAGCGAAAGCCTGCTGCGGGTCAACCGGGTAATACTCCGCCGGCATCATCCCCTGCGCCCAGCCGTCTGTTGCGTTGGCGGCGATATGCGCAGTCACCTCGCGATAGCAGGCCAGCGCCGCCTCGCGCTTCCCCAGCGTCAGCAGCAGGTCGCCCTCGATCAGCTTCCGCCGCGGCAGCGGCACCCCTGTGCCTTTCTCCTGCAACAACGCCAGGTACTCCGCCGGCTTCCCCCGCCCGATGCGTGCCGCCAGATGCTCCGCCCCCTCGAACTGCAGGAAGAGCACAAACGCATCCCGCTCATTCCCCTCCCGATACAGCTTGCACACACTATCAAACGTCACCGCCCCCGGCGCCTGCGCCCAGACTCCGACAGCCAGCATGAGTAATGACAGAACAATTATCCACCGCCGCATAGATGCCTCCTACAGAATGAGAGATGCTTCCGGAGGGTTATACGATGGGGCGGGGGGAAATGTTACAGGGGTGGGGTGGAAATTTGCACACCTCGGGCGGGACTGCCGCCTTCCTGCCAAACAGTAAAGACTGCTCAACTAAAGAGGAGTGTACGCGTGGTATTAGCGAATAGTGAAAGAATCGACACATTCGATTTAATCGATTGATTCGATTTTCTCAATTCCCTCATAAAAGGAAAAGGAGGCAAATCATGTTCGGCGGCACCGTCGGTTATTTCCGGCTGGATTCATGGATTCTGGCCAACATCGTGCAACTTGGAACACAACGTTTCTGCCGGCAATTTCTCAACCGCACGAATGATCCTTGTGGGCGCCAGTACGACCAGATGACGCAGGCGGCGCGGTCTGGGTGCGCCAACAATGCAGAGGGTTCGGCACGGCACGCCACGTCCCGCGAAACCGAAATGAAGCTTACCGATGTGGCGCGGTCCAGTCTGGCGGAGTTATCAGGAGACTACCTCAACTGGCTGTTGCAGCAGGAAAAGGTACCGTGGGGCAAGGAGACTGCCGCGGCGCGGGAGGTGTATGCCGTTCGACTCGACAGGCCGGAATATGGCGAGGATGTGGTACATGACGCCTGCGTGCATATTCTGGCGCAAAAGAAAAAATTCGCAAAGTGGTTGGAATCCGGCAATGACGAAGCGATGGCGAACTGCCTGTTAATTCTCATCGCCCGGGTCATCAACATGCTGAACCACCAGATGGAAAAACAAGGCGAGACCTTCCAACAGGAAGGTGGGTTCCGTGAGAAACTCACCAGCATCCGGGTGGAAGCGAGGGCGATTCAGGAAGCCGCACCCGTCTGCCCCGAGTGCGGCAAAGCCATGACACGCCGTAAGGCCCGCAGTGGTAAGAATGCGGGCCGGGAGTTCTGGGGCTGCACTGGGTACCCGGAGTGTAAAGGCGCAAGGGAGATAATCACGGACGAATCGACATAACCGAATCCATCGATCGATACGATTCCCTCGATTCATTCGATACGGGGAAATGTACGGTCTACTTATTGAGCCGGAGGGGTTTCTTCGGCGGTTTTCCAATTGGTGCTGCGATATCGTGCCTCTGTCGCTTCTATTTCCATTTGTCCTTCTTAAAAAATCCAGCGTTTCGCCGAACTGTTCCACGACCTGTTGATAAAAAGATGTCACACGCTCGACCGCGGCCGTGTCATCCACAGCAAGGCGATCGCCATCAAGAGGGCAGGGGACAGTCCCTTCAACGGGTATCAGCCATTCGTTCTCTTACTCTTACTCGTCTTTTTCAATATACGTTTTGGAGTGTGGGTAAGAGAAAGAAAACCTGCTTGGAAGGCCGCTCACCCCTGCCTCTCCACCACCGGCAACATCACAAAAAACCGGCTTCCTTTCCCCACCTCGCTCTCCACCCACACGCGGCCGCCGTGGGCTTCGACCAGCAGGCGGGTGATGTAGAGGCCGAGGCCGATGCCTTCGGCTTTGCGGCTGCTGGCGGCGCGGTGAAACTTTTCGAAGAGGTAGGGGAGATCGTCGGCGGCGATGCCGTGGCCCTGGTCTGCCACCGTGATGCACAGCATGGTGCCTGCCGGGTGTGCACGCACCCACGCCGGCGTACCGGGGTCGGAGTACTTCTGTGCATTAGAGAGGAGATTGGTGAGGATGCGCTCCAGGCGGTCGGCGTCAGCCGAAATGGGGGGCAATACTGATGGCAGCTCGAGCTGCACACGCTGGACATCCAACACGCGCGCGGAGCGCTCCAGGAAGTCCGGCAGGAAGGCGGCGAAGTCGATGGGCATACGCACAAGTAGCAGTTGCCCACCTTCCAGCCGTGAGGCCGTAACCAGGTCGTCGATCATCACATCCATGCGTCGCACGGCGCGGGCGATGGTGTCCACACTCATCTGCAGTGATGGGTCTGCGCGATCGGCCACCCGCTCGCGGATCAGGCTCATATGCCCGCTGATGATCGTCAACGGTGCACGCAGATCATGGGAGACCAGGTGGACGAAGGTATCCATCTGGGCCAGCAGGCGCTCGCGCTCGCCGATGCTGGCTTCCAGGGCGTGCGTCTTCTGTTGCTCCCGCCGGTACAGCAGCACATACTCCCCGAGCAAGCCAAACAGCAGGGTGAGGAACGCACCGGTGTGCAACAGACGGCCCAGCAACCACCAGAGGTCATAGCGTTTGCCGCCATACAGGATCATCAACACGCCGAAGGCGAACAGCAGCAGGAAGAGGGCCAGATACCCATCGAGCGTATCCCCGGAGTGCCGATACCGGCGTGTCGAGAGTGCAGCGCCGGTGAGAAAAATGAGGATGAGGATCATCTCCCAGGCCAGGAGAACGTGCGTAAAGGTTCCCGAGGTGTTGGTGAGCACGGGCAGGTGGCGCTCGAACGCGATGAGCAGCAGGAAGATGGTGGTGAGGGCGATGGCCCAGGCAATGGCGATCCCCAGCCGCCGTCGCCCTTGCGCTGCCGGCTCTGCGTGGCGGCTTGCCAGCGCTGCCATCATCGACACGGCGCCGGCTCCCTGCAACGGAATGATGATCCACACTGGGGTGCTGGGATAGTGGGCGATGATGGCCCCGCCATTCGGTAGCAAGCCGGGCCAGGCGAGGATATAGAAGGTGAGGCCAATGCAGGTCGAGGCAAAGCTCACGCCGACCCAGAAGGACATCGGATCGCGCAGCACACGGTAGCGCCCGAAGGCCAGGTAGGCGATGCAGAATGCCGCCAGCACCTGAAACCCATGGACCATGGGGACGATCCAGGGAATCTCTGCGATGACCGAGCCACGCCCCCACCAGCAGAATACGACCGCCGTTATCACGGTGAGCAGCCATGCTGTCACGGCAATGACGCGGAGCAGCGGGGTGACGGGAGAGCGCCCGGTAACTGGAGCTGAAACAACGGCCATGTTATTTCCTGTTACCGTCCAGTATATGGGATGGCTCTCTTCCACTGTGTTATACATTTCTTTGCTTAAGTTAAAATTATGTAAAAATATGAGCACTTTATGATCGGGAAGGAGTGGATTACTCGGGCGGGGCTGGTAATGCTTGATTCACCTTGCAACTTTCCAGGCTGCCCGAGCGTATACACAGCATCACACCAGCAACGCCATCTGATCAGGAGGTCAACCCATGCGTATCACCGCTGTTTTCGCTTGTGCACTCGTCAGCCTGCTACTCGTCATGGCCCCATGCCGGGCGCAGGAGAGCACCGTGGACGAAAAGGTGGCCAAAGCCGGCACCGTCTCCGCGGGTAACCTCGACTTCAGCCTGCGGCTCTTTCACCGGTTGGCAACCGCCACGCCGGGGCAGAACATCGTTATTTCCCCGCTCAGCATCTCGCAGGCGCTGTCGATGGCCTGCAACGGCGCCGCGGGGGAGACGCAAAGCGAGATGATGCAGACGCTCGGGTTCCGCAAGTTATCCCTGGATGCGGTCAACGCCGGACAATCGGCGTTGCTCGATCTGTCACTGAATCCCGGTTCCGGGGTGACGCTGAATATCGCCAACGCGCTCTGGCTGCAGCACGACCACCTCTTCGTGCCGGATTATCTCCAGCGCATGCAGCAGTCCTACCATGCGCAACTTACGAAAACCGATCTGCATGCCCCGGCGACGGTGGACATGATTAATAATTGGGCATCGGACCAGACCCACGGCATGATCAAATACGTCATCAGCCCCGGCGACATCAAAACGAATACCGAACTGTTGCTGACCAACGCTGTCTATTTCAAAGGCATCTGGAGCATGCAGTTCGACAAGGCAAACACCAGATCCGATAATTTTACGCTGCAGAACGGGACAACGGCGCCGGTGTCAATGATGAACCAGACGGCCCGTTTCCAATACTGGGAGACGCGTGAGATGCAGTCCATCAGCCTGCCGTATGGGGCGGATGAACGGTTCTGCTTCCTCATCTTCCTCCCGCGGCAGGGCTATAGCCTCCCCGACATCTTTCGGCAACTGGACTCAAATAATTGGAACTACGAGTGGAAGCTGTGCCAGATCAAGCTACCCCGCTTCTCCACCAACTACCAGACCAAATTAGTTCCACCGCTCACCGACCTGGGCATGCAGAAGGCGTTCATACCTGGCCTTGCCGATTTTGCCGGCATGACGGGTATCCGCGGCGATCTCTATCTCGATGCGGTGCTCCACATCACGCGACTGGAAGTGGACGAAGAGGGTACCCGCGCCACCGCAGTGACCGCCATCACAGGAGGGAGCATCGGCATTCCCCGCCCCCCCAAAATCATCCCGGTCATCGTCGACCACCCCTTCTACTTCGCCCTCTACGACAGCACCACCGACGCGATACTATTCATGGGGCAGATTGTGGATCCACGGTAAGGGAGAACAGGGGAGGAGTGAGGAAGGAAGCGCAGGGATCCCGTTAACGTGGATTCCCTGCGCTTCTTGCTGGCACCAGCTATTTGAATACGATTTTCCTTACCGTCTCCTCGGAAAGGCAGTATTCTTCAGCAAGTCTCTCGATCGAGACCTTTTCCAAATACTTTTGTCGGATTTCCTCATTTCGCTGCTGAAAAAAGGTCCTCGCGCCTGATTCCTCGCCCCATTTCTTGCGGCTTGTCGCCCTGGGAATGTACAGCGCTTCGCCGGCAGCATATTTCTGTACTTCCTTGAGCAAGTCGTCAGGCAAGACATTGGAGGCGTTTTTGTATCTCATACCGGCAACACCTCCTGGGACATTATGGGTTCTTCGCGAGAAACGCCTCGACGGACGGATAGGATTCGATCGTCACACCGTGTGCCTGGATTGCGACAACAATTGCGTCCTCGACCAATGCGGCGCGCGCGCGGAATGACGGCAGGTTGTCGGCGTCAAAAGCGCTGAGGATATCCAGGTCGGCAATGCCAAAATCAGCGCCCACGGTGTCGAGCTCATTCTGCAGCATGCAACCCCAGATATAAGCATTGACCGGTTCATTCCTATCACACCAGTAGGATATCCGGCGCCAGGTGTAGGACAGCTCCTGATACCAGCATGCCAGTTCCGAAAAATCCGGCGCGCTTATCCTTCTCACGGTGTTCTTATCGTGCTCGTCGAGGAATCGTCTGGTGATGGCGATGATGTTGTGACACAGTCTCTTCTGCTCATCAGCCGTCTTGGCTCGTATGATGCGCTCATACAGGTCGATGAAACCTGCCGGAACTGCCTTGATCGTCTGAAGCGCGATGAGTTGGTCTGGTATTTCCAGATACTGTTGACTCACAAACGCCACCGCATTGGCGACGTTCATACAGAGATAACCTGCCTGCTCCCGTACCAGACACAGATTCTCCGCAAAAAGCATCTCCCGATGAATCTGCATCGCCGTGTTGAGCGCTTCCCGGGCTCTGCTGTACATGAAATGCGGGTTCTGCAGGTTTGCGCGCAGCCTGGCCTGGAGACTGACAAAGCGCTGCCGGTCGTGATCAGTTCTGGCATACAGAATCTCAGCCTGGTCCAGGCACACCGGGTTATCGCCCCGGATGTCTGCGATGCGCTCCACGCGTTCCCAGGTCATCGGAAACAGGTCATAGCCAAGACCGTCGATGATGAATGTGCGCGCCAGGCCATTGGAACGGCTGGTCGCGGGGACATAGTAATGGAAACTGAGCTCTTCCTGATCAAGGGGAAAATGGCGTCTCCATCTGCCCAGCAGCAGGCACACATCGTCCTTGTACTCAGATTCTATCTTGCGGACAGCCCAGTCCGCTAATCGAGTTCCTGCCCCTTTCATAGAAAACCACCTTCATTGTGTGTATGTGCAGGCGCGCGTCTGCCGTATTGAATAGTAGCACAAGGCTAGCGCACGAACAATGCCGATTTCTTGTGTAAGAATTCTCTACCAGAGTCGGCGGTGCTGTTCATGGGGCAGATTGTGGATCTGCGGGAGAGGAAAGAGAGAAGGCCCGTGCAATGAACTATTCAGGCGGGGCTGCTGCCGATCTTCCAAACAAGAATCTTCCCCGGTGCCGAAACTAGATTCGGCTGGGTGGAGACTCTTGTCTGGAAGGTAGGCGGCAGCCCCGCCCGAGTTTAGAGTTCAGGTACCCGCTCACTTCACCCCTGGTAAATCCCCCTCATCCCGTCCCAGCACAATCTGATCAAACGCCGCGCCTCCGCCCACGGCAATGAGGCTCATGGATTGTATGCGCATCGGCTTCTGGTAGAGATCCCACAGGTCCACGCGCACCACTTGCCATTGTTGAGGTGGGGTGGCAGTGATTTGCTTTTCGGCCAGCACCCCTTCGTTCCAGTGCTGGTTGCCGGCGACGATGTTGTAGCCGCCGGAGGGCCAGGGGCCGCCGATGAGCAACGCCATGCCGGTGGTTTGTGGGGAGAGGGCTTTCCAGGCGAATTGCAGCCAGCGGTACTGGCCGGGCTGCGGGTGTTCGGCGATTTCGAAATCCCAGTTGGGGATGGCGTGGCCGAAGGACGGATTCCAGTCCGGACCGGCGGTGCCCTCTTTAGTAAGCGCCAGGCTCTTGCCCCCGCGGTAGGCGTCGTCGTATTTGAAGATGAACGGTACATTAGGCCGCTTCAGCGTGGTCAGGTCGTCCTCTTGCTCATCGAAGAGCACCGCCTGCGCATGCTTGGCCACGACATCGGGGTGGGAGGCACCGAGGAGCTCGCCGTGGAAGACCAGCTCGCCCAGCCGCAGGTTGCCCGCCGGCCAGACGCCGCCGCCGGTGGAGACGAAGCGGAAGCGCGCCGCCTCGATGGGGGTGGCGAAGTGATGCGTGTGCACCGCCGTGTTGGAGAGCAGGTAGGGGCCGTCCACCCACAGCGACTTCGCCGCGTCCCAATACTGCAGGCGCATGTCGCGCAGCCAGGATTCGGGATGGGCCGGGTCTTCGGCGACGGTGATGCCCGTCACGCGCAATTGCGTGTGGAAGGTGTCCACGTTGAGCATTAGTGAGCCGGACCAGCCGGAGTCGATGTAGTTGATGGTGGTCCACTTCAGCCACGGGTCTTTCGGCGCCTCGGGCTTGCCGTCGCAGAGCAGGTCGACCTTCTGCTGCCACTCCTGCTCGCGGTCGCTCATGGTCACCTTGATCAGCGCGCGGGTGTCCTTCAGCAGGTTCGGCGTCAGTGGGTCGGGGGCCGTCTCGGCGTTGCCCCAGTTCGCCATGCGCACGGTGGGCGTCGGGTCGTCGGCGAGCAGGCGCGGGCGGCTGTCCAGCGTCAGAGGCTGCAGGTGGACTTGCCAGCGCGGTTCGTATTTGCCGTCCAGCCGTATCACCGTGCCCATCCATGAGGCCACGAGCAGGTCGCCGCCGGGCAGCCAGGCCGCCACCGGTAAGGCATTCATGTCACCGCTAAGCAGCACGGCGCCGGCACCGTCCAGCACGTAGAGTATGCCCAACTCGCTGCCGCAGACCACGCGCTTGCCGTCCGGGGCGATGCGCGGGTTACGCAGCGTATCGTCGCCGGTGAAGGTCCACTCCAGCCCCCCGTCCACGGCGTACCACTTCAACTCCTTGCCTGTTGTCACCGCCAGATGCGTGCCGTCCGGGGAGAGCGCCAGTGCGTCCGCCGGGGTGGCCAGGGTGTTGATCACCTTGCCCGCACGCAGCAGGTAGACGCGCCCGTTTTTCGTGCTGGAGCGCAAGGCCAGCGTGTGCCGGTCCGCGCTCACCTCGCCGCCTTGCAGCGTGCCGGTGGTGTCCAGCGTGAGCTGCCAGCGTGCCTTGCCGTTGCTCGCCTGCCAGGCAGTGGCGGTCATGCCGTCCAACGTGATGAGGGTGTCGTTATCCTGCGCCAGGAGCACCACGCGCTTGCGGGTGGTCTTCCACCAGTCCTGGCTCCAGCGGAGCTTGCCGTTGGCATCCCACACCGCCAGCCCCAGGTCGCCCGCCGCGGCCACCCAGGAGCGGTCCGGCGCGGCGGCGAAGTTGTCGATGTTGTCCGTCAGCGTGGACGCATTCGCCCAACTGGTGGCACGCTTGGGCAAGCCGTAGAGCGCGAAGCGTCGGGTCGCCTTCCCCGCCCGGTCGAGCAAGTACAGGTGATAGCCCTCCGCCGTGTGCAGGTCGAACCCCTGCACGGCATACCCGCCGGCAACGGCCTGCGGGCCATAGGCGAAGTGATGCCCCACGCGCCCGCGCCAGGCGACCTTGCCGCTGCGCACATCGAGCGCATACAGATTCTCATCCCAGTTCATCGCGTTCAGCAGCGCCTGCGAACCGTCGGCGGAGAGCGCGATGTCTTTCAGGTGCGGGCCGAAAGCGTCCTCTTCGGCGGAGAAGTTGGTGCTTTTTACTGTGGAGGCCGCCATCTTTGTACCCGAAGTCTCGTCCTTCCCTTGTCCCTGCGTCAATGGCACTGGCTTACCCGCTGGCTTTACCTCGATCCACAGCAAGGCCTGTCTACCGCTGATCAACTCGGTCGCTTGCAGCGTCACCATCGTAGTGTTGACTGTGATCGGTAATGTGAAGATACCCTCGATCTTGCCGCCCTCCGCTGCAACGTAGCGCTCAGCCAGCACCTCGGTTCCTGCAAGGAGCTGCACACAAACAGGTATGCTGGCAGTTGTACTTTTCCCGCCGGTATCTGTCACTTCCACATGCCAGTCGATATCCTGCCCGGCCTTCACCGACTTCGACACGCGTAAGTAGATGCCCGCGATCGGCTTCGGCAGCACCGCATACAGCCGCGCGGGCAGCGTGCGCAGGTCGGCTTGCACCACGCCGTTCACCGGCGTCACCTGCTTCAGCGCGAAGATGTCATAGATGGTGCCAGTGCCCGTGATGCCTACCGGGGCGACCAGCGGCAGGCGCGTGGAGATGGCCAGGCCGGTGCGCCAGGTGAGGCCCGGGTCGAGACCGAGCGTGGTGTTGTTGACCACCCAGAGGTAGCGCCCGTCGCCGCTGACGCGCTCGGTGAGCATGATCTCCGGATTCTCCACATTCGCTACCGGCGGCAGGATGGGATCGAGTACGCGGGCCAGCGCCGCCGCATGGGCGATGAAGTAGCCGGGGAAGCGCGTGTAGGCCGAGTCGTCCTGCCAGGCGCTGGGGTCTTTCTCCACCTTGTTGAAGGTGATGTCCAGCGGTTTGAAGTCTTTCACGACTTCCGCGCGGCAGTTGCCATCATAGAGCACCGCTGCCCCGGCCGCCTGCGCCTTTAGCAGCGCCTCAAGCAGCGCCGGCTCCAGCTCCACCCGCTGGCCGACCACCAGGATGACCTTGTACGGCTGCAGCGCCGTCGGGGTGAGATCATCGGAGAAGACATAAGACGCCGGACGATGCGCGTAGAGGCAGGCGTTGTACGCCTCATAGAGCCGGTCGAAGTACTGTCCACCGATGCTCTGCCAGTTGTCGAGGCGCAGCATGCGCCCGGATGCTATGATGGCCACGTGGTCGTTGGCGTGCAGCGTGGTCAGCCAGGGGCCGTAATGCGCGAACAAGGTATCAAGGCTGCGGAAGATGGAGACCGTGCCCATGCCCGCCGCGCGGGGGTCGCTGGGCGGAGTGCCCCAGGCCGGCACGTTGCCGGACCAGCCCACGCCATCCGCGCCGCGCATGGCCATCTGGAAGAGGGTGGGGAAGATTTGCCCGCCGGTGCCATCATCGTTCCACAGCTCCGGGTGCCCCCAGGCGCGCTTGCCCGGGCGCTTGTAGAAGTCCACATTGTGCGGCGTCACCTGCGGCGGTTGAATCTGCTCCGCCTGGTACTGCAGGTCCACCTCATCGGCACCCTGGAAGCTGAGCGGGGGAATGACCGTCACCGCGCGGTAGGGGCCGGTCATGGCACTGATCTTCCCCGGCGCCGCCTGCTGCAGCGCGGCGTGGAATGCCTTCTCCGCATCGATGGCGTAGTGCAACCAGAGGTCGGAGACCTGGTCGAGCACGGGGTCCCACGCGCCTGTCTCGTTCGCCTTCTTCAGCGCCGCCTCGTAAGCGGTCTTCTGCTCCGGTGAGTTGGCGGCGGTGGCGCCGTGCTTGCTCAGCCACCAGTTGGCCGCCCAGCTCCAGCCGCGGAAGGCGGGGTAGGGGGCCAGGGTGTTGGTCACCGCGGTCAGGTCCTTCATGTCCTGCTCCACCGAGCGCCCGTCGAAGCCGGTGCCCACGGGCAGGCCGGCATCCATGGTGAGCAAGATGCCGCGCTCCTCAATACCCTGCGCGCCATAGGCGGCCACCGTCTGCTTCAGCGGGTTTTCCACCACCGCCTTCTCCGGCGCAACGCCGGCGGGGTCCTTCTTCAGCCGCTCAACCAGCGCCTCGGTGCCGGAGCCGGCGAAAAGGGAGCCGCGCACCCCCGAGCCGTCGTGCCCGAGGCGGTCGACGAACATGTTGGTGTGCAATGCAGACGCGCGGTTGAGGTGGCGGAAGATATTCTCCGGGGCGTCGAGGAAGCTGCCGGTGGGGAAGGCGGCGCTATAATCGCCATGCTGCACGATACTGAAGGCTGGCGGGGTGGCGATGCCCGCACCGATGATGAGCGGCTGCGCGGCTACGGTGACATCCGGCATGGGCGAGGTGAGCAGGTAGCGGCCCGGTGCCAGCGCGGCGGTGAGCGTTTTCGCCAGCGTGAACTGCGCCGGTTTGTCTGGGGTAAACTCTACCTGTTGCTCGGCGAGCACTGTCTTGCCGGCCAGCAGTTGCACGGTCACCGTCTTCGGCGTGATGCCGCGGGCGATGACGGTGACCGGGATCTCCTCCCCCTGTCCGTAGTAGAGGCGGTTGTTCGGCGTGAGGATGGAGAGTGTGCCGTGCGCGTTGGGCTGGCGGATCTCCACCACCTCCTGCACGGTGTACTCGGCATTCCCGCCGGTCAACTCGGGGCTGATGCGCAATTGATAGAGGCCGCCGGCGTCAGCGGGTGGAATCACCGCACCGTCCTTCAGCGGCAACTCGGTGAACTCGGGCGTGTTGAATGGGCGCAGCCACACGCGCCACTTCGGGCGAAGGGCCGGGTTGGCTGAAGTGAATTGGATGGCCAGCGGCACCGGCTGTCCGGCGGTCCACACTTCGCTCGGGTAGTTCACCTGCAACTGCTCGACGTCTGCATTTACCGCCCGCCGGAAGGCGCCGGTGGTGCGGTCATACACCTGGAAGAGCTCGATAGGGTGGCGCCGCTTGATGACCAGGTCGTCGCTGTAGACCCGCAGGTCGGTGACGAGCGATTTGCGGTCTTGCATGGCCAGCGTGATCTCCCCCGCCGGCTTGCCGTCCGGCCCGTAGCGCTTCACCACGTTGCCGTCGTTGAGGAGGATGTACAGGGTGCCGGCGTCGTCCACGTCGAAGGTGCCGCGATAGCCGTTCCACGGGTCGCCGCCGATGCCGGCGTCCAGCTTCCACGCCACCGTGCCGTCGAAGCCCAGGGCGTAGATGATGCCCTTATCCGTGCAGACATAGAAGCGCTGCCCGGCCTCCCAGACGCGGAATTTGAGCAGGCGCCGCACGAAATTCTCGCCGGTGCCGGCCAGCGCGTAGGTAGTGATCATCGTGCCCGGCGCCTTCAGACGGATGATGCGGTTGCGGTTCTGGTCGGCGCCGTAGAAGTCGCCGCTCGCCCCCACCTGCACATCGCACGGCCCGAACCACTCGGTGGGGTCGCTGCTGAGGAAATCGCTCACCCCGCCGATCTTCTCGAACGCCGGGCTCCACAGGTTCACGCTATGGATGAAGTGCGCGTTGGCGGTGGCGATGATTCCGTCCTTGTTCGCCGCCACATTCCACGTCGCATAGACGGTCTTGCTGCCGATCTTCCCCGTGCCGTCCCGCCCAATGCGCAGCACGTATTCATTACTGCCCAGATACACCAGCCCATCCCGCCCGATGGCGAGATGACTGCCGGGAATATCCAGCGCCGGATGCTCCCGCGAGATAATCTGCGACAGCGTCACCGCCGATGCCGGCAGGGTGATCAGGCAGCAGGCCAGGATCAGCATGACCGCCACAAGGGGAGGGAGGGAGGGACGAGTGAAGGGCATGGGAGACACCTCTGTGATTGTGATGATAGGGAGGGAATTCGCGATGAATATTCGAAACACCTGCCCAGCGGCACAGACAATATGCCCCGTCGGGAACGCCACCAAGGGCGAACCCGACGGAACTGTTGCGACTATAGTCACTCGAGTGAGGGTTATGGGTGAGCCAGACTCCAGAGCGCCAGGCCATCCGTGCCACCTGAAGCCAGGGTTTGTCCATCAGGGGAAAAGGCCAGCGTATCCGGACAGGACGTATGGCCAGTGAGCGTCTGCAGGCAGGCCCCATCGCGCACTCGCCACAGCTTGATGGTGTTATCAGCGCTGGCAGAGGCCAGCATCTGTCCATCCGGTGAGAAGGCGACAGGATAGACACCAGAATGATGGCCGGTGAAGGTTTTCAGGCAGACCCCATCGCGCACGCGCCATAATTTGATGGTCATATCTTTACTGCCTGAGGCCAACGTCTGTCCGTCCAGTGTGAAAGCCAGTGAGTTCACGCCACCGGTATGCTCGGTAAGGGTGCGCAAACAGGTTCCGTCGTTTGCATTCCAGAGCTTGATCGTTTTATCATTGCTGCCTGAAGCGAGTATCTGTCCATCCGGAGCAATCGCAAAAGCCTCCAGTTGATCCGTGTGACCGGTGTTGATGGTTTGCCGGCAAGTGCCATCCTTCACCTGCCAGAGTCTTATCAGCTTCTCGGGATAAGCACTGGCTGAGGCGAGCGTCTGTCCATCCGGTGCGAATGCCACCGCGGCGATTCCGGCGGTTTGGTCAGTGATGGTCCGCAGACAGGCGCCATCACGCGTGTGCCACAGCTTGATGGTCCGATCTCGCCCCCCGGAAGCCAGCATCTGCCCATCGAGTGTGAAAGCCACTGTATAAACATACGACGTATGCCCGGTTAGGGTTTGCTGGCAGGCTCCATCGCGCACACGCCATAACTTGACGGTCTTATCCCAACTGCTGGTCGCCAGGGTCTGACTATCCGGCGCGAATGTTGCAACGTATATCAGGCCTGTTGGTCCGGTGAGAATTTTCTGGGACATGCCGTCGCTCGTCCGCCACAGCTTAAGGATTTGATCGCCACCTCCGGAAATCAATGACTGCCCATCCGGTGCGAAAGCCACAGAGAGTACATCACGCGAATGAGCAGGGATCGATTTGTAGCACACGCTATCATTAATATGCCAGAGCTTGATGGTGCGATCAGCGCTCCCGGAGGCCAGCGTCTGCCCATCCGGTGAGAAGGCGAGTGCCCAGACATACCCTTTATGATCGGTGAATGTCTGCCGGCAGGAGCCATCGCGCACATTCCAGATTTTGATGGTTTTATCGAAACTGCCTGAGGCCAACGTTTGCCCATCCGGGGTGAAGGCCACAGAAGAGATAAATGATGTATGCCCGGTGAGTGTCTGCAGGCAGGCGCCATCACGGATACGCCAGAGCTTCACCGCCTTATCATATCCGGCAGAAGCGAGCATCTGCCCATCTGGTGCGAAAGCCACGGCGGTCACGCCGTTGACATGTCCCGCGAGGGTCTGTACGCAGGCGCCGTCTCGTACTCGCCACACCTTGACGGTGTTATCAGCGCTGCCGGAGGCCAGCATCTGTCCGTCGAGTGTAAATGACACGGAAGTTACAATGTGCTTATGCCCGCTGAAGGTTTGCAGGCAAGCGCCGTCACGCACGCGCCAGAGCTTAATGTTGTAATCGTTACCGCCAGTGGCCAGCGTTTCGCCATCTGACGCGAAAGCGAGGGTATTCACGACACCCTGCCCGCTGTGAATCGACCGAACCACCGAGCCGTCCGGGCGGAGTAACGCGACCTCACCGAATCCTTGCGCGGCCGCAATCATAGGCTGTGCTGGTGCATAGGCGAGTTTGCCGGTGAAAGTGGCCTGTGTCCACAGCATCCGAGCCACCGGTGTCTGGGCATGCGCAGCGAAACACGAGAACACAGACACCAGACAGTAGAGGTAAAGCAACAGGCGCTCGGGGCGCACGAAGGCCGGGCGAGCAGCGACGTAAGGGTTTGCCATCACACCTTGTACTCCTTATGGTGAAGATTACCGCGTCCAATTCATGAGTCATCGCGGATTCGTTCGGCGAGGGAATGGCTAGCGGAAAATCTTCCCGGTGACTCACTGATGATATGTTATCGATGGCTTGTGTTTACAGACAAGCGTAATATGGATTAGCCGGCAGGTTTACCGGCCGTTATTGCACTACCTTCCCATCCGCCAGCACCGTCCGCTTCCAGGCGCCGGTGAGGCGGACGTACACCTGGAAGAGTTCGACGGCGTTCTTGCGTTTGATGAGGAGGTCGTCGCCGAAGATGCGCAGATCGGTGATGGGATCAGGACGGTTGGACATATCCAGCGTGATCCGGCCAGCCGGGTTGCCGTCCGGGCCGTAGCGCACGACGAGATTGCTGTTGGCCAGGATCAGGTACAGATTGCCGTCATCGTCTATGTCGAAGGCGCCCGCATAGCCATCCCACGGGTTGCCGCCGATGCGCGTGTTCAGCTTCCAATCGAGGTCGCCGGAAAAATTCAAGGCATAGATCGTCCCGGTATTACTGCTGCAGATATAGAAGCGCCGGCCTTTTTCCCAGACGCGGAAACGGAGTAATTGCTTTTTAAAATCTTCGCCGGTCGCGGCCATCGGGTAGCTGGCGAGGTTCTCTCCCGGCACTTTCACGCGGATGATGCGGCTGCGATTCTGGTCGACTCCGTAGAAATCGCCGCTCGCGCCTGCCTGCACATCGCACGGCCCCCACCACTCCGTCTCATCGCTACTCAGGAAATCCGCCACGGCGCCCAGTTTCTCGAACTTCGGGTTCCAGAGGGTGACACAGTGATTAAAATGGGCGTTGGCGGTGGCAATCACGCCATCCTTGTTCGCTGCCACGTTCCACGTCGCCGCGGTGACTTTGCTGCCCGCTTTGCCCTTGCCATCCCGGCCAATGCGCAGCACATACTCACCGCTGGCCAGGTAGACCAGCCCATCGCGCCCGACGGCCAGACGACCGGTGAGGACATCCAGCGTCGGCGGCGGGGTGGGCGGCGTATCCGCATAGACGGGAATCGCGCCCAGCGTGACCAACGCCAGCACGCTGCATACACATGCCAGCAGTGTGCATTTCATACCAGACCCCCCTCATACGCCGAAGCCGCAGTGCAACAGCCCTGATGGCAAGCGAACGTCTACAGAAGACAAACGTATGCAACAATCATACCACGGGGCCGGCGGATTTCCAATAGGCTGCTACGCCTCCGGTTGCAGATTGGGCAAGCGGATGGGATGTACGAATCCGACCAGGCCCGGTTTCCGACGCCGTGCGCTATTTCCCCCGGCCTGGTTGAAACTGCTCATTCGGCACCACCCCGTCGATATTGTTGAAGAAGGTGCGCGTGAGTTCGTTTACCAGCTTGCCGTTAAGGTTGAATTCCAGCCGCATCCACGGGGTGGTACGGGTGAAGCGGTGGTCTATGTCGTAGGTGGTCACGCCTTTGATGGCTGAAGGGAGCGGCGCCAGCACCTTCTCGACGGGGATGCGGCTGTTGCGACTGGTATGGTAGCTCACGCGCAACGGCATGGCGGTGATCACGGTCAGCCGGTAGCCCTTCGGCCCAGCATCGGCGAGGAAGACCTGCGTCTTCCCATCATTGCTCGCCCATTGCACCGCCTTATTGACCGTCGGCTTCTTACCCTCTTGACCGAATACCCCTGGGCAAATGATCAGCCCGAGACACGCCAGCAGTGCAAGGACGCCTGCCAGGAACGTTTTATTCATCAGTGGTCACCCCCTCAAAGCTAATGATGTCATTCTATACCAACCAGACCATTCCATCTACAGGGAAGACCCACCATCGCTGGGTGGTTGCCCATCGCTACCGTCATCTCCTGGCGAGCACAGGGATACTGCGTACATATTTATTGTTGCTGTTTTACTTTTTCCTCCTACGCTTGCCTCGCCCATAGACAACGCGGTATAATTGCCACTTTCACTACCGCTAAGGAGGGTTTTGATGAAACGTTTTCGTATTTTTCTTCTGTGCTCCTGTTTCCTGGCTATCGCTGGCGGCGGGTGGGCGGTGTCGATCCGCGTGCTGGCGACGGGGGATATGCATGGGGCACTGCAGAGCCAGCCGACCGGTGGGCAGCAGCTCGGCGGGGCGGCGGAAATGCTGGCGTATTGGAAGCACAACGAGGCCGAGGAGCTGAAGGGGTGCCTGGTGCTGGGGTGCGGCGATGCGAACTCCGGCTCCCCGCTGGCCAACCTGTTCAAAGGTGACCCGGTGGTGACGGTGATGGACCTGATGGGCTATGACGCCTGCGCGCTGGGGGCACACGACTTCGACTTCGGGCGCGAGCAACTGGACGCCTGGGGGAAGCTCGCCGATTTCCCCTTCCTGGCAGCGAACCTGAAAAAGGCGGACGGCAACACCTTTGAACTGGCTGTACCCTATACCATCGTCGAGAAACAGGGAGTGAAGATCGGCATCGTGGGGTTGATGACGAAGAACCTGCTCAAGCTGACGGACCGGGCAGCGGGGCTGAAGGTGATTCCCTATACCGATGCGCTGATTAGCGCCGTGCCTGCCGCGCGCAAGGCCGGGGCACAGGTAGTCATCGTAGTGGCACACGTGCCGCAGACCGAACTCCTCGACCTGGCGCGGGAAGTGCCGGAATTGCAGATCCCGCTCATGCTGGGTGGTGAGAGCCATGACGTGGCAATCAATAAAGTAGGCCGCACCTGGGTGGTGAGCAGTGGGCAGAACTGGCAATCCTACGCGCGCGTCACGCTGGAAGTGACCGGTGAGCGCGCCATCGTGCAGAACGCGCAGGTGGTGTGGCTGCAGCAAACGCAGCCGGAGGCCGACAAGGGGGTAGCAGGCGCCATCGCCGCCTGGCAGCAGAAGATGCAGGCGATGATGGCCACGCCGGTAGGCACTGCGAGTGCGGTGTTGCCGAAAGGCTCGGACGGGCTCTATAACTTCGTGGACGACTGCATGCTGGAGGGCGACGCGAAGGCGCAGATTGCCTTCACCAACTACGGCAGCCTGCGCACCGACCTCCCCGCCGGGCAAGTCACCGTCGGCGATATCTACAAGGTGCTGCCGTTCAACGACAGCATTTACCGTGTCACCATCTCCGGCGCCCAGCTCGTGGGCTATTTCCATGAGATCGGCGGTAAGGTGGGCATGGCCGGCCTGCGCATGCAGGACGGGCAGTATCAGTTGACAAAAACCGGCCAACCGCTGGACCCGGACGCCACCTACCAGGTGCTGGTGAACAACTTCATGTATGAGCAGAGCCCGCTGCTGCAAGCAGCCGACGCCCTGCCCACCTCCGCCTTTGCCGATTGGCGCCAACCACTACTGGAGTGGTTCGCCAAGCACCCCAGCAGCACGGAGAAACCGTTTACCGCGGATACGCAACCGCGGATGGGGCAGTGAGTAGTAGTCGACCAAAGACGGTTTGCGGGATCAGCCTCTCTGGAGCGCGAACCTCCTGGTGAGCTATCGATAAGCCTGTATGTATACGTGGAGCGCGAACCTCCTGATGAGCGGATGGATAGATGCGGTGGCGCAACGACGATCCGCTCACCAGGAGGTTCGCGCTCCAGGGAATCACATTCCGCTGACGGCCTACTCGCTGTTTGCGTAACCGGAGCGCCTTGTTTCTGCCCGTGCATAACACAACGCCGGTCGGCAGGTGCCGACCGGCGTTGTGTTGTCTGTGTCACCCGAAATATTACTTCCGAATGGCGACTGTGCCATTGATGAAGGTGGCGGGCAGCACCGTGGCGGTGGAACTGGCCACTTCACAGGCGGTGAGTTGGTTACCGAAGGTCAGCGGGGCCATGCCGTAGGTCAGCGGCTGGAAGGTGATTTCCACCAGCGCCTGCTTGCCGGCTTTGACCGTCTGCGGCAGCGGGAGCATCATGGCGATGCCGACATGCCCGCTGCTCGCCTGCGCGTTGTTGACGTTAAGCGTGGCATTGCTCGCCATGCCTACCAGCTTGGCGCTCACGAACTTCACCTGTTTGGGGTTGAAGTTCAGTGTGAAGCCCAGCGCGCTCTCATTGCCCTGTGCATTCAGCACCACCTGCACCGTGCCGGCTTTCCCGCAGGTAAGGGTCGCCGGAGCGAAGCTCACCGTGCGAAGGATCGGCGTTTTGCCGGCGGCCTGATGGCCCGCGACCTGCGCGGCGCTGGCCGAGGTCGGCCCGCCCGCCGGGCTGAGCGGATCGAGCCCGACCGCATAGCGGCCCGCCTGCACCCAGTCGGCCACCGTCAGTTTTCCGTCGCCCAGCGTGTTGCGCGGGGCACAGTCAGCACGCAGGAATTCGCCGGGCGAGCCCGGGGTGTCCATCCCGACCGCATAGCGACCGATCTGCACCCAGTCGGTCATGGTCACCTGGCCGTCGCCATCGGACCGCGGGGCCACATCAGCCTCGTATCCGGTGGGGGCGATGGTCAATGTCACCGTGACGGTATTCGACAGGCTGAGCGTATCACTGGCCTGGTAGGTGAAGCTGTCGGTGCCGACGTAGTTATGCACCGGCGAATAGGTGAAGGAGCCGTCCGCATGCAGATTCAGCGTGCCGTGCGTGGTGCTGCTCACGAGTTTGGTGCTGAGCGTGTTGCCGTCCGCATCGGTATCATTGGCCAGGACCCCCGGGGCCAATTGGGAGAGCATGGTGTTCTGCTGTACGGTATACGTATCGTTCTGTGCGACCGGCGCATGGTTGAGTGCCACCGAACCATTCTGCCAGGTGGCGCCCAATGGCTGGGCCAGCGCACTCACCAGTTCGCGCTTGGTCGGCGTATCGCCGAAAGTGATGGACGTGGTGGCAACTGTCGGATTGGTCACCACGGTGAAGGTGACGACCGCTACCTGACGCGTGCCGGCGGCGTACGTTTGCCCGACCGGCAGGGCGATCCCCATGCCGAGACGGCCTTGCGCGGCGCCACTGGCATTCACCAGCAGTTGACTGCCGGTGATGGCATCTGCGCCCAGCGCCACCACCGGGTTGCTGAGAATGGCCGGGTCGAAGTTCAGTGAACAGCCCAGCGTGTTCTCATCCCCCTGTGCTGCCAGCGTGATCGGCACCTGGACAGTACCCGTGCCCACGTTGACTCCTGAATTCACCACTTGCACGAGGCTGGGCACCCGCACCTGCAGATTGACGGTTGCCGTACTGGTGATGGCGATACCGGCATCTACCAGATGGTAGGTGAAGCTGTCCGGGCCGGTATAGCTGGTGAGCGGCGTATAGGTGAAGGAGCCGTCGGCATTAAGCACCACGGTGCCATGGGCCGGCGGGGTGACCAGTTCTGCGGTGAGCGAATCGGCAAAGTCCGGGTTCAGGTCGTTGGCCATCACACCGGGAGCCGGCACAGTCAGCGTGGTATCCTGCGATGCCTTGTAGGTGTCATTCACCGGCAGGGCATGGGTGTAGTAGAAATTCAGCGTGCCATTGGGCTGATAGTAGATCTGGAAATTGCCTCCGCCCATGGACAAGGTTCCGTTGCCACAGTAGAAGACCAGTCGTGCTGGATGCGCTGGGTCCAAGGCGCCCAGCGATGGCCCAATGACGGTGCCGCACGGCCCGGCGGAGTTGAGGCGGACTAGGGTATGTCCATCAGCCGCGCCTGAGAGCACGAGATCGAAATGATTATTAGTATGGTCGCCCCATCCAGCGATCGCTGGATCATAGCCGGCACACTTTTTCAAGTCACTCCAGTAGCCGTTATCACGGAAACCATAGGTGGGTGGAATGACGGTAGCCCCGTTCAACAGGAGCTCATTACGCGTCTGCGACGGGTCGTTCACTGCCGGGTTCAGATCGGTCACACGCCATTCGAGATTGGCAATAGGATTTCCGTTGGCATCTTCGAGGGCAATGCGCGGATCTGCCGACCCATAGAATTTCTGATTGCTTTTTCCCTGTGAGGTGTTGACGACATCGTTGACATACATCTTAGCAGTCACGCCCCAGCCAGTGATGGGTTCTGCCGGATTGAGCGACAGCGTGCGCCAGACGGTGACTGGATCCGGACATTGTGGATCAGGATCACCGATAAACCATGTCGATATCATATTGAGCGATGGCGGGACGGTATCAGGATAGACCCCCCAGCCGTACCACCAGTTGATTCCGTTTGTGAAGGAGCTCGGACTGGATCCCCAGTTCGTTGGGATCGGATTGGTACAGCCGAAATCCTGATATTGGTCGCTCCAGAAATCGATATCCGCCGCCAGATCGACGGACGGCGGCGCCAACTTGATGGTGACGGTGGCCGGACTGGAGGTATGCAGGCCATCGACCATTTCATAGGTGAAGGTATCATGCCCGTAGAACGAAGTGTTCGGGGTGTAAGTGAACGAGCCATCCGCATTGAGCGTCACCGAACCATGGGCCGGCGGTGTCACCAGCGAGGCAGTCGGGGTGACGCCGAAGACATCGGCATCGTTGCCCAATACACCGGGGGCGGACACGGTCAACGGGGTATTCACCGTCGCCGTGTACAGATCATCGACGGCTTCCATCTGGCCGGTGGCATAGAGAATGGTGCCGTCGGCGCGCTGGAAGAGGCGGAACTCGCCGCCGCCGGCGCTGCTGAAGCCCCCACCGCAGTTAAAGATGAGCTGTGCGGGGCGCTGGATGTTGCCCGGTGTGAGGGCAGCCGCGCGGATGGCGCCGTTCGGTCCGGCAGAGTGCAACTGGACGGCCACCGTGCCATCCGCTGTCCCGCTGATCGTGAGAAACATCTGCGGGGAGAGCTGGTCACCCAACGGGTCGACAAATCCGGCAATCGCCGGGTCATAATGCGGAATATACCGGCAGGCATTGGGCGAGGGGAGATTACTGGAAGCGCTCTTGGTCTCCAGCATGCCATAGGTGGCAGGGATGACCGGCTGCCCGTTCAGCAGCAGTTCGCACTTCACCTGCGCGGGATCGGAATTATCGGTGACTTTCCATTCCAACCGAGCCAGCGGATTGCCCTGGTCATCGGCCACCACGATATTCGGGTCGGCCTGGCAATGCGGGGCATCCCCACAACTGGAGACGGTGGCATTAAAGAGATTCTGCACATAGAGACACATGTTGATCGCCCAGGCGGGGTGCTGTTCGGTCAGGCCCAGCGGTAGGGCGCAGGTGACCTGGTACGGGGTACTCCCTCCCGGGTTGCCGACCTGCAGATAGTTCGTCGGCGGTTCGGTGCGGATCTGGTAGACCCCGAAGTTGGCATCCTGATTGATCATCCAGCCGGCCGGGATGGGCGCGAAGAAGGGCGAGCCTTGATGCGGCGTATAATTTGAAACGTAGAAGGTCCAGGGGGACGGCGACAATCCGGCACCCAGATCCGTGACCGCGGCAAAGGCTGCGGTTCCGCGGGCTGTCAGTAGACAGGCCAGCGCGAGGAGGAGAACGGCGCGTATCATGCCGGGAGCAATGCAACGGGTCCGCGTGGCGGACGGTGAGTGAGAACGAGAGAAAACCGTCATAGCACTATCCTTTCCTAAGTTGTGCGATGTGTCTCGGCGGGAGTGTGACACTGGGTGATGAGGATTCGGCGCTATCCGGTGGGAGGACTTACCCAGCGCCCGAAATCATCGCTTGCTTTAGAGTATAACGTAAACTTTTGGGTTTGGGAAGATTTCTCCAATAAAAAGAGGGTAATCGGTCATATTCTTCAAGAAGAGACGACGGCCCTCATGATAGCAAGGTGCTTTCCCTGTCCACCGTTTTCTTTGATGGACAGGGAAAGCGTGGTAACGGTGGCTATTTCCGCACCATCACTGTGCCGTTGACAAAGGTGGCGGGCAGCGCCGTGGCGGTGGAGCCGGCCACTTCGCGGGCGACGCATTGATCGCCGAAGGTCAGGGAGGCGGGGCCGAAGGCCAGCGGCTGGAAGACGAGTTCCACCAGCGCCTGCTTGCCGGCTTTGAGCGTCTGCGGCAGCGGCAGCATCAGCGCGAGGCCGACGTGGCCTCTGGCCGCCTGGGCGGTATTGACATTGAGCGTGGCATTGCTCGCCGCACCGACCAGCTTGGCCCCCAGGAACTTCACCTGCTTGGGATCGAAGTTCAGCGTGAAGCCCAGCGCGCTCTCATTGCCTTGCGCATTCAGCACCACCTGCACCGCGCCGGGCTTGCCGCGGGTGATGATGGTCGGCACGAGGCTTACCGTGCGGAGCACCGGGGTCTTGCTGGCGGCTTGATAGCGTGACACGTGGCTGCCGGTCGGCGCGTTCGGCCCGCCGGCCGGGGTGAGCGGATCCAGCCCGACCACATAGCGGCCTGCCTGCACCCAGTCGGACACGGTCAATTGCCCATCACCTTGCGATGTGAAGGGTGCACAGTCAGCGCGCTGAAATTCGCTGGGGGAGGAGGGGGTGTCAATGCCAACCACGAAGCGACCGAGTTGTACCCAGTCTGCAACCGTCACCTGCTTATCACCATTGGGGCGTGAGGCGACGTCGGCCTCATAGCCGGATGGTTTGATGGTGAGGTGGACCGTGGCGATATTCGATAATAGGCAGGTATCCCACACCTGGTACGTAAAGGTATCCGTGCCCACATAGCCCGGTGCCGGTGTATAGGTAAAGTCGCCGAGGTTATACTTGTCCAGGCTCAACTGGCCGTGTGTAGTGCTGCTGACCAGTTCGGCAAAGAGTGGCAACAGAGTATTAGCTTTTTTGTCGTTCGCCAGTACCCCATATTTCATGATCATCTTGGTGTTCTCGGTGACCGTATAATCATCATCGACGGCGACGGGAGGAAGGGCGATGCAGACACCGCCATCCGTCCAGGTGACATCCAGCGGATGGGCCTGCACATTGTCGACCTCACGCTTCACCGGCGTATCGGTGAGTGTGATGGGGACATATTTCAGGGGGCTGTTGCTATTGACTGTGAAAGAGACTTGCGCGATTCCGAGGAATTGCGGTGCGAATGTTTGTCCACCTGGCAAGGCGATGCCCAGGCCCAGCGCCCCCTGCGCAGCTTGTGCGGTATTGACCAGCAGCAACGCGCCGACGGCATCTGCCCCCAATGTTACCTGTGGGTTGCTCAATATTGTGGGGTCGAAGCTGAGGCTGCAGGCCAACGCGTTCTCGTCACCCACCGCGGCTAATATGATAGGCACCGTGACGGTACTGCCCGGTTGCGTGACTATACTACTGCCCGGCCGATTACCCCATACAAACACGCTCCGCGCCCGGATATTGAAGACGGCAGGATTGCTGTACACCGGCGCTGCTGCCTCGGAACACGTGATGGATGCAGTGTTCGAAATGAAGGGGTTTGTACAAGCAGGATTGACGGTCGTCTGAAAGGTGACCGTACCTTGTGCTCCGGCAGCCAGCGTGCCCAACGACCAGGCGAGCGTGTTGGTAGACGCATCATAGCTGGCGTTGTCTCCGGCGCTGTCGGGCACGTAGGAGACATCGGTAGGCAGGGGATCGGTCAGCGTCACGCCGGTTACTTCGCCGGGTCCGGTATTGGTGTATGCGAGCGTATAGGTCACCGTGCCGGTATGGGTCGCGTTGCTGCACTCGAAGGATTTGCTCAGGGTGAGGGCAGGCAGTGGCGCCTGGCCGATCGCATTGAGCGACCCATCCTCTAACGTGATGTAGATCGTCCCATCCGTGCCCATAATCGGTGCGGAGAAGTACCGCTGGCCCAGGGGAAGGTACCATTTCTGCGAGCCGTCTACCGGGCTAAATGCACAGAGACCCTTCTCAACCGCAAGGTAGATGGTGCCATCTCCGTCGATGCATACGCTGGAGAAGTAGTTAATATACCCCAGGCAGTGTCGCCACTTGAGCGCGCCGTCCGGGGTGAGCGCTTCGAGGTAGGTAAAAGTCGTTAACGGATCCGTCGACAGGATGTAAAGGGTGCTGTCCGTGCCGATAGCCGGTTTGTTGGTGGCCGCTTCGGCGGTATATTGCCACTTCACCGTGCCATCGGTCGGATTGAATGCATACAGCTTGTCCGCCGTGACGTAGATGGTGCCATCCGCACCGATCGATAGGGAGGACCGGGTACTCCATCCCGTGGGAGATTTCCAGTGCAGCGTGCCGTCCGCCGGATCTAGCGCATACAGGTTGTTATCCATCGAGCCGTAGACTGCGCCATCCGGCCCAACGGCAATGGCGGGCACAGAGTAGCCACCACTTTTCAGGGTAAATTTCCATTGCAGCACACCATCCGCCGGATTCAGCGCATAAAGGTTGCCATCCGTGGACCCAAGATAGACCGTGCCATCCGCGCCAAAGACCGGTGCGACAAGATAACCTCCGGCGGCAAAGATCCAGCGCAGCGAGCCGTCCGCCGGGTTGAGCGCATACAGGTGGTAGTCATAGGTGCCGATGTAGATGGTGCCATCCGCGCCGATGGTGACGAAGGAGAAGTAGTCACCCACTTTTGTGGTGTGTTGCCAATGCTGCGAACCGTCCGTCGGATCAAGCGCATAGAGGATGCCATCCGTTGATCCAACATAGAGTGTGCCATCCGTCCCAACCGCCAAAGGATATCCAGCCGTCGTACTGATGGTCGTGCTCCATTTCACCATGGGAGCGGAAGGGCCACTGGATGCACTGCGCCCCTGGGCCGGCAGTGAGCCGGCAAACGGCATCAACAATACCAGTAGGAAAAGAGTCAGTGCGAAAGAACGCCAGGTCGATCGTTGCGTTTGCGTGGACATGATACCTCCATTTATCGATGCTGCTGAAGGAGTAGTTGTTATCGATCTCTTCGAGAACTGAATTAGCGCATGCTTATATTAACACACCGGTTCTCGATTGAATAGTAATAAACGGGTATTCGCACGATCCGCGTACTACAAAAAAAAACACCTGCCCGGTCGACAGATCGTCGACCGGGCAGGAAGCGGTTTCGCGTGATGACAGTGGTTATTTCCGCACCATCACCGTGCCGTTGACGAAGGTGGCGGGCAGCGCATTTGCCGCGGAACCGGCCACTTCACGGGTGACGCATTGATCGCCGAAGGTCAGGGCGGCAGGGCCGAAGGCCAGCGGCTGGAAGACGAGTTCCACCAGCGCCTGCTTGCCGGCCTTCACCGTCTGCGGCAGCGGCAGCATCAGCGCGAGGCCGACACGCCCGCTGGCCGCCTGGACGGTATTGACATTGAGCGTGGCGTTGCTCGCCGCACCGACCAGCTTAGCGCCCAGGAATTTCACCTGCTTGGGATCGAAGTTCAGCGTGAAGCCCAGCGCGCTCTCGTTGCCTTGCGCTGTCAGCACCACCTGCACCGCGCCGGGCTTGCCGCGGGTGAGGGTCGTCGGGGCAAGACTCACCGTGCGGAGCACCGGTGTCTTGCTGGCGGCTTGATAGCGTGACACGTGGCTGCCGGTCGGCGCGGTCGGCCCGCCGGCCGGGGTGAGCGGATCCAGGCCCACCGCATAGCGGCCCGCCTGCACCCAGTCAGCCACCGTCAGTAGCCCATCACCTTGCGTGGCGCGCGGGGCGCAGTCGGCACGCTGGTATTCGCTGGGGGAGGCCGGCGTGTCCACGCTCGCGACGAAACGGCCCACCTGTACCCAGTCGGCCATGGTCACCTGGCCATCGCCGGTGTCGCGCGGGGTGACATCAGCCTCCAGGCCGGTGGGGATGACGGTGAGCGTCACCGGGGTGGGGTCGGAGAAGACGATCCCATTGCCGCTCTGATAGGTGAAGGTATCCGTGCCGACGAAGTTATGGGCCGGTGTGTAGGTGAAGGAGCCATCGGGATGGAGCTGCACCTTGCCATGGGCCGCAGCGGTGACCAGGCGGGCGGTCCCAGTATCGCCGTCGACATCGGTATCGTTAGCCAGCACGCCCGGGCACGCCACATTCAGTTTGGCGTTTTCATTCAGGCTGTAGGCGTCTGCCACGCCGACCGGGGCATGGTAGACGGTCCAGGTGGCCCCGATCACTCGCACGTTGACATCAACCAGTTCGCGCTTTGCCGGCGTATCGCCGAAGCTGATGGCGCAGGCCGGCGTCTGCGGAGCGTTCACCGCAGCGAAGGTGATGACGGCCAGTTGCCGGGCGCCGGCGGCGTAGGTTTGCCCGGCGGGCAGGGCAATGCCCATGCCGACCTGCCCGGGGGTGAGGGTGTTTGCCATCAGCAAGGCGCCGCCCGTGGCGGCATCCGCCCCCAGCGCGACGCGCGGATTGCTCAGCAGTGTCGCATCATAATTGAGGGTGAAGCCCAGAGTGTTCTCGTCGCCTTGTGCGAGCAGGGTGATGAACACCTGGGCGCTGGTGCCGGCGCTCTTATAGTCGGCGCGGACGGTATCCAGCGTACGCACCTGCAGGTGCACGGTGGCCGTGCTGGTGACCGCAGGACCATCCAGCAGGTGATAGGTGAAGCTGTCCGGACCGGTATAGCCGGCTGCCGGGACGTAGGTGAAGGAGCCGTCGGGGTTCAGCCCGACCGTACCATGTGCCGGCGGGGTGGCCAGCTCCGCGGTGATCCCGGCGTTGTCCGGGTTCTGATCATTGCCCAGCACGCCGGGCGCATTAATGGTGAGCAGGGTATCCTGGTTGGTCTGGTAACTGTCATCCATCGGCAGCGCATGGGTGTAGTAGAAGTTCATGGTGCCGGTGGGCTGGTAATAGATTTGGAAGTTGCCGCCGCCTTGCGGGCTCATGCCGTTGCCGCAGTAGAACGCGAGCCGTGCGGGCAGACCGGAGGCACCGCCCAGCGCTGGGGCGATCACCGTGCCATTGGGACCCGACGAGATGATGCGCGACACGGCGTGCCCGTCGGCGCCGCCGGCCAGCACCAGATCGAAATACTGGTTGGTGCCCTCGGTATACCAGGACATGCCGGGGAAATTGGCGGTGTGCGCAAACCAGCCATATCCGTTCATCCAGCCGGTGGTCGCTGTCGCGATGCCGGTGAATACCGGTGTGACCGGGACGCCGTTCAACAGAACCTGGCCGCTGACGCCCGCCTGATCATCCGGCGTGACACCCGGCGTCACTTTCCACTCCAGATTCGCCAGCGTCTTGCCGCTGCCGTCTTCGAGCGCAATACGCGGGTCCGCCTGGAATTGGGTGAAATCCGTCTCGGCCTGCGTGTTGACAATATTGTTGAGATCCAGGCGCATGGTCAATCCCCAGCCGGTAATGGGCATTGCCGTGGGCAGATGAAGCTCACGCTGCACGGTCAACGGGGCCGATGTCGACGCGACTCCCCAGGAATCCGATTGTTCCGCGGTAAACACGGTGCTCATCATGTTGAAGGACGCTGGCGCGCTGAAGGACTCAACCCCCCAGCCATACCAGCAGAACATGTCAAAGAAGTTCCCCTGGCTCGGCGAGGCGGACCAGTATGCCGGCGGTTGCCGCCATCCCCAATTATCCATATTCCAGAGCGAACTATCCGTGGTGAAGCGATACCCATTCGTGAAGTCGACATCCGCCAGCAGGTCAGTGCAGCGCGGGGGCAGCACAGTGAAGGTGGCGGCGTTGCTGGGCACCGGCACCGGGATCTCCGTGCTGGAAATCATCGCCGTGTTGGTGATGGTGCTGCCGAGGGGCGCGTCATCGTCCACCGTTGCCTGGAAGATCACCAGTTCCGACTGCCCGGGACCCAGCGTGCCCAGTGACCAGGAGAGGGTACGGGTATCCGCGTTGTATGCGCCTGACGAACTGGCGCTGTCCGGCACATAGGTGATGCCGGCGGGGAGGGTATCGGTGAGTACCAAATTGGTAGCGCTACTACTTCCAGAGTTGCCGCAGAGGAGGAAATATTCGATGGTCGCACCTTGCCCGGCACTGGAAACGTTGATGGCGCTGCTGGCCGTGCTGTAGATCGATTTCAGCACTGAGAGCACCGGGGGGGCGACCGTTACACTGGCGGTATTGCTGGCCAGCGGAATCGGCGTTTCTGCGCTGGTGATGCTGGCGGTGTTGTTGATGGTGCTTCCGCTCGTGGCCGTGCCATCAATCGTCGCCTGGAAGGAGACCTGGCCAAACATGCCGGGCGCCAGTGCCGGCATCGGCCAGGTGATGGTGCGTGACGCAGGTTCATAGGAGCCCCCGCCATCAGCGCTGCCGGGCACATAGGAGATATCGTTCGGTAAGGCATCAGTGAGCACCAAGTTCGTTGCGCTGGCGGTGCCGGTGTTGCCATAGGCGAGGGTATAGGTCAGGGGAGTGCCTGGTGCGGTGTATTGTACATTGGTCGCACTATTGGCGCTGTTGTAAACCGATTTCGCCAGTGTGAGCATCGGGGAGGCGACGGTGACGACCGCGGTGTTACTGGTCAGTGGGACTGGCGTTTGTGTACTGCGGATAGTAGCGGTATTCTTAATAGTACTCCCAATAGCAGTCTGGCTGGCAATGGTCGCCCTGAAGGTAATTTGTCCCCATTGTCCGGGGGCCAGTGTCGGCAATGCCCAGGTCAAGGTGTTTGCAGCAGACGTATAGGTACCTCCGCCATCAGCGCTGCCAGGTACATACGTGAGGTCGGTTGGCAGGGAATCGGTAATGACTACATTTGTGGCACTGGCTGCGCCGGTATTGCTATACGTGAGGTAGTAGGTAATGGGATATCCCGGCGCAGCGTTCATCATGTTGGCTGATTTTGTCAAAGGGAGCAACGGTAGGTTCTCGATTGCAAAGAGATTACCGCCGCCTCCGACAAAGAGCGTACCGTCTGCGCTAATGGTTGGCGCAGACGAGTAGGGCGTCGCATTTCCCGTTGAATACTGCCACAGTCGTGTGCCATTTGGCCGGATGGCATTCAGCGTGCCGTAGCCATCAATGATATAAATGGTGCCATCCGCTCCGATGGATGGGGTTGAATAGCTATACTCCCCTTCGGACCCGACTGCCCACTTTTGCGTGCCGTTCGGGTTGATCGCATATAGCGTATTGTTTGCCCTTACATAAATGGTATCATCTTTCCACACTGCCGGGGATGAACATAAAAACGCTCCACCGACGGGGAAAACCCATTTGAGTGTGCCGTTTGGAGTGATGGCATAGAGGTTCCGATCTTCCGATCCGATATAAACGGTGCCATGTGGTCCAATAATCGGGGAAGAGACGATCTCGTCCCCCGTTTGAAATGCCCACTTCATCGTACCGTTGGGATTGAGCGCATAGAGGCAATGATCCCCCGATCCGAAGTAGAGGGTGCCATCGGAACCGATCGCCGGAGAAGACCAGATCATACCCCCGGTATGGAATCGCCATTTAATCGTGCCATCCGGCGCGATCGCATAAAAGTATTGATCGCCACATCCGACATAAATGGTGCCATCCATTCCGATTGTCGGGGGGGACCAGATGAAATCCGCCGATGATATTGCCCATTTAAGTGTGCCGTCAGGATTGATGGCGATAAAGTTTCCGCCATTATAATTATCCGCGTAGATAGTACCATCCGACCCGATGGCCGGTGCTGCCCATCCACCGGCTCGCGGAAATACCCATTTCTGTGTACCATCGGGATTAAGCGCAAATAAGCCGCTATTATCTGACCCAACGTAGAGCGTGCCGTCCGCTCCGATCGTTGGTGAGTAATACTGGTCAGTGCTTCCACCTTGGGGAAAAGCCCACTTGCACCATGGTGTTGACGGGCCGGTAAACGGGCTGCATCCGGTATGCTGTGGGTCGTGCTGGTACATCCACCAGTCCCCGCGCCCCTGGGCCACTGCAGGTGAACCGAAAAATTGCACCAGTGCTACGAGGAGCGTAAGGAAGAGCGTGAAAAATCGCCAGGGTAACATTCGCATGATCATCTCCATTTCTCAATGCAAAAATGTTGGTGTATTCAAAGCCGCATACTTACCTTGGCATTATCGCCGGTAAGCAGAACGTCGGCTATGGGGTTGTCTGATTGTGCGTCGCCTCCTGCTCGCGTGGAATGGTGGTAAAATCGGATATGCGATTATGGCGAGAGTTAGCGCAGGGTCATTATAGCGTAGCTACCCCATGTATGGTAAGTGAACGGCATTAAGGTGATATAAAGATTTCCGGAAATTCGGTGGCTTTGTCAGCTATGATGAATACAGGAGAAACACGCCTGCCCGGCCAGTGGATTGCTGGCCGGGCAGGCGTACGCATGAGGGGATGGCTGCGGCTACTTCCGCACCATCACCGTGCCATTGACAAAGGTGGCGGGCAGCGCGGTGGCAGTGTTGCCTGCCACTTCACGACCGATGAGCTGATCGCCGAAGGTCAGTTGGGCGGGGCCGAAGGCCAGGGGTTGGAAGACCAGTTCCACCAGCGCCTGCTTGCCGGCCTTCACCGTCTGCGGCAGCGGGAGCATCAGCGCGAGGCCGACGTGGCCGCTGGCCGCCTGGGCGGTATTCACGTTGAGCGTGGCGTTGCTCGCCATACCGACTAGCTTGGCGCCGAGGAACTTCATCTGCTTCGGGTTGTAGTTCAGCGTGAAGCCCAGCGCGCTTTCGTTGCCCTGCGCAGTCAGCACCACCTGCACTGCGCCGGGCTTGCCGAGAGTGAGCGTCGCCGGGGCGAGGCTTACCGTGCGGAGTACCGGCGTTTTACCGGCCGCCTGGAAGCGCGCGGCACCTGTGGCACCGGGCGCGGTCGGGCCGCCCACCGGGGTGAGGGGATCCAGGCTCATGGCGTAGCGCCCGGCCTGTACCCAGTCGATGATCGACAAGTGTCCGTCGCCCAGCGTGGTGCGCGGCGCACAGTCGGCACGCTGGAACTCACTCGGGGAGTTCGTCAGATCCAGGCCAGCCACAAAGCGGCCGACCTGCACCCAGTCCGTCATCGACACCTTGCCATCGCCATCAGGCCGTGCGGCGACATCGGCTTCATAGCCGGTGGAGAGCACAGTGAGCGTCACGGTGGCGAGATTGGCGAGTTCGATGCCATCCGATGCCTGGTAGGTGAAGCTGTCCGGGCCCACGTAGTTGTGCACCGGCGTATAGCTGAAGGACCCGTCCGCATGCAGCCGCAATGTGCCGTGCAGGGGTGAGGTCACCAGCACCGCGGTGAGCGGGTCGCCATCGGGATCCGTGTCATTGCTGAGAACGCCCGGTTGGGTGATCATGAGCGTGGCATTCCGGTTCACCGCATAGGCATCATCCTGCGCGGTTGGCGGATGATTGAGTAAGACCATGCCGTTCTGCCAGGTGGCTCCTAACGCTTGCGCCAGCGCATCTGACAGCGCACATTCCGTCGGATAATCGGTGAAGGTGAGCGCGGTGGCCATCACGCCGGGTTGGTGCGTCACGGTGAAGGTAATCACCGCCACCTGGCGCGTGCCGGGGGCAAAGGTCATGCCGGCCGGCAACGCGATCCCCATGCCGAGGCTCCCTGCCGCCGCACCACTACTGTTCACCAGCAGCAGACTGCCGTCCGGGGTATCCGCACCCAGCGCGACCACCGGGTTCGTCAACAGCGAGGGATCGAAATTGAGCGAGAAGCTCAGCGTATTCTCGTCCCCCTGCGCCAGCAGTTCGATGGGCACCTGGATGGTGGAACTGTTGAGATTGATCGCCGTGCCCACCTGCACGAGGCTCTGCGCACGCACTTGCAGATGCACCGTGGCCGCACTGGTGATGGCCGCGCCGTCCACCAGGTGATAGGTGAAGCTGTCGGGACCGGCATACCCTGCGGCCGGCGTGTAGGTAAAGGTGCCGTCGGCATTGAGGGTGACCGCGCCATGGGCCGGCGGTGTCGCCAGTTCGGCGCGCAGCGCGGTGTTGTCCGGGTTCTGGTCGTTATCCAGCACGGAGGCCATGGTGGTCAACGCCTCATTCTGATTGACCAGGTAGGTATCGTCCACCGGCAAGGCATGCGTGTAGTAGAAATTCATGGTGCCGCCGGGCTGGTAGTAGAACTGGAAATTGCCCCCGCCCATGGGATTCATCCCATTGCCGCAATAGAAGGCCAGCCGCGCCGGATGAGCGGCATCAGCGCCGCCCAGGGTGGGCACGACGACGGTGCCGCTGGGCCCGCCGGAGTTCAAGCGTGCGAGGGTGTGGCCGTCCGCACCGGACGCCAGCACGAGATCGAAGCTCTTATTGGTATGGTCCGCGTAATCGGCAATCGCCGGGTCATACCCGGCCAGCACCGTATTGGCACCGCGCGCCGCGCTGAAGATCGACCAGGACGGCGTCAGGGTGCCGAAGGTTGTCGGAACTACCGCACTGCCGTTGAGCAGCACTTGATTGGTGGTCAAGTTCGGATCGACGTTGTCGGTGACGCGCCATTCGAGATTGGCAATCGGATTGCCGGCGGCATCTTCGAAGGCGATGCGCGGGTCCGCCGATACATGGTTGGCCGGTAAGGTGGCGTTGACGACATTGTTCACGAACATCTTTGTCGTCAATCCCCACCCGGTAATGGCCCCGAGCGACGGGAGGCTGCGCTGCACGGTGAGCGGCTCGGTGGTGGTCGGCTGGCCCCAATACCCCAGGTCGAACGTCGTGCTCATCATATTGAAGGAGTGCGGCGTGGTGTCGGTGTAGACGCCCCACCCGTACCAGCAGAAGAGATCGAAAAAGTTCCCCTGGCCGGGCGTGGCCGTCCAACTCGCCGGCGGCGCCACAATCCGGGAGAAGTTGTCGGACATCCACCTGGACGAATCCGTATTGTAGCGCGTCATCACGTTGAAATCGATATCCGCGGCCAGATCAATGCACCGCGGCGAACGCACGAAGAGCGACACGGTGGCGACATTGGAGACATCGGTGCCGGTCTTCGCCTGATAGGTGAAGCGGTCCGGGCCGCTATACCCGGCATCGGGGGTATAGGTGAATGACCCATCGGCATGCAGGTTAACCTCGCCGTGATCAGGATCGGCCACCAGAACGGCGGACAACCGGCGCGCGGCGGGATCGGTATCATTGCCCAGCACGCCGGGCTGGGCGACCACGAAGGGTTGACTGCCCAGGCAGCTATAGCTGTCGTCGCTGGCCACCGGGGTGGAGGGAACGATGGTGACCGTGAACGAACGGGTGGCCGCCGGACTGCCGGGCTCATCCCCCTGCGCGCTGACGGTAATGGTGGCCGCGCCACAGGCGCCCGGCACCGGCGTGAGCATAAGGGTGGTGTTGGAGACCATCGTCGCCATCACCAGTTCCGGATGATCGGCAACGGCGCTCACCGAGACCGTATCATCGGCATCATACGGGGCGATCCCCAGGGACAGTGTCTGCGAGGGACCGTTCATGTATAGCGTCTGATCGGCGATGGGCGCGATGGTTGGCGGGCCATCCGGGGTGAGGGGCGGCTGGCTGGAGATCAACTCGATGCCCGCGCCGGTGCCCAGGTTGCGTGAGTATTTCTTCTCGGTGTTGTTATTCCAGTGCTCGTGCACGCCCAGACTCGACAGGCGCGTGCCGGTATTGTTCGGGTCATAGAAAGTGCCGGAGGGCGGGGCGTTTGCCAGCGCGGCCTCATGCAGGTAGTTATCCGCACAGTCGGCGATCTCGTTGGTCTCGCTGTGCAGCATGTCCAGCCCCACCGAGTCAATGGCCACCGGGTCCTGGGAGAGAAAGACGCTGGACGGCCACTTTCCACCCAGGGAATTCCATTTCACCGGCATAGACCAGGACGTATTTGACCACCAGCCGGCAAAGAGCCCGTCCAGCATATAGAGGAGGGTCTTGCCGCCCAGGTAACGGTTGCCTAAATGATCGACCTGGCCGTTATAGGTGCCCATGCCGGTGGCCCAGCCGGCCGGCCCATGCAGGAAGTCGTGAATGTGCTCGGGGGTTTGCCCCATGGAGCCGAAATTGTTCTTGCCGCAGAAGGTGCCGCCGATCGGACCGCTGCGCTTCAGGAGGGCCATATTGATGAAGTAATCCGCATTGTAAATGAACTGGGCGAGCTGGTCATTCGTTTCCGGGTGCCCGCTGTAGAAGAGCACCGGGAACGATGTGACAGTCGCTTTCTCGCGCCCCGCTTTGCCCAGCGGGTCCATGTAATGGACATTCGGGTAGGCGGCATGGCAGCGCGTATACAACGGATCGATGAAGAAGCGAATCGGGTCGCCGATATAGATGTCTTCCTGCGGCACGCCCGCCACGTCGACGAGCTGATGCAGCAGGGCGACGATCGCCTGCGGCGTCGGGTTCGACTCGTTGTTGAAGAGGTGGTATATGGCGAGGTTGGCCGGATCATCCGGGTTCGTCATATTGTACCAGCGCGCCGGGTCGCTGCTGTAGCCGGGGAAGTTGGCGATATAGGCCGAGGAGGAGTTGATCTTAATGGCGATCTTTTCGCCGGGCTGGTAGCCGATATCTCCCTTGCCGTGCGCGCGATTGAAATAGCGGAAGATGGTATCCCATGCGGCGACATCGGTGGGTTCGCCGGTCATCCAGCGCACCGCTTTGGACATCATATCATTCACCACGGCCTGATGGCAGTGTGCCTCATCCCAGTAATAGCCGCCGGGATTCGATCCGTCGATGGAAGCGTCCCAGGAGATATCGCCGCTGGTGGCGGTGAAATCCTGCACCCAGGCGACACGACCGGGATGAATACCCTGCGCCACGCCCATCGGGCTATTCGCCGCATCGCGCGGGTACCAGAGCGGCTGGTAGCAGGGTGGGATGGTGCCGCCGGCGACGGCTTTGCCGATGGGGCTGCCGGTCACGGCCATAATGCCCGCAAGCACTCCGCCGATCAGCAGTACGCCGGCCAGCGCGAAACGCGCCGTGCGCATCTTTTGCCGGGCATTACGGAAGGCCAGGGCGCACCCGCTCATGCCCAGGAGCCAGATGACAAAGCTGGAGGCCAGCGGTGCGGCAGCCCGCTGGCACGGATACAGGGCGCGGCTCGGTTTCGGCAGCACCCGGATGAGGAACCAGAGGAGGGACACCGCCCCCACGAGCGGGAAGAGCCATTTCGCCCACCCGGTGAGGCGCGGACGTTCAACCGGTTGACCCGTTTTTGGACAGATACGGACAGATGATTGCTTCTGGTAAGACTGCTCCATGGTACGTTCCTTTCATAAGATCATGCCTCGCTGCTCCCCGCCCGCCGGGCAATGCACGAACGGGCGGGGAGCGGAGAGGCCGGCTATTTGCGGATCATCACCGTGCCGTTGGCAAAGATGGCGGGCAGCGTATTGGCGGCAGCGCCGGCCACTTCACGCCCAACCACCTGGTCGCCGAAGGTTACCGGCGCCAGACCGTAGGCCAGCGGCTGGAACGTGAGCTCGAGTAGCGCCTGCTTGCCGGCCTTGACCGTCTTCGGCAGTGGCAGCATCAGCGCCAGACCAATGCTCCCGTTGGCGGCCTGTTTGGCATTAACATTGAGCGTGGCACCGTTCGCTGCGCCTACCAGTTTCGCCCCCACAAACTTCAACTGTTTGGCGTTGAAGTTGAGGGTGAAGCCCAGCGCGTTCTCGTTCCCCTGGGCATTCAGCACCACCTGCACCACACCGGCCTTCCCGCGGGTGAGCGCCGGCGCGGCGAGGCTGATCGTGCGCGAGGTCGCGGCCTTGCCGGCAGCGTGAGAGCGCATGGCGGCGGCCGTGCCGGCCGGCGCCGTCGGGCCGCCAACCGGCGTGAGCGGATCCAGGCCAATGGCATAGCGGCCGGCCTGTACCCAGTCGCTGATGGTGAGCGTACCATCGCCTTTGCTGCTGCGCGGCGCGCAGTCGGCGTGCTGATACTCACTGGGGGTAGCCGGCGTATCCAGCCCGGCCACAAAGCGACCCACCTGCACCCAGTCGGTGACGGCCACGCGGCCATCGCCATCGCCGCGCGGGGCGACATCGGCTTCATACCCGGTGGGGAGGACGGTCAGTGTGACAATGGCCAGGTTGGAGAGGTCGGTGCCATCAGACGCCTGATAGATGAAGAGATCCGACCCCACAAAGCCATGGCGCGGGGTGTAGGAGAAGGAGCCGTCGGCGTGCAGACGCAGTGTCCCGTTGCTGGGAGCGCTAACCAGCGATGCGGTGAGGGTATCCCAATCCGGATCATAATCGTTGGCCAGTACGCCCGGAATGCCGACCTGCAGCATGGTGTTCTGATTGACGACATAGCTGTCATCCTGGGTGACCGGCGGATGGTTGATGGTGAGCAGACCGCCCTGCCATTCCGCACCGACCGCATCAGCCCAAACATCCACCAGTTCGTTATTCACCGGGCTGTTGGTGAAGGAGACCGCAGTGGTATCCGCGGCCGGGTGGGGCACTACGGTGAAGTTGATCACCGCCACCTGGCGCGTGCCGGGAGCGAACGCAGCCCCGAACGGCTGGGCCACACCGAGGCCGAGATGGCCCCAGGCGGTTTCGCTCTCATTGGTCATCAGCACACCGCCGGGCAGCACATCCGTGCCCAACACGACGGTCGGGTTCATCAACAAGCTCGGATCATAATTCACCGTGCAGCCCAGCGTATTCTCATCGCCGAGTGCCTCCAGCATCACGGGCACCTGTACCAGGCGGGTGCCGGGGGTGATGGCGGCATCCTGCAGGGAGACGCGGCTGAGCGGGCGCACCCACACATAGACAGTGGCGGCGCTGGTGATGGCCAGGCCCCCATCCACCAGGTGGTAGGTGAAGCTGTCCATGCCGGTATAATCGCCCCAGGTGTAATAGGTGAACGAACCATCAGGGTTCAAGGCGACCCAGCCATGGGCGGCTTGCGTGGCGACCTCCGCGGTGAGTGAGGAGCAATTATCCGGATTCAGGTCGTTGCCCATCACACCCGGCGCCGGCACGGTCAGCGACGTATTCATCGATGTCTGATAAAAGTCGGTTTGCGGGAGGGCATGGGTGTAGTAGAAATTCAGCGTGCCGTTGGCCTGCTGGAAGAATTGGAAATTCCCACCGCCGATGGGGCTCAGGCCGTTGCCGCAGTAAAACGCCAACCGCGCCGGGTGGGCGGCATCTCCTGCACCGAGCGATGGGCCGTACTGCTCGCCGCTGGTCAGAGTGCCATTGAGACGCGCGATGGTATGCCCGTCGGCGCCCGTGCTGAGGAGGAGGTCAAAGCTCTTGCCGGTATGGTCGCCGAAACCGACGATGTCGCTGTTATAGCCGGCTGAGGTTTTCAGATTGGTAAAGAACCCGGTCGGCTTCACGCCATACACCGGTGGAATGAGCGGCATGCCGTTGATCAACAGTTCGTTCGTCGTGAGGGCCGGGTCTGCATTATCGGTCACGCGCCATTCCAGCTTGGTGATGGGGTGGCCGGACGCATCTTCAAAGGCGAAGTAGGGGTCCGCCGCCACGTGCCCGGGGGCGATGGCGGTGTTGACGATGTTGTTGACGTACATCTTCGTCGACAGCGCCCACCCGGTGATGGGGTCTCCCGGATCGAGATTCATCGTATGCCAGACGGTCAGCGGATCGAAGGTGGTGACCACACCGAACCCGCCAGGTGTGCCGGGGAAGGCGGTGGACATCATGTTCAGACTATGAAGCATGGTATCCGTATACGTGCCCCACCCATACCAGTTCCAGAGGTCGATCGGCGGCGCGGTGTTCGGCGTGCCTTGCCAATCGGCCGGCGGCATGGAGTCGAGATAATACCGGTGCATATTCGCGAGGTCGATATTCGCGGCCAGGTCGATATGATACGGCGAGGGGACGTTGATGGTGACCGTGGCCTCGTTTGACACATACGCGCCATCTACCACATGATAGGTGAAGGTGTCTTTCCCGTAGAAGCCGGGGTCCGGATCATAGGTGAAGGATCCGTCCGGATTGAGATTGATCAACCCGTGTCGGGCATCCATCACCAGTTCGGCGCGCGGCGCGACGCCGCAGCCATCAATATCATTGCTCAGCACGCCGGGGGTGCCCACCGACAGGCGGGTATTCACGGTGCCAAGATATTCCTCGTCGTTCGCCACCATCTGGTCGGTCACCAGCAGCAGTGTGCCTTGTGGGCGATCGAGCAGGCGGAAACTGCTGCCGCCGTCCGGGTGCTGCATGCCACCGACATTGAAGTGGATGGTTGCCGGTTGCATGACGTTGCCCGCAAGCGGGGCTGCGGTCACGGATTTCGTGCGTACCGCACCGGTTTCATCAGTGTAGCGCAGCACGACGCTGACTTTGCCGGTGACGCCATCGCCAAGCAGCGTTAAGGAAAAGTGCCGGTGGTTGGTTCCATAGATGGGGTGATCAAAACCGGCAATCCCCGGATCATAGTTCGGGACATAGCTATAGGAAACCGTACCGCGCCCATCCGTGGTGGACGGGATGCCGGTGGGGATCATCCCGAACCGGGTCGGAACCAGGGGGAGCGTATCATTCACCAATAATTCACATTTGACGTTGTTGGGGTTCGGATCATCGGTGACTTTCCAGCCCAGCTTGACCAATGGATTGCCCGCGCTATCCGTGACGGTGATGTTCGGGTCGGCCTGGCAATGCGGCGTGGTGCCGTTGCTGGAGACGGAATAATTCATAATATCGAGGACATACAGGTCCATGTCCAACGCCCAGTGCTGGGCGGTCGGATTGAGCGCCGGCAGATCACACCACGCTTTGAACGCCTGAGTGCCGCGCAAACCGCTGATGGTCAGATTGTTTTCGACGTCTTCGAACCAGCGGGAATCAAAGCGATACTGGTTGTACTTCCCGCCGACAAACACCTCCGGATAGGTGCTCGGATCGATATGCCATCCCGCGGGAATGGGCATCAGCGAGGCATCGCCGCCCGGAGAGTCGGGGTTCGACACATAGTTATGGAAGCTGGAATAATCCAATACTGCCAGATCAGTGGAAGCGGCGGTAGCTGCCACGCAGCAGACAGCCAGGAGACCGGCGAGCGCAAGCAGAAGCCAGATGCTGATACTGCGCGAAGAAGAGCGCTGTGACCACCCGACAGGTGGCCGGGAGCGAGCGAAACCCGTCATAACATCATCCTTTCGTATTGAATTAGTGTTGATCGATAATTCCTCCCGCCCACCAGTGGCATCGCTGGCGGGCGGGAGAAGGTATAATCCATGGCGATTTCCATACGATGGTTGTGCTGTTCACGAAGGTGGCGGGCAAGGCGTTGGCAGCGAGCCGGCCACGTGCAACGGATGGCCTGATGTAGAGAGATTCGGTGCCAGCCATGCCGGTAACACGCATTGCCTGGAAGCAGGGCATCATTGCGTTTGCACGATTTTTTCTCTCGCCACAGTCTACAACGATGCTGCTCTTGCGCCGTGTCATGACATCGAGAATGCCGGTGAACAGGCGATTGCTGGTCGGGCTAGTGCTATGAATGAAAACAGGCCCCTGCCATTATAGCAGAGTTGGCACAAATAATGCATTGTTTAGCCTTATTTTTCTGAAAATTCCATTGCACGGTCAGGGAATACACTGGTAGGAAAGCGTCCGATCGATATAGCCCTCTGGATAAATGCTTGCATCGGGTGGAAAAAAGCGTTGTATTACGGTGGAGAGGTGAGGAGAGCAGCTCGGTTGGGTTCTCCCTTCCACCCACCGGTGGTGCCATCGGTGGGTGGAAGGGAGCACACAGGATTATTTCCGCACAACAACCGTGCCATTCACGAAGGTGGTGGGCAGCGTATTGGCGGCTGCACCGGCGATTTCACGCGAGATGACCTGGTCAGTGAAGGTGATCGGCGCGATACCGTAGGCTAGCGGTTGGAAGGTGAACTCGACCAGTGTTTGCTTCCCGGCGTTCACGGTCTTTGGCAAGGGCAACATCATCGCCACACCGACACTACCGTTGTTGGCCGCTTTTGTATTGACGTTGAGTGTGGCACCGTGTGCCGCGCCGGTCAGTTTTACACCGACAAACTTCACCTGCGTGGGGTTGAAATGCAGCGTAAAGCCCAGCGCGCTTTCATTCCCCTGGGCGTCCAGCACAACCCGCACGACGGCGGCCTTCCCGCGGGTAAGCGTCGTCGGAGCGAGATGCACCGTACGCAGGCATGGCGTCTTGCCTGTCGCCTGCGCGCGAGATGACACGGCGCCAGTGGTCGGCCCGCCGGCCGGGGTGAGCGGATCCAGCCCCACGGCATAGCGGCCTGCCTGCACCCAGTCGGCCACCGTCAGTTGCCCATCGCCCCTGGTGCTGATCGGCGCACAATCGGCCCGCTGGTATTCGCTGGGAGAGGAGGGCGTGTCCAGGCCCGCCGCAAAGCGACCCACCTGTACCATATCGGCGATGCTCACCCGGCCGTCGCCACCGTCGCGCGGAGCGACATCGGCCTCGAATCCGGTGGGGAGGACGGTTAGCGTCACCGAGGCGATGCTCGGTAGGGTAGTGCCGTCCGACGCCTGATAGGTGAAGCTGTCGATGCCGATAAAGTTGTGATTCGGGGTGTAATTGAACGAGCCGTCTGCGTGCAGGTTTAGCGTGCCATTGCCCGTACCGTAGACCAGCGCCGCGGTGAGCGTGTCGCCGTCTTCATCGGTATCATTACCCAGGACACCCGGCGCAGCAACCGTCAGTCGCGTATTCTCGTTCACGCTATAGGCATCATCCTGCGCTACAGGCGCATGGTTGAATGTGACTGCGCCATCCTGCCAGAGGGCGCCGACCGGTTGGGCCATCGCATCCGCCACTTCCCGCAGTATCGGCGCATCGCCAAAGGTGAGCGGCACGGAGTTGGGCGGGTCGGGCGTCGGTACCCAGAAGGTGACCACCGCCACCATGTAGGTGCCGGCAGGGAAGGTCTGGCCGGCGGGCAAGGCTATACTGAGACCGATTTGCCCATCAGCAGCACTCTCGACCAGCAGCGAGGCATCGCCGGCATCCGCGCCCAGATCGACCCGGGTGGAACATAACACCGCGGGATCGAAATTCAGCGAGAACCTCAGCATGTTCTCGTCGCCTTGCGCTGTCAGGATGATGGGTACCTGGGCGAAATCACTCCCCGCACAGACCATGGGAGTCGCCACCTGGAGGATGCTATCCATCCGGACGGTAAGCGTCACCGTGGCCACATTCGACAGGTACGTGCCGTCGCTGGCCTGGTAGGTGAAGGCATCCGGCCCCACATAACCCGGGGTGGGGCTGTAGGTGAAGGAGCCATCGGCATTCAGCATCAGGACGCCGTGTTGCGGATCGCTCACCTTGATGGCATGCAGAAGACCGCCACCGGGGTTGGTGTCATTGCCCAGTACGCCGGGCGCTGGGAGGATGAAAGACTGGTTCTTCCTGATTAAATAGGCATCATCCTGTGCTGTCGGTATGAGAGTGGGGGCGTTGCCCCAGGATGGCGCACTATCATATGTTGTACTGGTGGTTAATCGTACCGTGTTGCGACCATCGGCATCCATGATATAGAGCATTGAGCTGCCATCGCGGTCCGAGGTAAAGACAATCTTGCTGCCATCGGGGCTGAAACTTGGTTTGGAACTAGTACCGGAAGTGGCAGTCAAGGGCTGTTGATTGGAGCCGTCGGCATTCATGCTCCAGATTTCTGAATGGCCGCTCCGATCCGATGAAAAGGCAATGGTCTTGCCATCTGGACTGAACGTCGGCGCGACTTCCCATGCCGTGTTATTGGTCAATCGTGTCTGGTTTGTTCCATCGGCATTCATGATATAGATCTGAAAGTTCCCATCCCGCATGGACACAAAAATGATCTTTTTGCCATCAGGGCTGAAGGCCGGCCCCGTATTGATGGTCATGTAGCTGGCACTGCTCGTGAGGCAGGTCTGATTTGAGCCATCCGCATTCATTACATAAATCTGTGTATCCCCATTACGGGTAGAGGTGAAGGCAATCTTGCTGCCATCCGGGCTGTAAGCCGGATTGCTGTTACTACAGGAATCATTGGTGAGTTGCTGCAGGTTGGAGCCATCAACATTCATTAAGAAGAGCTGCTCAAGGCCGGCGCGATTAGAGGTGAAGATGATCTTGCTGCCATCCGGTGTGAAGGCCGGCTGATAATCGTACGCCGGATTATTCGTCAACCGTGTTCGCCCGGTGCCATCGGGGTTGATCACGTAGATTTCCTGATCGTAATTGGGGCGGGAAGTAAACACGATTTTGCCCGGTTTGCCGCTGGCCACCGTGAAGGGGGCTGGGCTGACCGCGGTGCCGGCGAAGGTCGTTACGGCGATGGAGCCGGTGGTGGCCCCGTTCGGCACAACGGCCGTAATTTGCGTGGGTGCATCGACGGTATAGTTGGTCGGAAGACCGTTGAAGGCCACTGATTGCACGTTGACGAAGTTCTGCCCGGTGAGGGTTATTGAACTGCCCACCACTCCGATGGGCGGGGTGACACCGCTGATCGTGGGGACGCTCGAAGACCCGCCCCAGGACGGCCAGCTATTGATCGAGGTATTGGTCAACGGCACCGGGCTGCTGCCGTCGGTATGCATCACGTAAATCTGTTGCGCGCTCTCTGCGTCGAACACGATATGACTGCCATCCGGGCTGAAGGACGGCTTGCGCGCAGTCATCGGCTGTACGGTCAACGCGACCAAATTGCTGCCATCGTGGTTCATCTGATAGATTTCGTCGGCACCACTATGGTTGGAGGCAAAGACGATCCGCTTCCCATCGGGACTGAAGCTCGGTCCGAAATTCTGCCCGCCCACGAAAGTCAGACGCGTCTGCGCGGAGCCGTCGGCCTGCATGCTATAGATTTCCTGGGCGCCGTCGCGATCTGAAGCAAAAACGATGCTACTGCCGTCCGGACTGAATGATGGCGTATAATTCGACACCGTACCACCAGTGGTCGTCAGGCGGGTCTGATTGGTGCCATCGGCATTCATGCAATAGATTTCCGGGTGGCCGTCACGCTTAGAGCAGAAGGCGATTTTATTGCCATCCGGGTTAAAGGCCGACGCAAAATTATCGGTGGTGCCGACTGTCAGGCGGGTCTGGTTGGAACCATCGGCATTCATGATATAGATTTCCTGATGGCCATCGCGCATAGAGCAGAACACAATCTTACTGCCGTCCCGGCTGAAGGCCGGTGTCGTATTATCGACCAGGGGATCGGTGAGGCGGGTTTGCCCCGTGCCGTCGGGCGTTGTGAGTAGAAGGCGATTTTACCGGCACCCGGGATGGTCACCGTGAACGGGGTAGGGCTGACCGCGGTGCCGGCGGTGGTCGTCACGGCGATGGAGCCGGTAGTGGCCCCGTTCGGCACAACAGCGGTGATCTGCGTCGGGGCATCGATGGTGAAGCTGGCCGGAAGACCATTGAAGGCCACCGCCTGCACGTTCACAAAATTCTGCCCGGCGAGGGTCACCGGACTGCCCACCGGTCCGGAGAGTGGAGTGACACCGCTGATCGTGGGGACGCTCGAAGACCCGCCCCAGGACGGCCAACTATTGATCGAGGTATTGGTCAACGGCACCGGGTTGCTGCCATCAGCATTCATTAGATAGATCTGTTGCGCGCTCTCCGCGTAGAAGGCGATATGGCTGCCATCCGGGCTGAACGAGGGCTTGAGCGCGGTCATCGGCTGGGCGGTCAACGCGACCGGATTACTGCCGTCGACGTTCATCTGGTAGATTTCGTCGGCGCCACTCTGCGAGGAGCCGAAGACGATCTTCCGCCCATCGGGGCTGAAGCTGGGCGCCATATTCTGCCCGCCCCAGAAGGTCAGGCGCGTTTGGTTCGAGCCGTCGGCCTGCATGCGGTAGATTTCCAGGGCACCGCTGCGATCTGAAGCAAAGACGATGCTACTGCCGTCCGGACTGAATGATGGCGTATAATTCGACACCGTACCACCGGTGGTCGTCAGGCGGGTCTGGTTGGTGCCATCGGCATTCATGCTATAGATTTCTGCATGGCCGTCGCGCTGGGAGCAGAAGGCGATTTTGCTGCCATCCGGGCTGAACGCCGGCGCAAAATTCGCGGCGGTGCCGGTGGTCAGGCGCGTCTGATTCGACCCATCCGCATTCATGACATAGATTGCTTGGTAGCCGTCGCGCATGGAGCAGAACACAATCTTACTGCCGTCCCGGCTGAAGGCCGGTGTCATATTGTTGACCTGGGGAGCGGTCAGGCGGGTTTGCCCGGTGCCATCGGGGTTCATGGTGTAGATGGCCATATTGCCGTCGCGTTGCGAATAGAAGGCGATGCGCCCCGGGAGGGAGGTGACGGCGGTGGCCGGTAGGGCGACACTCAGCAGCAGGCTGATCAGCAAGGGAACCAGCAGTACGGTAAGTAGGTGGCAGGTGAACTTCCAGTGTGTGTGCATATCTTCTCCTCCAGAGATGAGATCGAGTCGTGCGACGGGCGTTGCAGGAATGATGAACAGGCAGTCGCCGGCCATGCTATTGCCATGCATGCCAGCTATTATAGCAAAATTTACCGGTGTCGGCATTGGTAACGACATTTACTTGGTGATATTAGCGGTTCACACGAATAGCCCCTGCAGCGCACGTGGTCACGCCGGCACCGCCTTGACCGCCGAGCAGGCCATATCGTGATACGCCATGGCTTCCGTTCGGTCATGTATCCGGGCCGTGCCGTGGTACAGGTTGACTTCAAAGTGTCCGGTTTCGCGGCCCAGGAGTATATCTTTTACCGCTGTTCCGGCCAGGCATCCCATCACCAGCGCTTCTTCGGGGGCGATGGCCATCTTGTGAAAGACCTCGGGGTGCGCGTGCGCCACCCCGTGCAGATATGCCGGCGATTTGTCGCTGATACCCTCTGTTTCCTGGCGCTGAATCGCCTCAAGCATGCGAACGGCGCGGAACTGGGTATTCTGCGCGTTGATTTCCGCAACCAATTCCGGGCAGTCTTGCTCACGCGTGACGTAATCCATCAGCGCCTCGACGAGTTTGGGCTCGACCCCCCACCGTTGTTCGATGGCAATACCGCGCATATCATACTGCATGTCCGGGTCGCGGTAATCGTATATTTTCACCCCGAGGAAGTGCCGCTCCGGCCAGCACGTTCGGCTGGCGCTCACCACCGGGATGCGAAAACGCGCGCCGGCATAATGGAGGATCATAATCGCCGCCAACTGGTCAACCTGGTTGCAGATGACATCGGCCCCCAGGCAAACGGCCGCATAGTTCGCGGGGGTGATGCCATCGGAGAAGGTGCGCACGCTCGCTCTCGGATTGATGGCGAGCAGGCGCTCGCACGACACAGCCACTTTGGGCAACCCGATGGTGGCTTGCGTCATATACAATTGCCGCGCGTTCGTGGCATCGAAGCAATCAATATCCGCCAGGACAAACGCCCCCACTGCATTACGGGCCAGCACTTCCATGGCCGGACACCCGATGCCGCCCAGCCCGGCGATGGCGACAGTGGCCTGCGCCAATGTCCGGTGATCGGTTGCATCGAGTGTCAATAGTTGACGCTGGAGGAGTGATGAGGTGAGATCTCGGTGCATGGCTTCCTTTCCATACAAGACCTGACTATATGAGCGATCATACACTGAGATAAACCGACGGCATGTTGAGGATCCTGACGGTTGTTGCTGGATGTCGGATGTTTTGTACATCCGACATCCAGCCGTTCATTCCCACACTATCCGCGCCCCCGGTGCCATGAGGGGCTTGCCGTTCCCATCGCACAGCGATTTCAGCGGGGTGCCGTCGGCGCGCATGATGCCGATGCCGAAGAGGAAGAAGCCGGCGCTGCGGCTGGTGTTGTTGGTGTTATAGATGTCCCGCTTCAACAGCCCGCGCTCGGCGACGGCGGTGGTGAGGAAGGCCAGGTAGGCGCCGTCCGGCGACCAGGCGGGGAAGCCGCTGTCGCGTTGTGTTAACTGGCGCATGTTGCGGCCGTCAATGCCGATGGTCCAGATGCTGTTCGCCTCTGCCTGCCGCTCGTAGGCGATGGTGCGGCCATCCGGCGAGATGGCCGGATTCCGCAGCGAGACGCCGCTAAGCGGCTTGGCCTCCACCACGCGCGTCATGCCGGTCGGGGCGAGCACGCAGATACTCTCCGCATTCCCCAGCACGAACGATGGCGCCTGCGGGTCGGTGCCGGGAATATAGCCGATGGTGGTATAGCTGGGCAGCGCGTGTTCGGGCATGGGTCCCGTCCAGCGTCGGGGGGCAAAGTGGTCCACCGGTGTGATCTCGATGACCCCCGCGTAATTGCGGTCTTCGGTGAGATAGGCAATGGCGTCATTGCCGACAAAGGTGGGCGAAGCGTAGGTAGCGTGCCCGTTGGGGTCGCTCAACGCGCGGTCGTCACCGGTGGCCAGCGCGTACAGCCGCAGATGGCCCTGCTTATCCACGTAGGCCAGCGTCTTCCGGTCGGGTGAGAGCGCCATCACCGAGCTATTGAAGGGGAAGATGCGCTCCGCCTCCGTCTTCACCGTCATGCGGCAGACCTTCGATCTGGCCGCCGAGGGGTAGATGATCGCGCCGACCGGCTCCTTCGACGGCCTGGGCACCACCGGGGGCACCGGCGGTTTCGGGGTGGGCGGCGTAGTGACCGGGGGCGTTGACGGTGCCGGCACCGGCGTCACGGGAGGGGTGTCGAGGTGCGACGCCGTAGGCAGCGCGGCTGGCAGATATACTTGGCCCACCTCGCCGGGCTTGACCTGGCTGGCGATATTGCTGCCCCAGCCCCACACCTTGCCGCCCGCATCCACCGCCAGGTTGTGCGTATGGCCGGCGGCGAACGCTGCGATATGCGCCATGCCCTCACAGCGCTTCCACGTCGGACGATCCGTGGTGCTGCCATCGCCCAGTTGACCGTGATCATTGGTGCCGACAGCATAGACCTGCCCGCCGCGCAACAGCAGCAGGCTGTGCGCGCCTCCGGCAGCCACCGCGAGCACGTCCGCTGCCGTGGTGATGCGTTGTGGAGTATAGACCACTTTCGCGTGCTCATCCGGCACGCCCACCTGCCCGGAATCGTTTGAACCCCATGCCCAGAGCGTGCCGTCGGTCGCCAGCGCCAGCGTATGGGAGGAGACGGCGATTTGCGTGATGCCGCGCAATGCGGGCACGCGCGTCGGCACCGTGGCCGCATCCACCCGCCGCCCCAGCCCGAGCTGGCCGTAATCATTGGCTCCCCAGGCCCATACCCGACCCTCGGCATCCAGCGCAAAGGCGGATTGCAGACCGGCGAAAATTTTAACGACCGAGTGGAGTTCCTCGACCCGGCGCGGGGTCGACTCCTGGCCGCGCGTGGTGCCATGGCCCAATTGCCCCTGGTTGTTGCGCCCCCAGCTCCATACCGTGCCGTCGCGCGTCAACGCCAGTGCGAAACATTGCCCGGCGGCGATGGCCGTCACCTCGCGCAGCCCGGCCACCTGCACCGGGGTATAGCGGGTGCTGGTGCTGCCGTCGCCCAACTGGCCATCGTCATTGCCGCCCCACGCCCACACCGTGCCGTCACGCGAGAGCGCCAGTGAGAACTCTTTGCCCGCCGCGAGCATGGTGATGCCGGAAAGGTTGAGCTGGCGCGTGGTGGTCGGAGAGATCCGCTGCCCCACGCCCAACTGCCCGCAATCATTCTCACCCCAGGCCCATACCGCGCCGTCCATCCCCAGCGCCAGCGAGTGCCGGGCTCCCGCCGCCACCATGCGCATGACCGGCAGCTCTCCTGCCGCCCACACACCCGCCATCATGCTCAGCAATATGACCAATATTGCTGCACGCAACACCACTAACATGTATGACTCCCTCCCGCGAGTTATGCCTATGGGAGAAATTTCAACGCATGGTGGGTGTGTCCTTCCATAAGTAGTAAAGACAGTCGCTAATGTGGCAGGACAGGTCGGCGGGAGGTGTACCGGTATCAGTACCTGCCCTGAGGTATAATAGAATCGGCCGCTCCCAAGCAACGGCGATGTTGCCTCCCTGCCAGGCTCAGCCAGTTATGGGCCCGGGTATGCTTACGTCGGGAGACCGGCGAAGTGTGCGTGCAATTTGACGTACGCCGCATCCAGATCCTGGTCGGTGTAGCGCGGCATCGGCGCGTCGCGAGCACTGCGCTGGTGCACGTCGATGCCGACATCGATGCCGGCATGCCGCGTGAGTTGCTCCAGCGCCAGTTCGCACACGCGCAGGTAGGTGCCGGATTCGACGAGCACGACGGCGAGACGTTTATCCTTCAGAGACTTGGTCAACACCAGCAGGAGAGCCGGGTCACCCACCATACGTGTGCAGGTGGCGAGGATGAAGGCTAACTCGGCCGTCGACTGGGCGCCGACGATCCGTTCGCAGGCGTCGCCGATTGACGTGCCAGGATCGCCAGCGCCCGTATCACGTGCGGGTCGCGGTCGGTCACGTACTTGATCAGATAGGGCAGCGATGCCGGCACATTCAACGCGGAGACCGCACCGCCATCGCCGGCTTTGACACGCTGGAAGATCGCATCCACCTGCTCCGCCGGGCTGCGCTCCTCCGCGCGGGAGAACGCGGCACAACCGATGAGCAGCATTAATATCCGTAATCCTCCATCAAATTAATACACCAGTTTGCTTTTGAGTAGGGATTGTAGCGCTTGGTGGCGAAATGGATTCACCAACGAGGTGAACCCGATGCCGTCCTGCCGGACTATTTTGC
>Ga0272448_1000500_pt1 | contig 60973 bp, 54 predicted proteins | sample YNPCB0191_FD_202220 | JGI IMG/M metagenome (GOLD analysis project Ga0272448, IMG submission 202220) | Hot spring sediment microbial communities from Yellowstone National Park, WY, United States - YNP-CB-019-1 | ecosystem: Environmental > Aquatic > Thermal springs > Hot (42-90C) > Sediment... | reverse complement strand
CTTGCTTACTTACATCGCCGCTGTGGCTATCGCGCTCGCCGCTCACCGCTACCAGCGCCCAGACTTGTACCGTCGCCGTTCGATGGTCTTGGCTCACCTATGACACTATCAATTACCGAACGCTCTCGCATTGTGTATTCCCGCAATTCGTGCATTTGCCTCCACTGTTGCAGAGGCTTCCATCTGCACATTTTCCACAGTAACAATCCTGCCCTTTTTGCCATCCTGAAATCGGCGAATAGACGACGTAATCGCCCGGCGGCAGGGTGGGGGTGGCGGTTGGGGTTGGCGTGGCTGTGGCCGTTGGCGTGTTGGTGGGCGTTGCAGTGGGAGTGGCGGTAGGGCAGGGTTTACAGCACATGACGCTGCCCCCGCACGAAGAGCCGGTAGAACCGCAAGGACATTCGCCGGAACAGTAGTTGGGAGCCTCACAAGCCGGGGTTGAGGTCGGCGTGGGCGTGTCGGTAGGGCAGGGTTTACAGCACATGACGCTGCCCCCGCACGAAGAGCCAGTAGAACCACAAGGACAAACGCCGGAACAGTAGTTGGGAGCCTCACAAGCCGGCGTTGAGGTCGGCGTTAAGGTAGGCGTGTTGGTGCGCGTGGCGGTTGCCGTCGGCGGCTTCGGGGTGTTCGTCCGCGTCGGCGTTGGCGTCGGCGTGCGACTGGAAGTAGCGGTATAAGTGCGCGTCGGCGTATATGTCCGAGTCGGCGTACGGCTGGGCGTGCAGCACAGGGCCTCTACCGCACAATCTGTCAGGGCATAGCGAGCCAGGCGTCCGCAGATATAAGCTTCCCCTCAAACACCCAGGGACCCTCTACCGTCCAAACACGATCTGCATACTGCATAACTACCGACCGCGCCTCTTTCTCGCTCATCCCCGCCAGCTTATTGACTATCTGCAAATTGTATCGCCCCCATTCCCCTTGCGTGCACGCTAGTTCGATCCCTGCGCCGTCTTGCTTCAATGCCTCTTGTACAGCAGTAAGATAGAACTCACAGTCCTGCCCCTCACGCGGCAAGGCGCGCAACGACTTAATCGTCAAGATGGCAGACGACAGCTCCAGGCCTTCAGCCAGCGGAGGATAGGGAAAGAAACTCAAAGCATCACAGCGGTAGGAAACGCCATCCGATGGCACATCTTCTACCTCCATACCTTGTCCCTCGAATCGGACAATATGCTTCGTCCCATCCTCTCTTGCTTCTGCAACCTCCAGCAAAGTACCACCATGGAGCAAGAACTGTTGGCCATCAGATTGCACAATGGCCTCATAAATTCCCCAATCCTTATTGTCAGGCAAGCGGTAGCAAACATCTACCGCAATTTTGATCTTGAAGAAATCGTCCTTCTCATAGCGCAGATTCGTAACGCTCAAATCTATACCAGCTACTGTTTGCGTGACGATAGCACTATGAGCATACCGCTGAAGGGCAAGAGCAGAGACTGGCAGACTACCACCGATATCCGACGCAGTTAGCGTTTGTGTACCAAACGCCTGGCCTGACGGAGTACCTGGCTCAGCGCTCATCTTTGCTCCTGCTAATGTCTGGCTCCTCACCACCCAAAATATAACCAAAAAGAGCAAGGACCCTATCAACGCTAATGGGAAAATTCGCAATTTCATAAATTTCCTCCTCAACGTTTTCACCTTCACCGCGCCACGCAATGGTAATTATAATACTCGCTCCCTACAGGCGGGTAATCCGGCGGCGGGTAGGGAGAATAGATCGGCCCGCCCGGAAGCAGGCTGCCGCAGCTCAACGACGGAGGCTATCCTACGGCGTCGGCGCGTCGGCTGGGGTACTGGTTGGCGCTTCCGTCGATGTGTCTGTCGGAGTAATGGTCGATGTATGCGCTGGAGTAACGGTTGGCGTCTCTATCATGATGTCCGTCGGTAACTCAGTCGGCGTAACCGTCTGAAAATACTCCGGATACGAGGTCATTAAGTCCGCTTCGGAAGGCGGAGAAGGAAACCAAGCTTGTGTAAGACCATCAATCTGCCACCAGCTCTCAGAGTCCAACTGTAAGTCAAGCACATACTTGAGAAGAAGTTGCCCTTTCTCATCGACCAGCTCTACCTTACAAAGTACAATTTGTGCACCTTGAGCATTGATATCAGCAAGCAAAGGACGGAGTGAGGGCATGAAATCCGGTAGAGAACGATTTGCTGTCTCCAAAGATAGCGTTGACAAGCGCAAGGTCAGAGCTTGGATTCCCTCAGATGCAACAACCTCCGCCTCTACTAAAGACAATCCATATAGATTTAACTTCTTCAGCACTATATCTCTAGTTGCACGGTCATCAAGTTTTGACGGGGAAATCTGAAAGGGTACATTTTCTGAATGCACTGGCATTTCGGCCCAGTAGACTTCTTTTCCCTGTTGATTCAAGAAAACTAATATAAAGCTATCGACAACGTAACCGTGTTGTCTTGCTAGCATGACCTCTCTTCGTACACTGTGTCGGACTATAGGGTCAATAGACTTTCCCGTCTCCCCTTCGCTTACACTTTGGACGATGATCTCTAGACGCAGATGGGGCGAGGTACCAAGAACTTTGATGTCTGCAATAGGTATATTCTGTTTCTCTAATCGCTCTTTTAAATACCCGACTACTTCCTGTTGAGCGGCGATTTTTTTGTAGTGTAAGATCAAGGCAATCCCTAGCACAGCCAAAATCAGACCTACGAGGATCATCAATCTTTTGCGTTTCATCTTTTCCTCCCAATCAAGGCCCATAATTCAGGTAATCATACGTGTGATCCTTTTGAACTCGATATGGCCAATCCTCTACCCACGATGCTTGGTCAAACAAGTACCAAGTACCTGCCGAATTCCTATAGGAAACTCCCGCAAAACAAGTATGCAATTCATTTTGTGGGCTCTCATGCACTTCAGAATGAGCCAAAACATAAGACGGTGCGTTTACCGCTTTATAGCACCCTTTATTGATACCATCAATCCACCCACACCAAGTTATACCGCCCTGCCATATAACTGCATACTCAACCACATCGCCCCAGGCATGTTCTCCATAGTGGAAGATATCGTAGTTGCCGTCGACATCCCTAAACTCAAGATATCGCTGTGGCGCTGACCATCCCCGGTAATAGCGCCAACCCACCTGAACCCAATAAGGGCTAGGCAAGGACACCCAACTCGACTCACCGCTCTCTTCAAGGTAGGGTGCGGATGATGGGGCCGAGATGTATGCCTTTACGCCATAAGCGCTGGATCGTCTATTGCCCGCATACCAACGATCTCGAGTTGGCGTCCGAGTCGGCGTAGGCATGGGGGTACGAGTGCGTGTGGCGGTTGCCGTCGGCGGCTTCGGCGTGTTCGTCCGCGTCGGCGTGCGGCTGGGGGTGCGCGTTGGCGTTCGGGTTGGCGTGCGGACAGGGGTGTTCGTCTTCGTGCGCGTCGGCGTCGGCCGCGGCGTCGGCGTTGGACATGGCTTACAACAAGGGATGCTCCCCCCACAAAACGTCCCCGCCCAGCCGCACGGACAACTGCTGGCGCAATAATTGGGCGCATTGCAGGCTTCCGCCACGCCCACCTCTTGCCCTGCCCACGACCGCGGCGCCACCCACATCTGCCGCGCCGTCAGCAACCCCAGCAGAAATGCCAGCCCAAACCCAATGCTCCATAGCCCCAATCGCCTGTCCATTTTCCCTCCTCAAGAAAAACCTGCGATAGCACTCCTCCACGCTATACCTATCAAGCCCTACCTTGCTCATTGTAGCATAGCATAGCGTTTTTTTTTGTCAAGGGGTATGGCCAGAAATCTTCAAACGAACGGCAACCCGCCGCTGCCCCTATCCTACGGTGTCGGCGTCTCGGTCACGTCCGCCCCACACCCGCCGTCCGACGGCTCAACCGACGCCGTCGGCGCATGCTCATCCAGCGTCAACGCCAGGCTCGCAACATCCATCAGCCAGCGCCGCCCCTGCGGATCGCGCAAGATCAACCAACCCGACTCCGGCCATTCCCAGGCCACCAAACGTCTGCTGTCCTGCCACAGCACCTGTTGCGCAGCCAGCGTCTGAACATCTACAAGCAAGATAGAAGTCGAATCCGCCTCATCCACCCTGTCGCAGGCATTATGCGCCAGGGTCAGCGCCATGGTCTGACCATCTGGTGACCAAATGATCCGCGCTGGGGCAACAGGCGGCATGATCACTGCACTCCGTTCCTGCCCAGAAACAAGATCGTAAAGGTGTATCTCGCCCATCCAGGTCCAGGCAATCATCTGCTCGTCCGGGGATAAGAAAAGCGCTCGAATTCCTCCAGGTAAGATTTCATCCACTGCTCCCTGCTCAAGGTTCAAGCGGTACAACCCCGAACCAGTATATTGGAATGGCGAACACATCCCACCCAGACGATAGGTATAATAGAGATAGCGTCCATCCTTAGACCACCACTGAGGATAAGGCACTGCAGTATCTACGGTCTCCCTTTCCCACCTGTCCACTATGTTCCAGAGAAACCGACCGTCGGCGCTCCGTACTACCATTTTGACATAGAAAGTTCTCCAAACATTATCCTCACTGCTAGGCTGGTCTTCTTTCGCAAAGGCTACAGTCCGCTCCACCAGCCATTTCCCATCCGGCGAGGATACCACCAGTGGAATCACCTCCATATCGCTCAAGTCTACGTCAGGAGTAGCAGTAATAAAAGGATACTCGTCAGTAGGCATCGGCTCAATCGTTGGCCCAGGAACAACCGTCTCCGATGCTGTTTCAGTGACTGAAGGGAGTGCATCCGGCTTATCAGAAACCTTAACTGCCCAGCTATGTTTTGCCAATCCGTAGAACAGCACCAGAAGAAGCAGGATAAACAGGAACCAATATCGCTTCATCTCACACCTCGGGTTCATAATACAAAAAACTTACGGCCCTGTCCAGTAATAAATAGGTGTAGTTGAGTCTACACTTGATCCACAGGGGCGATAAATCGTGATCCCATCGCTTGAGCGCGTCATATGCGTGTGTTGGGAATAAGGAGGCAGGTAAACCGGAGGATAGCAATCACATCTCTCACTATTCGGGCAGTCCTCTGTCCCTAAATAACCGATCACCAACCCTGACCCTCCTGGGTTATTATAGACGCCTTCCTGTAAGCGATCCCGCAGATGACCATAAAATATTGCTCCTATTTGCACACCACCGGCATCTAAGGCGGTATACAATTCCAATTTGACTCCCTGGTTAATCCAGGATAAATTCGCAGGCGGTGGAGTAGCGCAGAAAGAATTAACGTGCACAGCCTTGACACTACGAACATTGGGACTCACATAAAGTATTACGGCTTCGCCAGGTAGGCCAAAAACATCCACAGGAGACGACAACTGCCCCGCCTTGTGGAAGCACTCGTTTCTCCCACAATCGGTGCATCTGCCATTGACATTGCAAGGAGAACCATTCGAGCAGTTAGGGCAATAACATTCCTGCCCCCTAACCATACCCATCAATGGCGCAAAGACATAGTATCCTGTCGGCGTACGCGTCGGGGTACGACTAGAAGTAGGAGTATAGGTGCGCGTTGGGGTATATGTCCGAGTCGGCGTACGGCTGGGCGTACGACTGCGCGTGGCGGTTGCCGTCGGCGGCTTCGACGTGTTCGTCCGCGTCGGCGTCGGCCGCGGCGTCGAGGTCGGACATGGCTTGCAACAACGGATGCTTCCCCCGCAGAACGTCCCCGTCCAACCACAAGGACAGCTGCTGGCGCAATAATTCGGCGCATTGCAGGCTTCCGCCACGCCCACCTCTTGCCCTGCCCACGACCGCGGCGCCGCCCACATCTGTCGCGCCGTCAGCAACCCCAGCAGAAATGCCAGCCCAAACCCAATGCTCCATAGCCCCAATCGCCTGTCCATTTTCCCTCCTCAAGAAAAACCTGCGATCATACTCCTCCACTGCTACAACCAAGCCGGCCGCACCTTGTTTACTGTAGCATAGCATAGCGTTTTTTTTTGTCAAGGGGTGCGGCTTGTTGTATAATGAAAGCGTGAAACGCCTGCGGTGGTTGATTCTGAGCGGCATGGTGGGCTTGCTGAGCCTGCAGCAGCCTGTGCAAGCACAGCAAGGGGAGAGCCGCTATTTCCCCGAAACCGGCCACACCGTCAGCGGCGAATTTTTGCGCTTCTACGAGAGCATTCCCGACGCCACGCTGGTGTTCGGCTATCCCATCACCGAGGCCTTCACCACCCATCACCCCCCCGGTTTGACGGTGCAATACTTTCAGCGCGCGCGCTTTGAACTGCACCCCGAACTGCCTGCCGGACAGCAAGTTACCCTGACGGCAGTCGGCTCTTTCCTTTATGCGCCCGGCAATGCCTCCATCCACATCAACTCGCCTGGCGCCTGTCGCGCATTCCCCAACGGCTACTCGACCTGTTACGATTTTCTCGCCTTCTACGAAGCCCACGGCGACGCGCGGCTCTTCGGCTACCCGATTTCCGGTTTCGAGATACTGACCGACGGGCGCATCGTCCAGTATTTCGAACGCGCGCGCTTCGAGTGGCGGCCGGAATTGCCGCCCGGCTCGAACGTGATCCTGACGGATGCCGGCCGGCTTTATTTCGATAAAATTGGAGAAGACCCGGCGCGCCTGAACCCCACCTCACCCAATGCCATCATCGCCGCCCGCGTTCTTTCTCTGCACCCACGCGTTTTCGTGCAGCAGGCAGTCACGGCGCCAACAGATACGCAAACCATTTACGCTGTCGTGCGCACCCAAACCGCCCAGCCTGTTGAAGGAGCCAGCGTCCTTTTCCGCGTGCGCCTGGCCGATGGAGAACGTCTATTCCGTTCTGTCACCAACCGCCAGGGCATTGCCGCCGTAAATGATCTGCACTTCAACGCACAACCGCCCGGCTTTCTGGTTACGGTGCAGATATTGACCGAATACGCCGGTCTGCAAAGCGAGGCCACCACCTCCTTCCGCATCTGGCACTGACCCCCCGGCCCACCGTCTGTCAGGTCAAGCCAGCGCATGTCTGGAAGTGGGGTAAAATTGAACCAGAACCTGCAACGAACACGCTCACGAGAGGAGATTCGTTATGTCCTTCCATACTGTGATCCTTGTTGGCAACGTCGGCCGCGATCCGGAAATGCGCTACACCCCTACCGGACAGGCAGTGACGTCTTTCTCCGTGGCTACGAACCGTCAGTACGTCAATAGCAACGGCGAAACGATCAAAGAGACCGCCTGGTTTCGGGTGTCCGTGTGGGGGAAACAGGCCGAATCCTGCAATCAATATCTGAAAAAAGGCGCCAGGGTGCTGGTCGAAGGACGGTTGACCCCCGATCCGGCCACCGGCGGGCCGCGCATCTGGACCGGACAGGATGGACAGCCGCGCGCTTCCTTCGAGATCACGGCTCAGGTCGTGCGTTTCCTCTCCTCACGGGCCGAGACGGAAGGCGTTCCGGGAGCCGCGCCGCTGGAGGAGGAAACCGCGCCCGTAGATGAAGAAAACATTCCGTTTTAGGAGAACCACCAATGGCGCTCCCCCCTCCCCAACCTCAGCCGCCCCAGGCCGCTGGCTTCCCGATTGAGATGTCGCCCGATCTGGCGCCTATCTATGCCAATCTGGTGCGCATCGCTCACTCCACCACCGACTTCGTGCTCGACTTCGCGCGCTTTCTGCCCGGCGAGACCAAAGCCTCGGTGCTGGCGCGGATCGTGCTCTCGCCGCTGGCCGCCAAACTGCTGCTGCGCGCGCTGACGGAAAACGTCGCCCGCTACGAACACACGTTCGGCGTGATCGCCATCCCAATGATGGACACGGCCTCCCTGACGGATAACCTGTTCCGCCCCCCACACCCACCCCAGGAACCGCCCGCGCCCGATTCGCCCTCCTGATCACCGCCCTCGCCATGGACAAACTGGAAGAAATTGCCGAACAGATTCGTCAGACCTTCGAGAGGCAGAACGCGCGGCGCGATCGCGCCCTGGCGCAAGCGCGTCAGTTAACGCGCGCCTGTGCGCTGGCCATCCGCGCCGCCCACCGCGACGAAACCGAAACCATGCAAGGCTACCTCGACGAGGCCCGTACCCTGGCCGATTCCTTGCGGGCAGACCTGCTTGAATTTCCGGATTTGTATTATGATGGCTATACGCAAGATGCCCTGAAGGAATTCGCCGAAGCCAGCATCACCTGCGCCTTGCTCTTCCATCACCCTCTACCCACGCCCGCCGCTCTGCACATACCGCCGGCCACCTACCTGAACGGCCTGGCAGAATCGGTCGGCGAAATGCGCCGTCGCTGCCTGGACATGCTGCGCCGTGATAACCTGACCGAAGCCGAGCGCCTCCTCGCTCACATGGACGACATCTACGCCGTCCTGGTCACCATGGACTACCCCGACGCCATCACCCTCGGCCTGCGTCGTCAGACTGACATCGTGCGCTCGCTGGTAGAACGTACGCGCGGCGATCTCACCTTCAGCCTGCGCGGAAAAGAACTGAGCCGCGCCCTGGCCCGGCTGAGCGCTCAGTTGCCCGAAAGTCCGGTCAACGAGTTCCCGGCTCCCCTTCCTCCCGAGGCAGATTGACTCCCGCCGTCGCGCAAACGTCTGGCTCCGCGCCGCTACCCTCCCGCCCCGTGGCGTTCCTGTCCCTTGCATTCCAGCGTAATCCTCGTATATACTGAAACCAGTCACGCGGATTCGATTTCCAGGAGGCTGCCATGTATCTCCAAGAAATCCTAGAAGTTACCATCGGCCTGATCTTCATGTGGCTGGTGTTGAGCATTGCTGTCATGCAACTGATGGAATGGATTGCTGCCGCATTGCAATGGCGCGCCAAAACCCTGAAAGAGGCCATCCGTCAGATGCTCCAGGACAACCTGCTGACCGAAGCGTTCTACCACCATCCTCTCATCATCAGCCTTTCCCAAAAACGCAAGGACGGGAAACCGCTGCTGCCCTCGTTCATTCCAGCGGATAAATTCGCCCTGGCGCTCTTCGACCTGGCCGTCACCGCCGGCACCGAAGCCTTCCCTTTGCGCCAGACCTTCGAGGCCATCGAAACTGAACTGGAACGCCTCGACGATCCGCTACAACGGAAACTGGCTCAAGAGGACTGGAACACCATCATTGCCACGGCTCGCGAACTGGCCTCTTCCTCCTTCGGCGAGGCCGCCCTGGATACCCTGAAAGCGCGCTTGCAGGAATATCGCGAGCGTTACCCTGAACTTCAAGAGGTTCTGGATGCCGCCATCCCCGCGATTCACGCCTACTATGAATCGCTGCTCGAAGAACAGTTGAAGATGGAGGCGGGTGGTCAGGCCGTCAACCTGACGCTGCGTCAGGTACGCCTGGGCCTGCTGGCTCTGGAGGCAATGTATCCCCACGCTCAGGTGCGGCGCACGCTCGGCGCGCTGCTGGCAGGAGTGGAAGAGTATGTCTCCGAAGGCGAACAGGCGTTGGCGGTAGCCCGACAGAACGTCGAGAAATGGTTCAACGATACCATGGACCGTCTCAGCGGTCTTTACAAGCGCAAAGTACAGACTGTCTCCTTCCTGGTTGGTCTGCTGCTGGCTCTTTCCCTGAACATTGATTCGGTCAACATTGCCACTTCTCTGTGGCGCGAACCCACCCTGCGTCAGAGCATCGTCGCCCAGGCCGAAGCCTACGTCCAGCAACAATCGCAGGGCGCAGAGGAAGAAGGCATGCCTGTTGTCAGCCCGGTGGTAACGGTCAAAGCCCTGCAGGACCAGCTGCACGATCTGACTCTGCCGGTCGGTTGGGTAAACGACCCTATTCCCCGTCAGGATAATGTGACCTGTCATCCCTATTCTTCTTCCGAGTATGCGGCAGATGGCGCGCCGACTCATATCATGGGGGTACCCATCGGCAGGGTATGTTATCCCCTCACCAATGTCCCCCCGCTGGACGCGGAGCACTGGGTTGGCTGGCTGGTGAAGGTCCTGGGCATGTTGATCAGCGGCGCCGCGGCGGCTCAGGGTGCGCCGTTCTGGTTCGATATCTTGAAGAAATTCGTCAACATTCGCAGCAGCGGCCCCAAGCCCGACGAGAAATAAGCCCCGTGACCATGTCCTTCCGCGACACGTATTATCAGTCGGCGCTAACCGACTTCCAGAACGCGCGCCGCAAAGCGGCCCTGCGCGAACTTGTGGCGCGCCTGACCGGCAAACCGAACGAACTGCTTTCTTACGATGAAGTGGCGCAAAAGTTGAAATTGCATGCCCGCTACGAGCGCGGCATTCAGGAAATTCCTCTCGACGCCATCGTGGGCAGTGTTGGCCGCTACAGTGACTTCACACGCGATTTCCTGCCTCGCAAAGACGAAACGCAGCGCCGTTGGGCACAGATCAGAGCCATGATGGAAGACCCGGCCAGCGGCGGCATCCCCCCCATTGACGTATACAAGGTTGGCGAGGTTTACTTCGTCCTCGATGGCAATCACCGCGTTTCGGCGGCGCGGCAGGCCGGCTTCAAAACCATCGAGGCTCACGTCATTGAAGTCAAAACCGACATCCCGTTGACACCGGATATCAGCCCCGATGACCTGATCATCAAAGCGGAATACGCCGATTTTCTGGAAAAGACCGGCCTCAAACGATTACGCCCGGAAGCCGATTTAAGCGTTTCGGTCCCCGGTCAGTATCAAAAACTGCTCGAACATATCGAAGTTCATCGTTACTTCATGGGCATTGACTTCCGGCGCGAGATTGCATGGGATGAAGCCGTCGCCCACTGGTATGACACCGTCTACCTGCCGGTGGTCGAGCCAATCCGCGAACACGGCCTGTTGCGCTGGTTCCCCGGTCGCACGGAAACCGACCTCTACCTGTGGGTATCGGAGCATCGTGCGGAACTCGAAAGTGAAACCGGCTGGTCAGTGCGTCCTGAGGCCGCCGCCCTTGAACTGGCCGCGCGCGAAAACCCGCGCCTGGAAACACTCGAAACACAGCCCGGCCAGTATCGCCTGGAAAAAATGTCGGATCGCTACCTCGACCGCCTGTTCCGCGAACTTCTTGTCCCGATCACCGGCACGGAGGAAAGCTGGCAGGCGCTCGAACAGGCCATTCACATTGCGCGGATTGAACAGGCCGATCTGCACGGCCTGCATATCATTCCCCGCCACGCCAGACAGGACGAGGCGAAAGTGCACGCCCTGCAGCATCGCTTCCAGCAACGCTGTCAGGAGGCCGGCGTGAACGGCAATCTGGCCATTCGGAGCGGCGCAGTCGCCGAAGCGATCCGTCAACATGCCCTGTTAGCCGATTTAATCGTCTTGAACGTGGCTCACCCCCCACTGCCGGGACTTTCGGCGCTGCGCTCTGGCCTGCGGACGATCCTTCGCCGCGCCGCCAGACCTGTCCTGGCCGTGCCCGGCGCGATCAGCCCCCTGGACAATGCCCTGCTGGCCTTCGACGGCAGCGAGAACGCCCACGAGGCCCTGTTCATTGCCGCTTATCTGGCTGAAGTCTGGAAAACCCGCCTCACCGTATTGACCGCTACCGATCATGGCCGTATTCCTGCCTCCGTGCAGGATAGCGCACGCGCCTATCTGGAATTGCACGAGGTGCAGGCCTGCTATCTGATCCGCGAGGAAAGCAAAGCCGTGCTGCCACGGCTGGTCAATGAGTACGGCGTCAATCTGGTCATCATGGGCAGTTATGGTGGAACGACATGGCGCGAGGTCTTGCTGGATAGCGCGGTCAACTTCATGTTGCGTGAGGCTCGCTGCCCCGTGCTTATCTGCCACTAATCGATCACCATCCCGGCGATGTTTCCCATGAACCATTCGAAACGCTGGATGATTGCCCCTCCTCTGCCCCCTTCTGCGCAGGCGGCGCTGGCTGCTTTTCCGCCGGTACTGCAACAATTGCTCTACAATCGCGGCTACGCCAGCGCGAGCGCGGCGCGCGCCTACTTACAGGCCGAACCGCCTTTCTCCACCGATCCCTACCAGATGCTGGGCATGGAGCACGCTGTCGCCCGCATCCGCCGCGCCATTAACGATAGAGAAGCCATCGCCATTTACGGCGATTATGATGTAGATGGCGTGACCGCCACGGCGTTACTGGTGCAAACGCTCCACGCATTGCACGCGAACGTCCGCCCCTACATCCCTAACCGCTTTGAGGAAGGGTACGGCCTGAATAAAGAGGCCCTGGCCACCCTGCGCGCCGAGGGAATCTCGCTGCTGATTACGGTAGATTGCGGCATTCGCTCCCAGGAAGAAGCGCACTATGCACGCCAGATAGGGCTGGACCTGATCATTACCGACCACCATACTCCGGCGGAGACTATCCCGCCGGCAGTAGCCGTGCTCAACCCCAAACAGCCAGAGGACCCTTACCCCGACAAAGACCTGGCCGGCGTAGGCATCGCCTACAAACTGGCTCAGGCGCTCCTGGACGATCAGGCCGGCATAACCGCGTTACGCGCGGAAGATTTCCTTGACCTGGTGGCGCTGGGTACAGTAGCCGATCTGGCACCGTTGACCGGCGAAAACCGCGCCCTGGTCCGTCAGGGATTACGCGAGATTGCCCAAACCCGCCGTCAGGGTCTGTTTTCCCTGGCCGCTGTAGCGGAGATTCCGCTGGCGCGCGTCACGGCCACAACCATTGGCTACATCCTCGGGCCGCGCCTCAATGCCGCCGGTCGCCTGGACACAGCACTGGCCGCCTATGAATTATTGACCACCTCCCACGCGCCGCGCGCAGCCGAACTTGCCCAGCAGCTCAACCTCCAGAATCGTCAGCGTCAGGAACTGACGCGCAAAATTCAAGAAGAAGCAGAAGCACTGGCCCTGGCCAAAGACCCCCAGCCGCTGCTCCTTTTTGCGGTGCATCCCGAGTTCAACCCCGGCGTGGTAGGTCTGGCCGCGGCGCGGCTGGTGGAAAAATTCTACCGCCCGGCCATCGTCGGGCAGATGGCTGCCGAGACAACGCGCTGCTCCTGCCGCTCAATCCCGGAATTCCACATCACTCAGGCACTCGACCGCTGCCAGGACTTGCTGCTGCGTCATGGCGGTCACGCCTCAGCCGCCGGCTTTACCATCCGCAACGAAAATCTGGCGGCTCTGCAAGAACGCCTGCAGGCCATCGTCAACGAACAACTGTCCGGTCAAGACCTGAAACAGACCCTGTATGCAGATGCCGAATTGCCCCTTGCCGCCTTGAAACCGGAACTGTTGCAACAACTGGAGTCCCTGCAACCAACCGGCTATGGCAATCCAGAAGCCGTCTTTGTCACACGCAATGTGCGTGTGACACGCGCGCGCACCGTGGGGAGCGAGGGAAAGCACCTCAAGCTCACCATCACGGACGGCTGGCTGACCTTCGATGCCATTGGCTTTCAAATGGGGCCTCTGGCCGATCAATTGCCCGGTCAGATTGATATTTTGTATACCTTTGAGGTCAACGAATACAACGGTCGCAGCGCGCTGCAACTTAACCTGCGCGACCTGCGCCCTGCCGGCAGCGGATGAGGCACAGGCGACAGGACGCCAGGATGAACATTTGCGCGAATACCCCAATCTCGGTAAAATTAGCGCCGGAGGATAACCATGCCGCGCACCAAGAAGCCAGATATAATTATCGAAGCAGTTCGTTACACTTCCGATGGTCACATCGCCTTTGTGCGTGCCCACGAACGGCGCGGTAACGTCTGGTCAGACTGTCTGCTTCTCTCACGCGCGCAACTGTGGGAGCGCCTCAAAAAGGGCCAAAAGGTCCTCACCGGCCGACGGCAGCCGTACCTGGGCAACAATTTCGAAACCGGCGCTTCCGTAAAACTGGTGGGAGAGGCTATTGTTCTGGCTGGTCTGGAATCCAGCAGGGACAATCTGGCCAATACGCCGCTCCTGTAACATGGCACGCCCCTCCTTGCCAGGAACTGCCTATGAAACTCATTGACCGCACCCCCTTTTTCCAGGATGGTCAAATCAGCGCCACAGACCGCCTGAAAGCCATGTGGAAATATGGCGCATCCTGGTTGAAGGAGGTGGAAGCCCAGGCAGTAGCCATTGAAGCCCTGGAGAAAGGCCTGGCACGCGGGTACACGCTCTTGCGTAACATTACGCTGGCCGGACTGGACATTGAGATTCCGCTCATTCTGGTCGGGCCAACCGGCATTTACGTCCTGTATGTTACTCCCCTGCGCGGCACCTATCGCGCGCGGGGAGAAGAATGGGGGCCGATCGAGGGAGAAAGTTTTCGCCCGGCACGGGTCAACCTGCTGCGGCGAACGGCCCGTCTGGGACGGGCAGTGCAGGTTTACCTGCAAAAACAAGGCTTTAGCGATTTACCCCCCGTTGAAGCAGTCTTACTGTGCGCCGATCCGGGCCTGATTGTCGAAAGCGCCCGTCCCATCGTGCGCGTGGTCCAGCGGGACGCGCTGGAGCGCTTTGCGGTTTCGATTTCCCAGGGGCGGGTGGTGTTGGGTGCCGAAAGGGTCCAGCAAATCGTCAACCGCCTTTTGAATCCTCTGCCACCGCCCACGCCACAGTCCAAAGCGCCGGCTGCTCCCGTCACCTCGGCCACACCGCCGGCGCCAGCCGCGTCAGCCGAACCTTACGTGCCGCCCTTCGCTTTGCCGCCTGATCTGCAACCTGACGCTGCGCCAGAAACGCCAGCCGTTCTGCCTGAGGCTCCTGCTGCTTCCCCTTTTGATCGTTACCCGGAGATGCCGCCGAACGAGAGTCCGTCCGCGCCCGCGCCGGAGGCCGAGCGGCTGGATCTTGGCTTTCAATTCATGGAGGAAGCGTCCACCGGCGAAGCACTTTCCGCCCCTGCCCGGCCCCAGCCTGTCGCTGTTGCGGTGCGGCCTGCCGCGCGAGCGGCTTCTGTCCGGCCTGCTCCAGCCGTTCGACGCCGCTCAATGACGACCGGGCAGGTCATCGTCATCCTGCTGCTGGTCGTGATTCAGTGCGCTATCTTCGCCGTGGCCGCTTATTTGCTCTGGCCCTACTTCGCTCCCTGACATCAAGATGCGGGACCTCCAATCCGCATTGACCCTTGCCTTGCTTTGAGAACTGCGACATTCTGCCAACCACCTCCTGGATAAAGCCGCTTGGAAACGCCATTTCTCTCCGTTATCCTTCCCGTTTACAATGAAGAAAAGCGCCTGCCGCCAGCGCTGGAGCAGTTGACCGCGTTCCTGCGCGAGCAACCATATCCGGCTGAAATTGTGGTCGTAGACAATGGCAGCACCGACCGCACCCTGGCGATTGCCTGTAACTATCTCTCCAGTCGTCCGTGGTTGCGTATCCTGCACGAAGACCAGCGCGGCAAGGGGCGCGCGGTACGGCGGGGCATGCTGGCCGCGCACGGACAATACCGTTTTGCCGCAGATGTAGACTTTTCCATGCCGGTCACGGAAATCAACCGCTTTCTTCCGCCCCAATGCCTGGCAGATATTGCCATCGCCTCGCGCGAGGCGCCGGGGGCGATGCGCTACCACGAACCGTTTTACCGTCACCTGAGCGGGCGCGTTTTCAATCTTCTGATTCGCCTCCTGCTCTTGCCCGACTTGCAGGATACGCAGTGTGGCTTCAAGTGCTTTCGCGCCGAAGTCGCAGAAGATATTTTCCGCTACCAGACGTTAAACGGCTGGTCATTTGACGTTGAAGTCCTGGCAATTGCCCGCCGGCGCCATTACTCCATTGTAGAAATCCCTATCTCCTGGTACTTTAACGCCGATAGTCGCGTCAACGTCTTGCGCGACTCCTGGCATATGTTCCTTGACTTGCTCCTCATCCGCCGCAATCTGCGCCGAGGACTCTATGACCGCCAGGGTTGACCCGCCCACGCTGGCCTGCGAACAACCGTTATGGGAGGCCGGCTTTCGCTATCTGGCCGGTGTGGACGAGGCCGGCCGAGGCGCGCTGGCCGGCCCGGTGGCAGCGGCGGCTGTCATTCTGCCGGCAGAGGCCTCGCTTACCCAGCGACTGGCAGGGGTGCGTGATTCCAAACAAATGACCCCTGCGGAACGGGAATACTGGGCGGTGCGCATCCGTCAGGCCGCCATAAGCTGGAGCGTTGGCTTCGCCTCCGCCGGGGAAATTGACGCGCTTGGCATCGTCGCCGCCACCTGCCTGGCGGCCCAGCGCGCGCTGGAATCGCTTTCCCCTCCACCTGAGTGGCTGTTAACCGACTACCTCCTGCTACGTGAGGTTGACTTGCCACAGATCGCCCTGGTCAAAGGCGATCAACGCAGCCTCAGCATCGCCGCCGCCTCGGTTCTGGCCAAGACCAGCCGCGATGCCCTCCTGCGCGACCTCGACGCGCGCTACCCCGGCTACGGTTTTGCCCGCCACAAAGGGTACGGCACGCCGTTCCATCGCGCTGCCATTCGACGCCTGGGGTATTGTCCGCTGCACCGCAAATCGTTCGCCTGCCTGTAAGCGCCAGTTCCCTTGCGGTGGCCGGGAAACGAAAAGACGCCGACAGCGTACATGGAATGTTACCTGAAGCGGCTCCCCCCGGCCGGATCAGGCAAGTCAACCCAGATACCCAGAGAGGAGAACTTCACGATGAAACCTATCGCTATTCTGAAAGCCGGCAGCATTGGCGCAGCAATCATGGTCGGCATCTCGTTGTTGACCGTCATCCTGAACCCGTCGCTGTACACGCGGTCGCTTGTGCCCTCGGCTGTGCGCTGGTGCGGTCTGGGAATGTTGGTTCTGTTCCTGACCGGTTACCTTTACGGTTACTTCGCTTACAAAGCCGATCCAGCCTCCCTGCACACAACAGGGATAGGCGGTTTCATCGCGGCCTTCCTTGCCAGTCTGGCAACCGCCGTGTTTGACATCGCCCAATATTACCTCTCTGAAACGATCGGCCTCACGCCAGAAGAGTACTACATGCTGATGCACGGCAGCGATGCCCTCTTTCTTCCCCTGCTTGTCTGTTTCGCCCTGATTCTGGCCGGCCTGGTCTTCGCTGGCTCGATAGCCGGCATGGCCGGAGGAATGTTTTTTGCGGCCCGGATGCGCAGATAATCGCTCACAGCGTTGCTGCGCTGTTCCTTCACCGCGCGCCCGCCGCGTCAGAAAGAAGTCCGTGAACGGTACGGTTTCCCCTTACAGAAAGTTTCTCGCCGCCGTCCTTTCCGTTCTTCTGGCAGCCTGCGCCTCGTCTCAGGCTGAGCCAGATTTACCCCCGCCCACTGCTTCGCCGCTGCCGCTCGCGACCGATACCCCTCTACCAAAACGGCCCATGTACGCTCCCGGTGAACTGGTGGATTACCAGGCCCAGAGCGGCGATACGTTGCCGGCCCTGGCCGCGCACTTCAACACCACCATCGCCGAAATCCGCGCCGCCAACCCGGAAATCCCCGACGATGCTACCACCATGCCGCCGGGAATGCCCATGAAAATCCCCATATACTATTTACCCCTGTGGGGCACGCCGTTCAAGATTTTGCCCGATAGTTTGTACGTCAACGGCCCGGCGGTGGTTGGGTTCGATACCGTCCGCTTCGTTGCCGGTCAGCCGGGCTGGTTGAAGGATTTCCGTCAATACGCCGGTGGCGCCATGCGTAACGGCGCCCAAATTGTGGACTACGTGGCAACCAACTTCAGTATCAGCCCCCGTCTGCTCCTGGCCCTGCTGGAATATGAGAGTGGGGCGCTTTCCCGCCCCGAACTGCCGGACACGGACTATCTGCTAGGTTACCCCAGCGACTATTACCGGGGGTTCTACCTGCAACTGGTCTGGGCGGCCAATATGCTCAATCATGGCTATTATGGCTGGCGCAGCGGACTTCTGACCCAGTTTGAACATCCCGACGGTCGTCTGGAACGACCAGACCCCTGGCAGAACGCGGCCAGCGTGGCCCTGCAATACTACTTCTCGCGCCAGCATGACCGGACCTCCTATGAACAGGCTGTCGGTCCCGCGGGGATCGCCCGCACTTACCGTCTCCTGTTCGGCGATCCCTGGGCGGCGGATACGCCGCATATTCCCGTCAGCCTGACGCAACCGGCGCTGCGCCTGCCCTTTTCCGACGGCAAGACCTGGGCATACACCAGTGGCCCGCATAATCCCTGGGGGCAGGAGGCGTTATATCCCTGGGCGGCGCTGGACTTCGCTCCTTCTGCCCTCAGCGCCGGCTGTCAGCCCAGCGACCAGCCGGTGGTAGCCGTGGCCGATGGCGTGGTGGCACGGAGTGCACCCGGCGTCGTCGTCCTTGATCTGGATGGCGATGGCGACGAACGCACGGGCTGGGTTATCTTCTACCTGCACGTGGCGACCCAGGGGCGCGTTGCTACAGGCGCTCATCTCCACGCGGGAGAGCCAATCGGATTCCCTTCGTGCGAAGGCGGTTATGCCACCGGTACGCATGTCCATATTGCGCGCAGGTATAATGGGGAGTGGATTCCGGCCGATGGAGCACTGGCATTCGATCTGGAAGGCTGGGTTGCTCACAACGGCGAGGCGGCACGCCAGGGAACCCTGCAGCGAGGCTCCCAGATCGTCATTGCCAACGAAAATGCGGTTGCTTCCAGCCAGTTAACCGCCGGACGATAAGCATCAGAGACCATTCTTGCTGAGGATTTGCGGATGATTTTGCGCACAGGGATTGATTTGATTGAAATCGGACGTATTCAGGCGGCCTGGGCACGGCACGGCGAACGTTTTTTGAAACGCCTGTTTACTCCCGTGGAGGTAGAGGCCTGCGCCGGCAGGGCCGAATCGCTGGCCGCGCGCTTTGCCGCCAAAGAGGCTGTCGCCAAAGCGCTTGGGACAGGGATCGGCCCGGTTGGCTGGCTGGAAATCGAAATTGCAGGCCACGAGTTCGAAGCGCCCCGGGTACAGTTGCATGGTCGCGCCGCGCGCCAGGCGCGCCAGCTGGGTTTGACCTGCTGGTCGGTCAGCCTGACGCACAGTCGCGAAATGGCCGCGGCCGTCGTGGTAGCATGGGGAGAAGAAAGCGGCGCAATCGGGTAAAATACATACCATGCTCATCCATCAACCAGTAATCGCCACGCGCAGCAGCATGCGCGCCACCTGGGCGGAGATCAATCTGCCGCGTCTGCGCCAGAATCTCGAAGCCATTCGCCAGCGGGTTGCCCCGGCGAAAGTGATGATTATCGTCAAAGCCAATGCCTACGGGCATGGTCTGGGAGAGGTGGCAAAATACCTGGCGCCCTATGCCGATGCCCTCGGTGTGGCTGTTCTGGAGGAGGGCATTTTCCTGCGCGAACTGGGCATTACCGCTCCGATTGTCGTGCTGGGGGGAATCTGGGGCAATCAGATTCCGACCTATTTACAGCATAACCTTTCCCTGACCGCCTCCTCGGTAGAACGCCTGGAGCAGATTGACGCGGTCGCGGCACAAATGGGACGAAAAGCCCGCGTGCACCTCAAGATTGATACCGGCATGGAACGCATCGGCGTTCATTACTACAATGCCCATACCCTGCAAGAAGCCGCCTTGCGTTGCCGACACGTAGAGGTGGAAGGCATTTACTCTCACTTCGCCAACGCCGATTCCGCCGACCTGAGTCATGCCCGTCTGCAACTGGAGCGTTTTCACGAGGTGCTGCGTTTCTACGAACGCCACAGCCTGCCGCCGCCCATGCGCCATATCGCGAATTCGGCAGCCATCCTGCAATTGCCCGAAAGTTATCTCGACATGGTACGCCCCGGCATTTTGCTCTATGGGGTCTATCCCTCACGTCAGGTGGCACGGACGGTGGAAGTCAAGCCGGCGTTGACCTGGAAGTCGCGGGTCGTCTATTTTAAGGTTGTCCTGCCAGGGCATCCGGTCAGTTACGGTTCGACCTGGCAATCTGACCATCCGGTGCGCGTGGTCACCATCCCGGTTGGCTATGGAGACGGGTATTTCCGCAGTATGTCCAATCAGGCGCAGGTCATTATTCACGGGAAGCGTTACCCGCAGGTGGGGCGAATCTGCATGGATCAGATGATGGTCAACATTGAACAAGACTCCGCCTACAACGGCGACGAGGTCATTTTGCTCGGCGAAGCAAATGGCGAACGCATCACTGCCGAAGACCTGGCAGAATGGGCCGGCACGATTCCCTACGAGATTTTGACGAACATCAATACGCGCGTGCCGCGCCTTTATATCACCGACACTTCTCCCACAGGACACGCCTCATGAAACGACCCTGGCATTTCTGGCTGCGCGAATATTCCATTTTGCTGACGATGGCAGGGGTAATCACTGCCCTTGACCAGTGGACCAAGTGGCTGGTGCGCACCTTGCTGCCGCCGGGGAGCGTTTGGGCACCGTGGGAGTGGTTGCTGCCTTATGCCAGGATTGTGCACTGGTATAACCGCGGCGCTGCCTTTGGGATGTTGCCGGGTTGGGGGACAGTTTTCACTGTGCTGGCTATCCTTGCCTCGGCATTGATCCTTTACTACTACCCTCGTTTGAGTCCCGGCGAATGGGCCTGGCGCGTGGCCATGTGGTTGCAGTTAGGCGGCGCCGTTGGCAACCTGATTGACCGCCTGACGCTGGGCCAGGTCACCGATTTTATTTCCGTTGGCTCATTCCCGGTCTTCAACATCGCCGATAGCAGTATCACGATCAGCGTCATCGTGCTGTTGTTGGGGCACGAGGTGGAGAAACGCTGGTCGCGCCGGAGGATGGCAACTGGCGAGCAGGGCGACAATGGATGAACGGGTCGAAACGCTCATCTACGAAGGAAGCGGCGGGCGGACCCGGCTGGATGTGTTCCTGGCGGCGCGCCTGCCAGACCTTTCGCGCAGCCGCATTCAGGCCCTGATTCGCGAGGGACTCGTGAGCGTGAATGACCGCCCGGCCACCAAAGCCGGCCTCGAACTGACGCCGGGCACACGCGTCACGGTACACCTCCCACCGCCGCGCCCAAGTCACCTGACAGCAGAGACGATTCCCCTGGACATCATCTTTGAAAACGCCGATTTGATTGTGGTCAACAAACCGGCCGGCATGGTCGTCCATCCGGCACCGGGCCACGATAGCGGCACGCTGGTTCACGCGATTCTGGGATACGCCGGCGATCTGCAAGGCATTGGCGGCGAAGAGCGCCCCGGCATCGTTCACCGCCTGGACAAGGACACCTCAGGCCTGCTGCTGATTGCCAAAACCGAACGGGCGCAACGCTGGTTACAGGAACAATTCAAAGAGCGACGCGTGATGAAGATTTACTGGGCGCTGGTAGATGGCGCGCCGCCGACGCCGCAAGGGCGCATTGAGGCCGCCATTGGCCGTCATCCCAGTCAGCGCAAGCAAATGGCGATTCTGCCGGTCGGTAAAGGACGCGCGGCCGTCAGCGAGTACACCACGCTGGAGCGTTTCCCGCAGCACACCCTGCTGGAAGTACGCCCCCTGACCGGACGGACTCATCAGATACGGCTGCATCTGGCATTCCTGGGTTGTCCTGTGGCCGGCGATACCGTCTACGGGCGGCGCAAGCCCACGCTGCCGCTGGAACGCCACTTCCTGCACGCGGCGCGGCTGACCATTACCCTGCCGGGAGAAACGCAGCCGCGTTGCTTTGAAGCCCCTCTGCCACCCGATTTGCAACAGGTGCTTGACCAATTACGCCGAACAACAGTACAATTCTGAAAATCCCTGCCCTGGAGAGAGTGATTATGTCTGGACTATCCATTGACGAGCAGGTTGCTTTGCTCATGCAAGGCACAGATTATGGCGATGATGACCTGCGCGCCGCCATGCAAGAGGAACTGCGTCAACGGCTGGTAGAGGCCGCGCGCGAGGGACGCCCTTTGCGAGTCTATTGCGGCTACGATCCAACCTCGACCGATCTGCACCTCGGTCATACGATTACCATGCGCAAACTGCGCCAGTTCCAGGACCTGGGCCATGAGGTCACCTTCTTGATTGGCACCTACACGGCGCTGGTTGGCGATCCTTCGGACAAAAATAAGGCACGCCCGATTCTGACCGAGGAGCAGGTAGCCGAGAATGCCCGCACCTACGCGGAACAGGCTTTCCGCGTTCTCGACCGGCAGAAAACGAAGATTCGTTATAACGGCGAATGGCTCTCGAAACTGACGCTGGTGGACCTGATTCGGCTGGGACAGAATTTTACCGTACAGCAATTCCTGGCACGGGAAAACTTTGCCAAAAGGTTAGAGGCCGGCGAACCGATTTTCCTGCACGAAACGTTCTACGCCCTCATGCAGGGGTATGACGCCGTCGCCTTGCAGACCGACGTCCAGGTGGGTGGACGCGATCAACTGTTCAATATCATCGTTGCCGGGCGAAAGTTGCAGGAAGTGATGGGACAGAAGCCGCTGGTAGGTATCATTTGCGGCATTTTGCCCGGCACCGACGGCGTGCAACGGATGTCGAAATCTACCGGCAATGTCATCCCCATCAATACCAACGCCGAGGATATGTACGGCAAGGTCATGTCCATTCCCGATTTTGCCATGGGCAAGTACTTCCGTCTGGTAACACGCTGGACGCCGGCCGAAATCGAGCACATCGAGCGCGAACTGGCCGATGGCAAACTCCACCCGCGCGATGCCAAGATGAAACTGGCGCGCGAAATCGTCAGTGTTTTCTATAGCGAGGCCGAAGCGCAGCAGGCAGAGGAGGCCTTCGTGCGCCTGTTCCAGCAGAAAGACTTACCCGAGACTATGCCGGAATACGTCCTGCGCGCTGGAGAAACGGTACTGGACGTTTTGCTGGAGACCGGTCTGGTGTCCAGCAAGTCCGAGGGGCGACGGCTGATTGCCCAACACGGCGTGCGGCTGGATGGCGAAACGCTGGATAAGGGTGACGTTCCGTTTCCGCATCCAGGGGTGTTGCAGGCAGGCAAGCGCAAGTTCGTGCGCGTCCGTCAGGGATAGGCCGCCATGAGATTGCTCACGGCGGGCAGTGGTCCGGCAAGCGGAACAGCATCGGAGGAGGTTGTCATGAAAGTTGCGTTTCAGGGTGAAGCGGGGGCGTTTTCAGAGGAGGCCTGTTACGGGTACTTTGGCGAGGTCGAAACCTTGCCGTGCGAAACGTTCGAGGACGTTTTTGCCCGGGTGACGGATGGCGTGTGCGAGGCCGGTCTGATTCCTATCGAGAATTCGCTGGCCGGCAGCGTTCATCAGAATTATGATTTGTTATTGCGCCATAATCTGTACATCGTCGGCGAATATTTTCTGCGCGTGCGCCATTGCCTGATTGCTTTCCCCGGCGTGGAAGCCCCGGCGATTCAGAAAGTCATCAGTCACCCTCAGGCGTTGGGACAATGCGCGGCCTTTTTGCGCAAGATGGGCGTCAAGACCGAGCCGGTGTACGATACCGCCGGGAGCGTGAAATTGCTCAAGGCATCTGGCGAGCGGACGATGGCAGCGATTGCCTCGCGCCGGGCAGCCGAAATTTACGGGATGCAGGTTCTTCAGGAGAACATTGAGGACAACGCGGAAAACTATACCCGGTTTCTGGTCATCGCGCCCCAGCCGGTCATTCCCGATGGGGAAGCCAAGACTTCTATCGTCTTCACGCTGCGCAACCAGCCGGGAGCATTGTTCAAAGCGTTGAGCGTTTTTGCTCTGCGCGAGATTGACCTGACCAAGATCGAGTCCCGTCCGCTGGCCGGTAAACCCTGGGAATATCTGTTTTACCTGGATTTTTGCGGCTCCACGCAAGAAGAGAAGGTACAGCGTGCCCTCGATAACCTGGCCGAGTATGCCTTGATGCTGCGCGTCTTTGGTTCCTTCCCCAGAGCAAAGATGATGTAACCGGGCAAGGCGGTATTTCGCACTTGCGCTGAGATGGCCCGGCAAGATTCATACCAATCAGGATCTCAAAGGCCAGGTTCCCTAAGCGAGTGGTAACTACCTCGACAATGTTAGATTACCTGTCCCTTGTCATTGCGAGGCGGCGATAGCCGCCGAAGCAATCTCCTTGCGAGTCTCAAGGTAAGCAGCCTCCCAATTACCAGGGGATTGCTTCGGGCAGAGAACGCCCTCGCCCTGACATCCACAACAGTTTTGAGACAGGGCTAAATAGTTACCTTTTTGCCGCCCGGCGCCTCTGACGCGAGCAGGAGAAGTGAGGCGCGAAAGAGCAGGTTGTCGAGGGCCAGGCCCCGGCTTCAAACCGGGTTGGCTTCTTGCGTCTTGCGCCACTGCGCGCGGCCCAGGCTATCGAAAAGGCGGTAAAGGGGGCGAACGTCGGCCAGAGCGCCCAACAGTGCCCCCTGCAGGTTGACCAGCCAGGACGCAGGCGGCGGCAGGGTGATGTGAGGCGCAAAATCTACCAGACGTCCATCCAGCAGCCAGAGATGACGCCCGACTTGTTCGATTCGGGGCTGATGTTCCAAAAACCGACGCAATGCCTGACGCTCTTCCTCCTCCAACCAGGCCGGGATATCGGAAGTGGCCTTAAAACCGCAAATTTGCGCCACATCCTGCAACAGGGCCTTCTGGGCGTCTGTCAGATGATTAAGGCGGGCACGAAAATAGACGACATCGGGATCGGTATGGACAAGTGGCCGGAGCCAGAGGCGATGCAACGTGGTACGTAGTGCATTGCGCCCGCCGGGAATGGTGAAGTTCCTCAGCAGCACATCATCGCGGTAGGTGGTCCAGTGCTCAGCCACATCGGGGCCAACGCGTATGCCATCGCACAGGCCGAGCGAGGGAAGAATCGGAGCGCCGCAGGTTAAAAGATAGGCATCGCCCAGCGCCTGGCGGATGACCTGTAATCCCTGGCGATAGGCGGCTTCGCGCGGCACAGGGCGGTAACGTTTGCCCGGCAGAGCACCCGCATAGAGAAAATCCAGTTTGAGATAATCGTATCCCCAGGCGCGAACTTTCCGCATCAGGTCTGCCAGCCAGTCCAGCACCGCCGGGTGCGTGGTATCCAGGGCATACAGCGGCTCGCCCCAGTTGAAGCCGGCAGAGACCAGACGACCTTTCTCATCGTGCAAGAGCCAGTCGCGGTGTTGACGGTACAGGGAAGCCGAAGGGACAACCAGCAAGGGGGCCAGCCACAAACCCGCGCGGCGTCCGCTTTCCCGAATCCGCTCCGCCAGATATGCCATGCCGTGAGGAAACTTTTCATTCGCTTCCCAATCCCCAATGCGGACCTGCCAGCCATCGTCAATCTGAAAAACGTCAAACGGCAAATCCCCTGCATCGGCGAGAATTTTGAGCAATTGCGCCTCGTGGATTTCCGTGTACAGGCTGTACCAGGAACACCAGACGCGCGGCGGAGACGCGACGCGCCCCTGGCCCAGGCGTTCGCCCAACAGCGCCGCATAACGCGCCAGAAGCGCGCGCTCTTCGCCGCAGGCCAGCCACCATTCCCCCTCCCCCTCCTCATACCAGCCACGCAGGGTCTGTCCATCCAACAGGACATGGCTATCCAGCCCCAGGGCGCCGAGGAAGATGACCTGGCCATCCGGCATTTCCACCGCACCGTACCAGGACCCATGCGGTCGCCGTTCGCGCGCATAACGCGGGTCCGTTTGCTGCGGCCATAACCCCACAGGACGCGCTGGCCGCAGCGGGTGTTGCCGATCCACCCAGCCGGTAAACGACCAGGACTGCCAGCCAGAATAGAGATAGCGCGCCGGCGCGGCAGAGAACGTCACCGATACGTTTCTTCCACGCAATCGTTGACCACCGTCTATGGACTGAACGCTGTCGGCAGTCAGGTTCAGAGGTATACGGTTGCACAGGATAGAGACTTCTTTCATACGGTTACCTTGAGACCTCCTGTTCAGATAGCGTGGAGGGGAATGCTACCCTCGAACCCGAGTGAAGCGATAGAGTCGCGGGATCGTGATCCAGTAACGCCCCACGGCCAAGCCGAATCCCGAAACCGCCATAAGCGGCATTTTCTAGCCGAACTTTGCCTGTAGAACTTCCTCCAGCGTTGGGCGGCCAATCTCCTGCAGTTCATACCGCACGCGCTGATGAGGTTTGTCGAGCCTGATCACGCGCGTCAGGTCTATTGGCGTGCCGATGATAATCAGGTCCACCTCGGCCTGGCGAATGGTGGCTTCCAGATCGTGCATCTGCTGCCTGCCATAGCCCATCGCCGGCAGAACCGGGCCGGTCTTGGGATAGCGGCGGTACGTTTCCGCGATGGAATTGACCGCGAACGGACGCGGGTCCACGATTTCCCTGGCGCCAAAGCGCTGCGCGGCCAGATAGGCCGCCCCATAGGCCATCTCGCCGTGCGTCAAGGTTGGGCCATCTTCAATGACCAGGACGCGCTTCCCTTGAATGGCTGCCGGATCGTCCACAAAAAGCGGCGAGGCGGCTTCGATAATCGTCGCCGTCGGATTCAACATACGCAGATTCTGGCGCACCTGCGCCACTGCCTGCGGGTCGGCTGTGTCCACCTTATTGATGACAATGACATCCGCCTGACGGACATTGACCTCCCCTGGATGGTAGGCCATTTCGTGACCAGGGCGATGCGGGTCAGCGACCACAATCTTAAAGTCGGAAACGTAAAAGGGGAAATCGTTGTTGCCCCCATCCCATACAATGATATCGGCCTCCTGTTCGGCCTGACGCAGAATTTTCTCGTAATCTACGCCAGCATAGACCACAATGCCGTTGTCCAGATGCGGTTCGTACTCCTCCCGTTCCTCAATCGTGCATTCGTGCCGGTCCAGATCGGCGTAGGTAGCAAAACGCTGGACTTCCTGACGGCGCAAATCGCCATACGGCATGGGATGGCGCACAACAGCCAGCCGGCGGCCCATGCCGCGCAGGATACGCGTCACGCGACGGGTGGTCTGCGACTTGCCCGACCCGGTACGCACCGCGCATACCGAGACGACCGGTTTGTGCGAACGCACCTGAGTCGTCTGCGGCCCCATCAGACGAAAATCGGCGCCAGCAGCCAGCACCAGCGAGGCTTTGTGCATCACGTACTCGTGCGGCACATCGGAATAGGCAAAAATCACCTGTTCCACATCCAGTTTGCGGATGAGGTCCACCAGTTCCTCTTCGGCATAAATCGGAATGCCGTTGGGGTAGCGCGCGCCGGCCAGTTCGGGGGGATAAACGCGCCCCGCAATGGCCGGAATCTGGGTCGCGGTAAATGCAACTACCTCGTAGTCGGGATTATCACGAAAGAACACGTTGAAGTTGTGAAAATCGCGCCCGGCGGCGCCCATAATAATGGTGCGGACTGGCATGAGACCTCCTGAAGCAGTGAGTTTTACAGCAGTCCCTTGTACATGCCACCATCTACCGTGATCATCAGGCCGGTCAGATAACTGGCCGCCGGTGAGAGCAGGAAAACGGCAACGTTGGCAAATTCTGCGGGGCGCGCCATGCGTCCCAAGGGACTTTCCGAAGATTGTCGGGCAAATTCTTCTTCAATTGTAGTACCATTCTGGCGCGCGCGGAAGGCCATCAATTCGCGCACGCGTTCGGTCTCCGTCCAGCCCGGCAGAATTGAGTTGAAGCGAATGCCCTGTGCGCCCAATTCCAGCGCCAGCGATTTGGTCAGGCCCACGGTGGCCGCGCGTACCGAGTTCGAGAGCACCAGATTCGGGATCGGTTGTTTGACAGCATACGAAGTAATGGTCAACACACTGGCCGCAGATGACTGGCGCAAGTAAGGCAAAGCGGCCCGTATCAAGCGCACATGGCTGAGGAAAGCCAGATTCACTGCGCGCTGCCAGTCTTCCTCCGTGAACGACTCGAAGGCGCCGGCCGGCGGTCCCCCAGCGTTGGTAACCAGCAGGTCCAGACCGCCGAAGGCATGCGCGGTCTCTGCCACCAGGCGCGCCGGGGTGGATACTTCGCTCACATCTCCAACCAGCCCCAGAACGCCCCCGCCGCCCTCCTGCTGCAGGCGCTGCACCGCCGCGGTCAGGTTTGCTTCGTTCCGCCCGTTAATGGCCACCTGGCACCCCTCGCGCGCCAGGCCCAACGCCACGGCAAAGCCCAGGCCGCGCGAGGCCCCGGTGACCAGAGCGCGTTTGCCTTGAAGTTGCAAGTCCATCGAACCTCCCGTTTCAGGCTACTTTTTTGGGTTTGGGTAATTCGCGCGGCGAGGTCAGAGCCATTTCCAGAGCCTGGGGCAGCGAACGCGCCTCAAGCACCTCGATGTCCGATGGCCAGGGTTCACCGCGCCGCAACCGCCTGGGAACGATAGCGGCCTTGAATCCCAGCTTGGCCGCCTCGCGCAAGCGGAGGGGCATCTGGCCCGGCATACGCAATTCACCTGCCAGGCCAACCTCGCCAATCAGCACCGCGTCGGCGCGCAGCGGAGTATCGCGCAAAGAGGAAGTCACAGCCGCCGCGATGGCTAAATCAGCCGCCGGTTCTTCAATGCGCAAGCCGCCCACCACGTTGACGAAGACATCCGCTTCCGCCAGGCGTAACCCCACGCGCCGCGTCAGCACGGCGGTTAACATGAGGAGACGATTGTAATCAACGCCGTTGGGGGTGCGGCGCGCGTTCCCGAACTGGGCCGGACTGGTCAACCCCTGCACCTCTACCAGCAAGGGACGGGTGCCCTCCATCGTCACCGCAATTGCCGAGCCCGGCACATTGACCATGCGCTCTGCCAGGAAAGCCTCTGACGGATTGGCGACTTCCACCAGTCCGCGCTCCGTCATCTCAAAAACCCCCACTTCTGCTGTGGCGCCAAAACGATTTTTGACCGAGCGCAGCAGACGATAGGCCTGGAAACGATCCCCTTCGAGATAGAGTACCGTGTCCACAATATGCTCAAGCACGCGCGGCCCGGCGATAGTGCCTTCTTTGGTCACATGGCCGATGAGAAAAACTGTCGGCCCGGCCGATTTGGCCAGTTCGCGCAAGCGATTGGCCGATTCGCGCACCTGAGTCACCGAGCCGGCCGCGGTTTCGAGTTCGGGCAGATAGATTGTCTGGATCGAGTCGACAATGAGCAAATCTGGCTTGTGCGTGGCAACGTGCTCCAGAATCGCTTCCAGACTGGTTTCGGTAACCAGGAAGAGGTTGCTGGGGAACGATTGCTCGCCAGAGCACAAGCGTTCGGCGCGCATTTTGATCTGGCGTTCCGATTCTTCGCCGGATACATACAAGACGTTGAGGCGCGCCGCCATGTCCAGCGCCATTTGCAGCAGGAGCGTGGATTTACCGATGCCGGGGTCGCCACCAATCAGGACAATCGAACCGGGGACAATGCCGCCGCCCAGCACACGCGCGAATTCACCCATAGGCAGCGGGATGCGTTCCTCGGCCTCGGTGCTGATTTCCGTCAGGCGTCGTGGTGTTGTACGACCGCTCAAGCCCCGGCGCGGCGCGGTCAGCGGCTCCTCACTGACCACTTCTTCCACCATCGAATTGTACGCTCCACATTGTGGACAGCGTCCCATGTAGGCCGCGGTTACGCGCCCGCATTCCTGACAGACATAACGGGTATACGTCTTTGGCATAGGTGTATTATAGCGCGGCTGCGGTTCCGTCGCTGCCAGCAGCAACCGATCTCCGATAGGCGCGCGGCAAGAAAGCGAAGGCGATCAGGTTAAGCGACAGGCTGGCAGCCACCAGGCGAGTCATGGAAGCCGCGCCCGTGGTTTCAATCACCTGTCCAAGCAGCGTGGGCAGGATCATTCCCCCCAAACTGTCGCCGAGCAGAATCAGCGCGCTGGATCGGACAACAAAGCCGATACTGAGCCATTCCACCTCTCGCGGCTGTCCCCTCAGCGCACGCGTCGTTTCCATTCTTCCTTGAGTTGCAGCTGGCGTGGGCTATCCCCCGATTCAAGCGCCAGGAAATCGGTCAACAGGCGATTGAAACGTGGACTTTCGTCCAGCATCGGAAAATGACCGGCGTTTTCCAGCACAATCTGGTGTACGTGGGACGGGAAGATGGCCGCGCGTTCCTCGCTGGGCGGGATGACTGCCGGATCGCCCTCCCCATAGACCAGCAAACAGGGCGTGCGCAGACTGCTAATCAGGGTCAGAATATTGAGTGTATTCAAGGCTTCAAAAGAAACCCTCATCGCCATGACGTCGGCCTTGAGCGCGTCCACGCGCGCCGGTTCGGCCAGTTCGTCTTTTTTGAGCAACCAGTCTGTCAGTTCCGTCGGCGGAGCGCTGCGCAAACGACCATTGACCGCCTCGTTTTCCAGCGGGCAGCCGACCAGCATCATGCGGTCCACCATCGCCGGCAAACGCTGGGCAAAGAGCGCGCCCACCACTGCCCCCAGGCCGTGACCGACCAGAGCGACTTTGATGATGCCCAGTTCCTGCAAAAAGCGATCCAGAAGATTGACCTGTTGCTCCAAAGCATACAGGCTGGCATCGTGGGCGGTATCACCAAAACCCCACAGGTCCAGGGCATAAGCGCGATAGGCGATGGCCGCGCTTTGCATCGCTGGCACCCAGTAGCGCCAGGAACCAACCCAACCATGCAGAAAGATCACCGGGCGACCACGTCCCAGCACCTCATAATGAACAATCCGCTCGTCAATCAAAACTACGCTCATGGGTCTTCTCTACACGAACACAGGATGCAACACCGCCGCACGCCCGTTGCTCAACCGGAACGGCGCGCTAACATACGCTGAACATGAGCAATCAACTGGTCAGGAGCAAATGGTTTCAACAGATATTCATCCGCGCCCACCTGCAGGCCGGTCTGAATCTCGGATTCCTGTCCTTTTGCGGAAAGGAAAACTACCGGGATATGCGCTGTCTTGGGGTTCTTCTTAATCAGGGCGCAGGCTTCGTACCCTGTCATGCGCGGCATCCGCACATCCAGAATGACCAGATCGGGCATCTCCTGCGTGGTCAATTGCACCGCTTCCTCGCCATTACTGGCCGCCACAACCTCATAACCGGCAAAATTTAGCGTAAAGGTCACCAGTTCACGAATATCACGTTCGTCCTCAGCGATCAGAATTTTTGCCATACCATTACTCCTCGCCGCGATAAACAGGCAGGGTAAAGGAAAAGGTGCTTCCCTCGCCCGGAATGCCTGAGCTTTCCAGCCAGATGCGCCCGGCGTGCATCTTCACCAGCTGCTGCACAATGGACAGCCCCAGCCCGGTGCCCGGTGTAGCCAGAACCAGCGGATGTTCCCCACGGAAGAAGCGCTCAAAAACATGCTCCTGATCCGCTGGGGGGATGCCAATGCCATTATCCTGAACATCCACCTGCACTTCCCCATCCAGCGGGTGAATCGCCACGGTGATTTTGCCGTTCGCAGGGGTGTAATGGTAAGCATTGCTCACCAGATTGTCAAGAATCTGGCGCACGCGCTCCGGGTCGCCGCGCACCGCAGGCAACTCCGCGGCAACTTCCAGCGAAACCGCCATCGGCTTGTTCTCTTCCTGGGATCGGCGCAAAACATCGGCGATGACATCCTCCGCAATCGCCCGCAAGTCCAGGGGCTGGAAAGAAAGGGAAATACGGCCGGCCTCGATACGGGAAATGTCCAGCAAGTCGTTGACCAGAACACTCAGCCGTTCGGTATTGGAACGCACAATTTCGAGAAAGTGAGTCTGATTTTCATTTAACGCGCCGGCCGCGCCCATGAGCAGCAGGTCCACATAGCCTTTAATGGAGGTCATCGGCGTCCGCAGTTCATGGCTCACGGTCGCGACGAACTCCGACTTCAGGCGGTCAACCTCGACCTCGTGCGTAATATCCCGAAAGATAGACACCGTACCCAGAAAATCGTTACGCCAGATAACCGGCGCCAGGTGCACCAGAATAATGCGGCCATTATCCAGATTTAACTGCTCCGCGTACGTATCGCCCACGTGGTAAGTAGAGGGGTCCTCGGACCAGGAGCGAATCGTGTTCATCCACGTCTGGGCGGCCCTGCCAAACAGGCCAACGAATTGCTCCAGAGAACGGCCCACGATTTGTCTGTTCTCCAGACCAAGCAAACGTTCCGCCGAAGGATTGACGAAGGTAATGATGTTGGAGGCGTCCGTGACCAAAACTCCGTCGGCGACGGCTTCGAGAATGGCCTGCTGCCGGCTGGCTTCCACCTGCTGCACGCGCAACATGCTGCCGAGACGTTCGGCCTGATCGCGAATCAGCTCGTAGAGTTGGGCATTGTTGATGGCAACGGAGACCTGCGTGCCAATTGCCTGCACCAGATTGAGATGGTCCTGCGTGAAATATCCCTCCTGGCGATGGAAGACCATGACCGCGCCGATGGCGTCCTCGCCCACCATGAGCGGTACGGCGATGACGCTTCGATGGAGCGGCGAACTCATCGGCAGGGCTACCCAGCGCGGATCTTTACGCACATCGTCAATAAGCACGGCTTTTCGATTCTTGATAACCCAGCCGGCTAATCCCTCCCCCACTTTGAGCGGCGTCGCCCGATCACGCTCGTGCAATACAGGCGTCACATATCCATAACCGGCGCGGTAATGGATGGTATTGTCTTCCGGGTTAACCATCAAGATTGCGCCTTGTTCAGCGCCGATGGCATCGTTCAAGAGCGCCAGCGTGCGGTTGAGGGCGCGGTCAATATCCAGCGTGGAGGAAGCCTCCGTCAGAATGCGCAGCAGAGTCTCAGTATTCCGCTGCTCGCGCGCCAGTTCCGCCGTACGTTCGATGACGCGTTGCTCCAGTTCGTCCGCCAGACGGCGCGTTTCGGCAAACAGACGACCGTTTTGAATGGCAACCGCGGCCTGGTTGGCCAGAATGCTCAAAATCTGCTGATCCTCCTCGGTATAAACATGCGGACGATAACTCTGCGCCGAAAGCATACCGATGACTTTTTCACCCAACATAATTGGGACAGCGACAATGGAACGCGGCTGACCTTCGCCAAAAGTACGCCCACCCAATGCTTCCACTTCCGCCGCATCGCCGATCAACAACGGCTGGCCAGTGGCGATGACGCGACCGCTCAAACCCTCCCCTGGCGGCAAACGCACCACTGGCGCCCGCCCGCCTGGATCCATCAGGTAAACGCCTTCAATTTCTCCCGTTGCCTCATCCAACAGGGAGATGACGAAGGATTCCGCCGGCATCAGTTGCGCGGTGGCGCGGTGAATGGCGGCATAGATTTCCTCCGGATCGAGACTGGCGCTCATTTCATACGAAACGCGGTTGATGGTAGCCAGCCGTTCAGCCGTCGCGACCGTGGACTGATACAGGCGGGCGTTTTCGAGGGCAATGGCCGCCTGGTTGCAAATCGTGCGCGCCAGTTCAATTTCTGCCGCCGAGAAGCGATAGGGATGCGCCATTTGAACAAAGAACAAAGCCCGCAAATTCGTACCACTGGCCAGCGGCAGAACCAGCAAAGAACGCGTATCAGCCAGAAAATCCGCCAGCGGCGCCAGGTCCGGCTCCGTACTGACATCCTCAGCAACGAAGATGCCCATCGATTCGCTCAACCGCCGAAAGAGAGGCGCCGGCGGCAAAACCGCAGGTTGCTCAGCCTCCTGTTCTGGCAGGGCAACGCGCAGCAGCGGCTCCTGGTTGCGCCCGAAGGAAACCGCCGCCAGACGCGTTGCCGAAAGCGCTTTCCATAATTCTTCACCGGTCAGACGTAGAATCTGCCCCTCATCCAGAGAACCGCTTAACTCATAGGAGAGACGGTTAAGCAGGGCCAGGCGCTGTGAACGCTCGTCCAGTTCCGCGGCGCGCCGCAGACTATCTTCGTAGAGATGCGCGTTCTCAAGCGACACAGCCGCCTGGCTGGCAAAGGTGGTGGCCAGTTGCAGGGTCTCAAAGGTAAAGTAGTTTGCTTCTGCTTTCTCCAGAGCAATAACGCCGATGACCTGGCCTTTGGAAATCATCGGCACGCCCATCCAGGAGAGACGTTCGGCCTCACCCAGTGCCGGGAAGCGCGGGTCGGTGCGTACGTTCGCGACGACGATGCCCTGACCGGTGCGAATCATTTCCTCGAGGAGGCGCGAATCTTTAATGTCCACCGACAGGCCGATGCGCTCTTCAGGATCGGGGAAGCCGCGCGCTGCGGCCACAGTCATCCGTTCACCGCTGCGCAGCCAGAGAATCGCGGTATCATAGCGGAGCACAGCGCCCAACTGGTCAAGCAAGCCCTGAACCAATTCTGTAGATTGCAGGCTGGTGGACATCGTGGCCGCGACCGTCGTCAACGCCTGCAATTGACGGGCGCGTTCCTGCGCGGCGCGAATCAGGTTGACGTTCTCCAGCGAGAGCGCTACCTGCTGCGCCAGCGAAAGCAGAATGGCCTCATCCTCGGCGCTAAAGGCCGCGACCGTGTTGAAATTATCCAGCACCAGCACCCCCAGCACCGTCTCTGCCGTTTGAATAGGAACAAACAGGCTGGCAACCGGCAAACGGCCCCCGGTCGCCTCACGATAGTACAACAGCTGTTCGGCGGATAAGTTATAGTCACGGGCAAAATGCACTTCGTCAATCCGCCGCGACCGCCGCTCGGCGAAGACCTGACCGGGCAACGACTCGCCCGTACCGTAACTGATGGCCAACATGCGCTCCGAATTGGCGTAATTGCGCGCGGCTTTCGTCACCAGGCGGGCCTGGGCCGCATCCCAGAGAAGAACTGCCCCAGCATGCGCTCCGCTGACCACGCGCAAGGCGCTCTCCAGCAAAGTATTGACAATGCTTTCCGGCTCCAGACCGCTCAACTGGCGGCTGAAATCGAGCAGCAGGTTGACCTCGCGCAGGCGCCGCCGCGTCTCGGCCAGCAGGTTGATGTTCTGTAGAATGATAGAGACCTGGCGGGAGATTTGCAGGTAAACCTGACGATCTTCATCGGTCAACGGCGGTAATGGCTCCAGACTGACGGCCAGCACGCTGGCAACCGGTTTCTCATCAATCAAAATCGGCAGACACACAAAGCTCTTCGTATGCAGGCTGCTGAGCAAGGGCGTATCGCGCCAGACATCGTTTTCTTCCAGATTGGTGACGATAAGCGTCTCACCGGTCTGGAGACTGTAACGCAAGGGGTTGCGCTGACCGAAGAGGGCCTCAGGGCTGGTGCTGCGCGGAATGCTGCCGAGAACGTACAACAGACGCGGCCCTTCGGGCGTGTTTTCGGCCACCATGGAAACGTTCATCTCCAGGCGGGTCAACACTTCGCGTCCAAGCGCCTGCAAAGCGCTCTGGGCATCTACCTGCAGGCTGATGGCCTCGGCAATTTCCAGACCCGCGCGAATGCGCCGGGCACGTCGCTCCAGATTACGCACCGCAATGGTGTACTCCAGGTCTTTGCGAAGCAAGACTGGCAGATGCGCCTGGCTGACGGAAAGCAATTGCTGCTGTCGCGCCAGGCTGGTCGTCAGAGTCTCCACCTGAGTACGATACTCGCTCAAGCGGCGGGTGGCGAGAATCAACAAAGCCGCCTGAGCGGCAAAAACGTCCAGCGTCTCCAGAGTGACCGCGTCAGGACGTTTCCCATCCCGCGGAGCATCGAGATTGATGAGGCCAATGGTATTCCCCTCCTGATCCTGCAAGGGGTAGATCAACGTATCGCCCGCATGCCAGGCATCTGTAGCCTGCACCGAGGGGGCAATCGTGGTCGTTGCAATCCGGGGGAGTTCGCCGGCAAGCGGCGGGCTCTGATTGTAAGGAATGAAATAACCGCCACCCATCTTGAACTCGGAACGCAGCATCTGCGCCACCATCGGGAATGGTTGAGGACGCGCCCGCAACGCCACCAGCGTTTCTGGCGGAATGCCGGCGCCGGCCACGCGCTGCAACGCACCGCTCTCGGATTCCACCAGGCTGATCAAGACAATGTCGAATGGCGTGGCCTCGCGGATGGCCGCGGCCAGGGCCTCCAGCGATTGTTCAAGCGGCCGGTCTACTGTCACAGCCTGCGCCGCCTGCACCAGCCGGCTCAGCGCTTCAGAGCGACGGCTTAAGGTATCAAGCGTTTGCATTCGCTCCTGCCAGCGCGTCGCATTTTCCAGAGCAATGGCGGCCTGCACCGCCAGCGATTGCGCCGCCTCCAACAGTTCCTCATTGAAAAAGTCTGCCCTGGAAGCATGTAACTGGATCAGGCCGCTGGCGCGGTCGCGATACATGATGGGCACGAACATGGCAGAATGAACGCCCTCGTGTGGTCGCGGCCGGTCTGCCTGCGAGAAATCGGCGATCCAGAACGGTCGGGCTTCCGTCAATGCCCGCTGTTCAAGCGCAGAGAGTGTCGTGGGAACGCTTTCACCCACCGTCAGAGTAACCCGCTCCGGCGCCTGGCCGTCGCAGAGGAATACCGCGCCGCACTCCGCCCCCGTCAGGCGTAAACTTTCCTCGTAGAGTACCTGCAAGAGGCGCGGCAAGTCTTGCAGGGTATGCAATTGCTGGCTGATGCGAACCAGAGCCCGCAAGTGGTCGAGCCGCCGCCGCAGACTTTCATCGGTCTGGGCTTTGAAGGCCGCGCTCTCGATGGCGCTGGCCAGTTGACCGGCGGCTGTAGCCAGAATTTGCACATCATAACTATTGAAGAAATCCGGCGCACGGTGACCAACCAGCACTTCGCCAATACCGCGCTCACGCACCACCAGCGGCACCAAAGCCAGAGATTCCATCTTCAGGGTTGTCGCCAGCGAACGATAGCGCGCGCTCAGGGTCTCCTCCTGCAACGCCCGGCCTGCGAGGAGCGGACGCTGATTGGCCGTAACCGTCTCGCCAAACAAGGGATCATCGCGGAACAGGCGCGCAAAGCGCTCCATCTTCTCTGCGCTTACCCCCCAAAGCGATTCGCAGTGGAGACGCAGCACGCCCTGCGCCTCATCCAGCAGAAAGATTGCTGCTACGTTGACCTGCAACAGCCGCGCCAGTTCCTGTAAGGCATAGCGCAGGATTTCATCCAGCGTGGCCGAAGAATTCACCAGACTGACAATACGCCGCAAGGCCTCGGCACGCTGGGCTCGTTGACGTGACTGACGCAGCAACGTCAGGTTGTCAATGATATGCGCCGCCTGATTGGCAATAATGTTAAGCAACCGTTGCTCATCGGCGGAGAAGACGGTTTCTCCGTGGCGATGATTGGAGGCCTGGAAAAAACCCAGCGAGCGACCACCAGAGACCAGCGGAATCAAGGCGGTATCGCGCAAGCTGGCCGCGCGCGCAAAATCCTGAAAGCCGAATTCCTGCCAGCGCCGGTCCTCCATCGCGTTCTCGCTGAGAATGGCCTCCTGAGCCAGAAGGGCCTTCTCCAGGGCGCTGCCGGCCTCTACAGGCGCCTGATAGAAGGCTATCGTCTGCGAAGGCAGACCGATAAACGGCGGCTGGGCCGCCAGCAAACGCCGCTCCTCATCGTAAATCAGGAAACCTGAAATCTCGACTTCCAGAAGCGGCGCAATGCTCTGTACCAGGCGGGTGAACAGGTCGTGAGGGTCGCGCGTCTCCCCAATCGCCTGCGCCAGATTCGCCAGACCGCTCAACTCGGCGCTGCGTCGGCGTTCGGCCTCGAACAGGGTGGCGTTGCGAATGGCCGCGGCGGCCTGCGCGGCGAGCAGCTGGAGCACTTCCAGATCGGTAGGCACCAGGGCCTTGGGCATCTTCAAACCAATTTCCAGCGTACCCAACAGTTCCTCTCCCAGACGAAGAGGAATGCCGGCAAAAGAACGCAGCACGCCGCTCTCCTCCGCCCCTTCCCCTGCCGGGGCCTTCGTGACCGGCAGTTCGGGCAGGTACAGCAACCGTCCGGCCTCCAGAATTTGCTGGCTCCACTGCTCCGGCGGCGACGGTTGTCCACGTTCCAGCGTCGCCACGCCGCTCTCATCATAGGCCAGATGGTAGGGAGTCAGGGTCTGGTCAGCAGCATTCCAGAGTTTGAGCGCCAGCGTATCCGCCGGGAGTAATCGTTCGACATAGGTCAGGATCGCCTTGAGCGTGTCCTCCAGACCAATATGGGTGACCAGAGATTGATTAAATTCAGAGAGGATTTGCAAAATGGAAGGGGGAATCTCGGCGCCGCGGCTCTCGGCGCGGCGCAAGGCAACCAGCATCGCCGGCACAGGCGCAGGAAGGTAATAGGAGACGGCTTCGACCGGGCGACCGTTGACCGTCAGGCGCGCCTGCCCTTCCTGCAAACACAGGTTCAGGAATTCATCCGGCGGTCGCACCTGACGCGCCAGCACTTCCAGATTCGGCGGTTCCTCGGCCTGCAGGCCGAACCATTCCCGACCGGTGGGATTGAGATATTCTGCCCGTCCGCCGGCCAGAACCAGAAGTAAAGCATGTTCAGAAGAGGGGAGGGCGGTTGACAGGGGCAGCGGGACAGTCGTCAGGCCCGCCGGTCGCCAACGGCGCGCCAGCCAGACCAGTCCCCCGACCAGCAGTACCAGCACCAGACCGGTCAGGAGCAGGCCAATACCCAGCGAGGCCGACTGCCCTGCCCACATGATCAGGTTATCCTTTAAGCACAGCACTGGCTGCGTCTTGCCGACGCATTTCCGCCGCCAGTTCGGTAATCTCGCGGATATCCGCGAAGGATTGCATCGTTGGGGTGACGACACCCACCGCCAGCGTCATCAGCGGCACTTTTTCCATTTTGCCTTCGGCATTCGGCGCCATGATGTACCCTTGCTGGCGGTCGAGGAAATTGTAGTGCGTTTGCACTTCTTCCGCAAAGCGTTCCTTAAGCCGTTGACGAATCGCCGGCGCAGCCGCTTCGGTCGTAATCACCACGAAGTTATCCCCGCCGGCATGGCCGATAAAGTCATTGGGCGTGCCCAGTTCATCCACCACCTCGCCAATGAGCATGGCCGTAAAGCGCAAGACATCATCGCCAGCCACAAAGCCATACACATCGCGAAATGGCTCAAAGTAATTGATGCGCAGGTCAAGGTAAGCCCAGTTGTTTTCCCGAATCGTGCGCCGCAACTGATCTTCGATCAGCCGTCCGGCGGGCAGGCCTGAGCGCGGGTCGGTCAGGCTTTCCCGCTCGGCGCGCCGCAAAGCGCCCTGAACGCGCAGCTTCAGTTCCTCGATGTCAAAAGGCTTCGTGATGTAATCATCTGCCCCCAGTTCGAGGCCCTGAAGTTTATCACTGCGCTCATCCTTCTGAGTCAGGAAAATGACCGGGATGTGACTGGTGCGCGTGCTCTGACGCAACGTGCGACAGACTTCATAGCCATCAATATCCGGCAACATGATGTCCAGCACGATAAGATGTGGCAGGGCGCTGCGCGTTCTTTCCAGCGCTTCGGTGCCACGCGCGGCGACTTCGACATCGTACCCAAGACTGCCAAAGTAAATCTTGAGCATATTGGCGATGTCCACGTCGTCTTCCACAACCAACAAGCGTGATTTTCCCATACGAGCCCTCCCGTGATTAACTAGGTCGTGCGGCGCGACGCGCGTTCTGCCGCACCCGTTCAATCTGTTCTTCGGTCACAGCACGCTCAAACGAGCGAAAGCCACTGAGACGAAAACCGTGCCTGGCGGCCAGCCGCGCAATCTCTTCCACGCGCGAACGAGAAATCTCCTTCCCGACCGTGTAATCTTCAAAGCGGCCCTCCAGCGCCAGAACCATCGTTTCCGCCATACAGGCGTAGGCCTTGCGCGGGGGAAAGCCGAAGTCAAAGTGGAAATCCACCTCGCCCGGCACATCCACCATGCCGCCATCAATGACCAGCACATCCTGGCGCGCGGCGGCTACTGTTGCCGCCACATCGCGCGGTCGAGCCACGTCGCAGACCACGCTGCCGGGCTGTACCTGTTCCGGATGGATGATGGCTTGAACGGCGCTGGTAACGGTCAGAATCAGTTGCGCCTCGGCAATATCATCCACCCGCGTGCTGACCCGCAAGGTGGCACAACGCGGCGCCGTGACGGTCTGAATGTGATCCCGCAGGGCTACGAGTTTCTCTTCTCGCCGCCCGATGAGGATCAGTTCAGCAACATCGCCGGCCAGCAATTCGGCACAGACCCGGCCAATAGCGCCCGTCGCGCCAACGACCGCCGCCGTCGCCTGCCGAAGCGGGATGTCCATCCGGCGCGCCGCTTCCCGTACCGCCTCCACAGCAACCGCCACCGTGTACGAATCGCCAGTAGTCACCGGTATCTCCAGCGCGCGCGCCACAGTCAGCCCGGCATCGCCGATGACGGAAGTATATGCGCCCAGGCCCAGAATCTGCGCGCCAAGCCGTTCGGCGAAATGGCCTGTCTCAATAATCTTACGATAAACTGTCCGTTCTGGCAACTCCAACATGCGGCGCGGTGTGTAAGGACAGGCAATAAACCAGCCCTTGATTTCCTTGCCGCTGGCCTGAGAGACGATACCGGTAATTTCAGAAATATAGACCGGGGGAAAGAAAGTTGAGAAGAAGTCTATTTGCCGTTCGGTAAGCAGGCGGCCAAGCAAGGGGTATTTACGACTGACATCGCGCTTGGGGTCAATGGGATGGATGATGAAGGCAAAGGTGTCCATCACTGGCTACCATGAGGCAAGATCGGCTTCTCCTGGACGAGGATACAGACGGGGGTGCAGACTACCGCCTTTGAGTTTATGATGATCGCTTTGCTCGTACCTGATATCGCGATCAATAATGCGCCGCTCCGGCGAGGCAAACAACACCACATCCGATTCAATGGTGCGCGCGGGAAAAACGATCATCCCGGTCCCGATGCGACAGTTATGGCCAACACAGCCGCCCAAGACGGGGCGATTCGCCAACGCCAGCCTGTCATTCCCATCCAGCGCACGGATAGGAACGGGAATCAAATTATAATCGGTAAACGTATTCCCGGCTCCGATAAAGGTGTTGCGCCCAACCACACACATTTGCAGACAGGTATTTTGCGCAATCATGCTGTTCTCCATGACTGTCGTCATGAAGAGCGAGGCGCGAAAGGGCAGGAAAGTGCCATCGCCTATCACCGAGAGCATCAACTGACAGTCCTGCGAAATGTTCACGTTGCTGCCAATAATACAGTTCTCGATGACCGCGCCCGCGTTGATGGTGACGTTATCCCCGATCGTCGTTGGGCCATGAATCACCGCCCTCGGGTCAATCACGCAGTTCTTGCCCACCTTGACCAGCGCCGAACATTCCAGCAATTGTTTCCCCTCATAGAGAGCGGTGGCCAGAATCTTCAACTTGAAACCCAGATCGCGCTTCAGACGCTCCTCGAAGCGCGCCCCGCGCGCAAACAGGCCAAAGACGCAATCGGCAATGAAGACGTGCACCCAGCAATCAATCGCCATCAAAGCCCGCAGAGGCACCTGATACACCAGATCGCCGCTCTCCGTAGCCATGTAAGTAGGAACGTGGTAATAACCAATCTCGCGTGCTTGCAAGTCAATGACCAGCGGCTCCACATCGGCGACAGGCCCGGCCGGGAAATACCACAAATCGGCATAGTAGAGGTCGCCAGCCGGGGTATAGGAGACCGATAGGGGCAGCGCATGTTCGCGAAAGGCGGCATCGCTGTGCGAAAACGCCGCCCGCACCGGTCGGCGGCCACGTATGGCGCGCGTCATAAACTCGGTAATGTATTCTTTGTCGAAGAAGAGGTTATCGCGGTACACGATCATTGGCTCGCGCGTGAGCGGCAAACGCGCGCCGGGCGGCAATTCCAGTTCGCGCGTGACGTAGGGCGCCAGCAAATCGCGTTGCAAAAGCCAGAGCGGCTTGTTTTGCAAACGCAAATCACGCGCCGGCTCATTGAACGGCGGTATCGGACGGGGAGCCTGCAGGATAACTTTTAACATGGCTTAACTCAAAGGCGTCCGGCGGATCGTAATCGTACACGTCTTCCCGCCCAACGCGACGCATTCGGTTTCCTCGACCAGAAAGATTCGTCCACCACTGACCCAGTAAACCATCTCCTGCAGCAGGCCAACCAGCCACGAACAGACGCCCCAGGCCGCCGCGCCGCTTCCCTGCCGCGCGGCTTTCCCCCCCTGGTCATAGGCCATCACCCAGCGCCAGGTATCTTCGGTAATCTCCAGTCGGACCGGCTGATGACAGCCATAGTAAAAGAAATCCGCCAGCGCCTCCAGCGCCGTCCACACCCGCTCAGGCATCGGTTTGAGACGAAAATCCAGGCCGGTCAGTCCCAGTTGCAAGCCGAGTTCTTGCAGGCTGTATTTGAAGCAAGCACGGCCAATGCGCAATGCCAGACCACGTCCGGCGCGCGGCCCATAGGCGCGTTCCAAAGCGACTTGCAGCTGGTCAATGCGCTCCAAAGGAGTGGTCGAAGCCGAGACGGCGCCGGCACGTGCGCTATCCGGTATATCCAGGGCGCGCCGTCCCTCACAGCCGAGAATCTCCTCCGTGGCCGCCAGGGTCACGCGCCAGAGAGTATCAGGATACGTGGATACGGCAAGGTCGGAAGCCATCATGCCGCAGGCTCATCCAGAAAGTCCATCAATTTCTGCATAAAGAGCGCCGGCTCGTCCAGCATGATAAAATGGCCGGCGGTGGGGAAGCGCTCCACGCGCGTATGGGGAATACCTTCCTGCAAGGGTTGCCACTGGCGAGGATGAACAATATTGTCTTTATCCCCATACATTCCCATCACCGGCACCTTGATCTGTGACAGGAACGGTCGCAAATCAGTACGCCGCAGGGAGGCTATGCTGAGCAGGAACGATTCCAGTGTGGTGCGCGAGAGATCGCGATCCATCATATCGGGGAAACGTTTGTCTTTGCAGATCAACGGCGAGGCCAGACGCATCCCCAGGCGAAAGACTGGCATGATATTGAACAGCAAAAAAGCCACCGGTCGCAAGCCGGCCAGTTTCAAGGCGAAGGCGAGCGAAGAACCCACAATCGGAGAGCCAACGACAACGACTTTGCTGACGCGCTGAGGATATTGAATCGCTACCGACAGGCTAACCGTCCCCCCCATGCTGTGGCCGACCAGTGGGGCGCGCGCAATCCCCAACAGTTCCATGAACTGGTCTACCAGACTGACGAAATCCTGGACCGCGTAACTTTCGCGCTTCTTTCCCGATTCACCGAAGCCCCAGAAGTCGAGCGCGTAGGTGCGATAGCGACTGCCCAGCACCCCCATCGTCTGTTGCCAGAGGCCCCACGAACCCAACCAGCCGTGCAACAGGATGACCGGGCGGCCACGTCCGTACACCTCATAATGCACGATTCCCTGGTCGGTGGTCAACGAAGACACGGTTGCTCCTTATCCCGGCAAGCCTACTTTCCCTTGCCTTCCATCTCAGCCAGAATGCTATAGAGCAATTCCAGCAAGACCTTCTTGACGGTCTCGCGATCGGTCGCGACGCAGGGCAAAATCTTGACTTTCGAGTCCAGACGCAACGCGTGACGCATGTCTTCAACATCCCAGGCGTCTTTTTTGTCCTGCTTGTTCGCGGCCACGACGTAGGGAGTCGGAGCGTAGGCGCGGAAAGTTTCCAGAATCGAGCGCGCCTCACGGAAGGTCTCCGGTCGCGTACTATCTACCATGACCACAAAGCCCAGCATGCCCTCCGAGAGAATTTCCCACATGAAATCGAAACGCCGCTGACCGGGGGTGCCAAACAGGTACAGCACCAGGTCGTCGTCCACCGTGATGCGCCCAAAATCCATCGCCACCGTGGTCGACTCCTTGACCGTTTTCTCGGCGCTGCTGCTGAGCTTACGCTCGGTAGAGACCACGTCGATCTCGCTCACCGAGCGAATAAACTCCGTTTTCCCGGCATTGAACGGACCTGTGACAACAATTTTGACCGTCTGCATGATAGATTATCCTCAAGAATGAGTTATAGTGAACGAATGCGATTGATCAGGCGATTGACCAGCGACTTTTGTTCTTCCTTGTTATCAGTGGGGAACATGCGCACGGCAGGCGCCGGCATGTGCTCCGGACGTACCAGTTCTACCAGGCCAGCCTGTAACAGGCCATAGACAATGCGCCGAATTTCCAGATCGTTCATCCGCGTGGCCGCGGCAATCTGACGGAGGGTATTACGCGGGTTAACATACGAAATCACTCGCCATTCTTCCACACTCAAGTTGAGGTTACGCAGGTTTGCACCAGGGCGGTCGGTAAATTTGAGCGCCATATCCAGACTGGGAATCTCATCCTGCAACTGTTCCAGTTCGCGCAGTTGCCGTGAACCTTCCATGATGAGATTCTCCAGATTCACGCGCACGGTAATGCGATCGTCTGGCGGGAGCATGTCGTTCTCAAAGTGGAAGAAGCCTTCCACCCAGGTAAACAACCGCCGGACAACATCAGTGAAGTGCTGCTGCAGGTGAAGGAGAATCTCATCCTGAGTCAGGTAGCCCGCATTGACCAGCATCAGGCCAAGTTCCTTATCGCTCAAATGCGCGGCGCGCTGCTGAATGGCGCGGTATTGTCCTGCCGTTAACTTGTTCGCCTTATACAGTACCGATGCCAGACGACTGTCTTCTTCCCCAATCTGGGCATAAGCCAGTTTCCCCTCACGAAAAGAGACTTTCGCCGTTTCGCTTGGGCCTTCCACAACCAGTGTGCCGGTCTTGCCGGCCAGGTTGATGACATTCAACAGCTGAGTAATCGTGAAATCACGCAGGTTGCCCCGGAACGCCATGGATACCTCAGAATGCCTACGTAGAGGCCGGGAAATGTTAAGGCAACGTGATTATACATTGAAGGTACCCCTGCGTCAAACGCTAACGGCTTGTCAGTTCCGTAAGCCCGCCGACGGTCAGGAAGGGACTACGCCCCCGCGCCCTGTCTGGTCTGCCAGCATAGCCTCCAGAGACCGTCATATCTTCCCTGCCGCCTGCGCTCGCGCCAGGACATTTTGCGCGGCGCGCACCAGCGGCAGGTCAACCATGCGTCCATCGATGGCAAAGGCGCCTTTCCCCTCGCGCTGATGGGCCTCAAAAGCCGTCACCAGCCGACGGGCGGCCTCAATCGCGGCCTCGTCCGGCGTAAAAACTTCCTGCACCGGCCCAACCTGATTGGGGTGAATCACCTGCTTGCCCACATACCCCAGTTGGGCACCAAAGCGCGCTTCGGCGCGTAGCGCTTCTATGTCTCGAAAGTCGATCGAGACCATGTCGATCGCCTGCAAGCCGAACGCCGCGGCCGTCAACACCACGGCGCTGCGGGCGTAGAAGACTTCCCAGGCCGCGCGCGTGCGCGTTGCCCCCAGGCCGACGGCAAGATCCTCGGCGCCGAAAATCAACGCCTCCAGACGAGGATGAGCCGCAATTTCTTTCAAGTTAAGCACTGCTTTGGGCGTTTCGATAACTGCAATCAAGCAAATGGCATGTAGTGGCCAACCCTGGGCCCGTTCCACCGCCTCCACCCGTTCGCTGACCCAGGCCAGTTGTTCTGCCGTTTCGACCTTCGGCACGACAATTCCATCCGGCCGGGCAGGTAACACAGCGGCCAGATCGTCGCTTTCCAGGCCAGACCCAACGGCATTGATGCGCGCCAGCCGTTCGGAGCGACCAAAATCCAGTTCGCGCAGCGCCGTAGCGACAGTACGTCGCGCTTCCTCCTTGCGATTCCAGGCTACCCCATCCTCTAAATCCATGCAAATACAATCTACACCTGACGCAATCGCCTTCTCGATTTTATGACGGTCATCGCCGGGCATATACAGCAACGCACGTCGCGCACGCATCACACCACCTCCTGACACCTTGCGCGTTCCACCTTCCGCTTGGACGCTTTATTCTTTACGTTCTACGCCTGTAACTACTCAGCCCTGTCATGGCGAGCCATTTTTTGGCGAAGCAATCTCCCCTTTATCAGGCGAAATGGACCGCCTGGGGATTGCTTCGTCGCCAAGAATGCTCCTCGCCATGACATCCACAACAGTTTTGAGACAGGGCTACATAGTTCCCTGCGCTTTATATCCTGCGTCTTACCCTCTCTCCTCCTCTTCCACGCTTAACCGTTCAAGCTGCCGCTCATCCGGCAGCGACTTCTCGACCACGCTGGCGCCGCTCTGACTGATGTTCAAGGAAAAAATACGCGCAGCCAGCCCGGCCTGCGCAAACGCCTGTTGCATGGCCAGGCCAATCTGCGCCTCAGCCGGCTGACCCGAAAAGGCAATCAGGCTCGGGCCTGCTCCAGACAGAGCCACCGCGCTGGCGCCAGCCTCCCTGGCCGCCCGCATGGCCTCCCGCGCGCCCGGAATCAGCGGCAGACGATAGGGCTGATGCAAGGCATCCTCCATGACCTCGCCCAACAAGGCCAGATCGCCCGTCTCCAATGCCTTGATAACCAGCACCGCTCGACTCAAGTTGAAGACGGCATCCTCCCGTGCCACGTATGCGGGCAAAATCTCTCGCGCCGCCTGCGTCGGAAAGTAAAAATCCGGGAACACAACCGTAATCGCCAACGGACTGACCACCAGTTTTCGCGCCACGACCTTGCCGTCCTGAAACGCCGACGCCACCAGGCCGCCCAACATGGCCGGAACCACATTATCCGGGTGGCCTTCGTTCTCAACCGCCATGGTGAGAATCTCCTGGCGGGAAAACGGCTCGCCCAGCAGAGCATTCGCGCCCAACATGCCGGCCAGCATTGCAGCGGAACTCGAACCCAGGCCGGAGGCGAGCGGAATACGGTTGAGGCAGTGGATATGCATTCCCGGCGGCGATTTGCTCACCAGCGAGAAGATTTGCAGCGCCGACGCCAGAATCAGATTCCGTTCATCGGCAGGCAAAATCCCTTCCCCCTCGCCGCGAATGGTCATGACACAGCCGTCGTCCCCTGTCTGCACGAACTCCGTCTCGTTCCACAAATCCAGTGCCAGGCCAAGCGCGTCGAAGCCCGGTCCCAAATTTGCCGTAGTTGCCGGCACACGCACACAGACCCGTTTCATGAGAGAATCACCTCTTCCAAAGCCTCCAGACGCGGCGGCACAACCAGCGGCCTGACGACATCGCGAGTAATGATATCGGGGTCTTTCAGGCCATGGCCGGTGCAGATTGCCACGATCCGCTTGCCCCGGGCCGGGAATCGCCCGGCAACAATCTCGTGCGCCAGACCGGCCAGCCCGGCTGCCGAAGCCGGCTCAACCCAAATGCCCTCCAGCCTCGCCAGCAGACGCTGCATGTTCAAAATTTCTTCGTCGCTGACCGCAATAATCCGTCCGCCCGAATCTTCCGCCGCCTGTAAAGCCTGTTCGCCGCGCGCAGGCCGCCCGATGCGAATGGCCGTCGCTACGGTCTCCGGCTTGTCGACCGGATGGCCGAGCACCAGCGGCGCCGCGCCATCCGCCTGAACGCCGAGCACGTGGGGCAGACCGCTGGAGTTCAGGGCGTGATACTGACGGAAACCGGCCCAGTAGGCAGTAATATTGCCGGCGTTGCCCACCGGCAGACATAACCAGTCGGGGGCCGCCCCCAACGCATCGCAAATTTCAAAAGCGGCTGTTTTTTGCCCCTCGATGCGATACGGGTTGAGCGAGTTGACCAGGCAAATGGGATGTTTCCGGGTAATTGCCACCACCATGCTCAAGGCGTCGTCAAACGAGCCATCCACCTGAACCACTTGCGCGCCATAAGCCAGCGCGCCGGCCAGTTTACCGGCTGCGACTTTGCCTTGCGGGATCAGAACAATGGCGCGCATCCCGGCGCGAGCGGCATAGGCCGCGGCCGAGGCGGCAGTATTCCCTGTCGAGGCACAAATCACCGCCTTTGCCTCCCGCCCGGCCGCCTCGCTGACCGCCGCTGTCATGCCGCGATCCTTGAACGAACCGGTGGGATTCGTCCCTTCGAACTTGACGAACAACTCAAAGCCACCCCCCAGTTCATCTGCCAGCCTGCGCACAGGAATCAGCGGCGTGTTGCCCTCCAGTAAAGTCACTGGCCTGGTATGCGCCGGCAAATCCAGCAAATGCCCATAACGTTGCAAAACGCCCTGGTACGCTTGCATACGCCTCCAATCCAAAGCATACTGTGCCCGGATGGGATACGCCATAGGCCGGGCGCCAGCAGAGATGAATCTGCCGCATTATACCCGCGTTTGCGCGCGAATGAGCAAAAGAATCTTTCCCGCCTGCATGCCAGGCTGCAATTCTGGTGCAATTTCGGGGCCGATCATGCCTGGCGCGCTGGTAGCGTTTGCTTGTGTGCAGGCTGGGAAGCCGGCACCGACGGCTGGGTTTCCATCGCTCCAATGGTATAATACATTGTCATCTGACGATCCCTCAAGGAGCGCACCCTTGGCCTTCAACCCTTTCAAATGGCTTCTTGGTCTCTTCTCGCTCGATATCGGCATTGACCTGGGGACCGCCAACACGCTGGTATATGTCAAAGGGAAAGGCATTATCATCAACGAGCCTTCCTGGGTAGCCATTGAAAAACGCACCCGACGGCCCATGGCCGTTGGCCAGGAAGCCCGCAACATGCTCGGTCGCGCTCCGGCAAGCATCAACGTGATTCGTCCGCTGCGCGATGGCGTGATTGCCGAGTTCGAGATTACCGAAGCCATGCTGGAGTACTTCTTCAGCAAGGTGCATGAACAAACCGTGGCCCCTCTGCCGAGCCCACGCGCGGTCATCGGCATTCCAATCGGCGTCACCGAAGTCGAGAAGCGCGCTGTCTACGACGCGGCGATTGCTGCCGGCGCGCGCGAAGCCTATCTGATCGAGGAACCCATGGCCGCGGCCCTCGGCGCTGGCCTGCCGGTGGACGAAATGCATGCCAGCATGATTGTGGACATCGGCGGCGGGACCACCGAAGTGGCCATCCTTTCCATGGGCGAAGTGGTCCTTTCCCGCTCTATTCGCATCGCGGGCGATGAGATGAACGCCGATATCATTTCCTATATCCGCAATAAATATAACCTTTTGATTGGCGAGAGCATTGCCGAACAACTCAAATGGCAGATTGGCTCAGCCTTTCCTCTCCCCGTCGAAAAGACCGCCGAAGTGCGTGGGCGTAACCTCGTCACCGGTTTGCCAGAATCCATCGAGGTCTCTTCCATTGAGGTACGCGAGGCGCTCGGCCCTGCCGTGCAAACCATCGTGTCCACCGTCCGCGACGCGCTGGACGACGCCCCGCCAGAGACGGTAGCCGATCTGATGGACAGCGGTATTTGCCTGTCGGGCGGCGGAGCATTGCTCCAACGCCTGGCCGACCGCCTCTCCGACGAACTCCATCTACGCGCCTGGGTAGCAGAAGATCCCCTGACCTGCGTGGTGCGCGGCGCCGCCTGGGTGCTGGATGATTTTGTCGAACGCAGTCGCTATCTGGTCGGTCTGGAACGGGGCAGCACGCGTCATTCGTAATCACGTCGCTCACGCCGGCGCGATTGACTCCCTATGAAACTCCTTTCCCCACGCCGTCTACAAGTCGTGATCGTGGCCTTGATCAGTTTGGGAATCATCCTGCTGGCGCTGGGCGGTTATTTGCGTTTTGCCACCGATCGCCTCAACCGCTGGCTCGTGGAGGCTCAGGCGTGGGTTTCGACGCGCTATATGGCGCTGACCGATTTCCTGACCATGCCGCGCGAGGTATCTGCCCTACGACAGCGCAATGCCGAACTGGAAGCGGAGGTTGCCCGCCTGCAGGCGCAAATCATTGAACTCCAGCAACGCGTTACCGAAACAGAAATCCTGGCCGCCCTGGTGGACTTCGCGCGTGCCAATCCGGAAAACACCTACAAAGCGGCTACCGTCATCGGTCGCGACCCAAGTCCCTTCTTGAATTATGTGATCATCAACATTGGCTCGAACGACGGGATTCGCCCCGGCATGCCGGTTGTGACCGAAAAGGGCCTGGCCGGACGGATCGACGCGGTCATCGCGGAAGCCGCGCGCGTCCAGTTGATCACCGATTCGGCTTCGGTCGTCAATGTCCGTCTGCAAAACGCGGCCACCAACGCCATCTTGAGCGGCTCGCTCACTAGCGAACTGACTCTCGATATGATTTCTCAAGATGTCAATGTTCAGGTCGGTGATGTGGTGTTAACCTCCGGACTGGGCGGCGGTTATCCGCCCAACTTGCTGATTGGTCAGGTGACCAGCGTGCGCAAACTGGATTATGAACTCTTCCAACAGGCGACGGTTCAACCGCTGGTGGATTTTGACCACCTGCAATATGTGCTGGTCATCACCAACTTCAAGCCTCTGGATATTTCGCCTTTGCTCCCTGCTCCAACCCCCTGAACCATGTCCGCTTTTCTGGCGCTTCCTGTTTTCGGCCTGGCATTGATGGCGCAAAGTGCCATCTTGAGCCGCCTGACGTTGCTTTCCGGCTGCGCCGATTTGCTCCTGTTGCTCGTGGCGGCCTGGGCTATCCAGGAGCGCGTGCGCACAGCCTGGCAGTGGGCCATCGTGGCCGGCCTGTTCGCCGGCTATGTTTCTGCCCTGCCCTGGTTCACGCCCCTGGCCGCCTACCTGCTGACAGCGGCTCTGGGGCGCTTCCTGACGCGTCGACTCTGGCAAGCGCCACTCCTGACAATGTTCGTGGTGACGCTGGCCGGAACATTCCTTTCTCAGGCCCTGGCGCTGCTTACCCTGCAAGTCGCTGGCCGTGCCCTGCTCTGGGGAGAAGCCTTCAACCGCATTCTGCTCCCCAGCGCTTTGCTGAACCTGATGCTGGCAATTCCTGTGTATATCTTCACCCGTGATCTGGCCAGTCTGCTCTATCCAGAGAAAGTAGAAACATGAAAACCAACGGCGTTTTGCACTTCCAGCCCTGGCGTTACTGGACAGTGTACAGCCTGATGACGCTGACGGCGCTGCTGTTTGGCGTGCGTCTCTTCACCCTTCAGATTCTGCAATACCCCCAATGGCTGGCGCGCGCGACCGAGAACCGCACCAAAGTCATCGCCGTCTCGCCGCGGCGCGGCATCATCTATGATCGCAACGGCTATTTGCTGGCGCGCAATGTCGCTTCGTATAACATCGTCATTACCCCGGCCTACCTGCCCGATGATCCGGCGGATGTGCAACGCATCTACCGCGAACTGTCCCGGTTGACCGGCATGCCTGTTAACCAGGGGACTGTGGAACAGGCCAAGGGGTTGCTGCCCTGTAGCGAGGGGCCAGGGATTGCGCAATGGGTGGAACTGGGCGCCTCGAACGCTCCGTATGAGCCGGTTAAAATTCAGTGCAACGTCAGTGAGGAAATTGCCATGATTGTGCGCGAACGCGCCGTGGACTGGCCGGGCGTTGCCATCGAAGTCAAACCGCTGCGCGACTATCCCAGCGGCTACCTGACCGCCAACATTGTGGGCTTTTTGGGCCCGATTCCGGCCTCGCAGGAAGCCGCCTACAAAGCGCGCGGCTTTCAGCCCGGCGAAGACAAGGTTGGTTATGCTGGCATTGAACTTTCCATGAACGATGTCCTGATGGGGGAACCCGGACGGCGTGTGGTCGAAGTTGACGTGGCCGGCAAGGAATTGCGCAACCTGGAGCCGCCTGTCGCCCCCAAGGCTGGCTATAATGTCATTCTGACGATTGACACCCGCCTGCAAAACGCGGCGGAGGCCGTATTGCGTTCGGAAATTGAGTGGTGGAACCATTACTACTACGGCAATAGCGGCGAAATGCGCATCTCCAGCGGCGTGGTGATTGCCATGAACCCCAAAACGGGCGAGATACTCGCCATGGCCCAATACCCCTCTTACGAGAACAACCGCATGGCGCGTTTCATCCCCGCCTATTACTTCAAGCAACTGGCAGAAGAGCCGCGTCATCCCCTGCTCAATTACGCTATCTCCTACGAACTTCCACCCGGTTCCACCTTCAAACTGGTCACAGGCACGGCGGCCCTGAACGAAGGAGTGGTCACGCTCAACCAGATCATCCAGGCGCCGGGCAAAATCGTGCTGGAAGAAAAATTTGCCGCTTCCGGACAGGTCAGCGAGCGCGAATATCACGACTGGATTTACGACATCCGCCCGGAAGGCTTCGGCACCATTGACTTTCTGCACTGTATCGCCTTCTCAAGCAATGTTTGCTTCTACAAACTGGGCGGCGGATACAAGGATGAGATTCCAGAAGGGGTAGATATTGACCGTATCAAAACCTATGCGCGTGCGCTGGGCTATGATCAGATCAGCGGCATCGAACTGCCGGGCGAAGCGCCTGGCCTCATCCCCGACCCAACCTGGAAGCGCCGCACACAGGGCGAAAACTGGTCCACCGGCGATACCTACCTGGCCGCCGTCGGTCAGGGATACGTCCTCGCCACGCCGCTGCAAGTTCTTCTCTCTGCCGCGACGATCGCCAACAACGGAAAACAAATGCGTCCTACCATCATTCGCGGCGTGGTGGACGCCAGCGGCCAGCCGGTCGAAATGTACTGGAACGAAGATGGCAGCGTCACGCCTCAGCCGAAGGATGCCAAAAGTCACCGTATCTCCCCTTTCGAGCCTCAGGTACGCTGGGATATTACCACCGACCCCATCATTACCGATTTCATCTGCAGCGGCGGCTACTGTGAGAAGACAGGGCAGATGAAAACTGTGCAGCCCTGGGTGATACAGAAAATCCAGCAAGGCATGCATATGGCAACGACGGAACCGGGGGGAACACTCAATCGTGAGTATTCCTTCCAGGGCTACCCGATAGCCGTTGGCGGTAAGACGGGCACCGCAGAATACTGCGACGCAATAGCAGAAGCCAAAGGCCGTTGCCTGCCCGGCCAGTGGCCTTCCCACGCCTGGACCGTAGCCTACGCGCCCTTTGACAACCCCGAAATCATCATCATTGCCTTCGCCTACAACGCCGGCGAAGGTGGTTCGGTTGCCGCGCCCATCGTCAAAAAGGTCATGGACGCTTACTTTGACCTCAAAGCCGCCGATCTGGCGCGCGGCAAGACGACGCCCTAGAAAACAGGCTGCGCGGCGAACGCCTGCCGCGATTTCCAATCACCATGTCCAGGAATTCGCCAGCCATTCCCCCGCTTTTCCTCGAACGCATGGCGCACTGGTTGGGCGAGGAATATCCATCCTTCTTCGCCGCGCTGGCGGCGCGCCCCGTCTCGGCGCTGCGCGTGAACACCCTGAAACTGTCGGCGACCGACTTTCAACAAATAGCCCCCTTCCCACTGGGGGAAACGGTCGCCTGGTGCCCTTCGGCTTTCCTGTTGCCAGCGGAAGCCGAAGGGAAAGCCGGAAAACATCCTTATCATCTGGCCGGCCTGTACTACCTGCAAGACCCTTCGGCCATGGCCGTTGCGGAAATCCTGGCCCCGCAGCCCGGCGAACGCGTCCTTGACCTGGCCGCGGCGCCCGGCGGCAAGACAAACCACCTGGCAGCACGCATGGCTGGAGAAGGATTGCTGGTCGCCAACGAAATCAAGACCTCCCGCCTGGGCCACCTTTGTCAGAACGTAGAACGCTGGGGCGCCGCGAACGTGGTCGTCACGAACGAGACGCCGGAACGGCTGGCAGATACATTCGGTGCCTTCTTCGACCGCGTTCTGGTAGACGCGCCCTGCTCCGGCGAAGGCATGTTCCGCAAGGACGAACGTGCCCGCGCCGACTGGTCTTTGTCCATGGTCGCAGGCTGCGCCGCGCGTCAACGACACATCCTGCGTCTGGCAGCCAGGCTGGTGCGACCGGGCGGGTATCTCCTCTATTCAACCTGCACCTTCGCCCCGGAAGAGAACGAAGCGGTAATCTATGACCTGCTGCAAAGTCAGCCGGGGGAATTTGAGATCATGGAAATACCGCGCCAGCACGGATTTCTGCCAGGGCAACCGGCCTGGGCTGCCCTGCCAGCAGCAGACCGCCTGGCCGCTTCCCTGAGCGGCGCCGTGCGGCTCTTGCCCCATCGTTTGACCGGCGAAGGCCACTTCATCTGTCTCTTGCAGCGACGCAAGAATGCCTCCGCCTCAAGCCACGGCTCACGTCGTTCCGACCCAGCCACGTCGGCTAGTATTCCAACTACCGCGCGGCTACTCTGGCGAGAATTCGCCGAACGCACATTGCAGATATCCCTGCCAGAAGAACGTTTGTTCCTGCGCGGCGAACGCCTGTATCTGGCCCCGGCGCAGATGCCCGCCTTCGAGCACCTGCGCCTGATTCATGCGGGAATCTGGTTGGGAACCTGCAAAAAAGACCGTTTTGAGCCGGCCCACCCCCTGGCATTGTTCCTGCAGCCGGGACAGGCGCAACAAACCCTCAACCTGTCGCCAACCGACCCGGCGCTGGCCGCTTACCTGCGCGGGGCCAGTCTGCCCTCGGCTGGCAAGCCGGGCTGGGTGCTGATCACCGTAGACGGCTGGCCTTTCGGCTGGGGAAAGCGCGTGCAGGAGGCGATCAAAAATCACTACCCGCGCGGCTGGATGCCGCGCGGGCAGGTTTAGTCCTCGCCGGGTCCGCCGGCGCGGGAAGCAACTACGGAGAAACCACGACTTCGATGAATACCGGTTCGCCAAAGGGGGTGTTATCCGGAGCGTAAGCCTGCCACTCGCTACGGTATGTCCCGGCAACCAGCGGGGCTGTAAAGAGGATACGCAGCACGGCCTCCGTCCCCGCGCGCGCCGGGTACAACGCCTGTTCGGGCGCAGCGCCCAGGGCATCGCCGCTGACCAGACGCAGGCGGTAGTGTCCATCCCAATTACAATCGCCGCTATTCTTTACGCGCCACTGCTTATCCAGCAAGCTACCCGGCGCGACAAGGCTCCCGTCGGGAATGGTTAAATCTTCCAGATATTGCAGGTCGTTACGACAAAGAACTCCCGACGGCGGCGCGACCGTCGTCGGAGTGGAGGGAGCGAGGAAAGAAAACTGGCCGGCCGGCAGGGAAGTGGAGGGCGGGGAAAGCGAGGCCGCCGCTGGCGGAAGGAAAAGTGCCGGCGGTGATGCTACCTGCTGCCCACCGCAGCCAGGCAGGAGAATAGTCCCCAAAATTCCGTAGAGCAAGGAAAACGGGACCGCCCACCTCCGCGCGCGGCGGAGGACACCCTGGCGATGATCACTCAAGGGCGATTTCCGTCTCCTCGCCGCCCACGAGGGGTAGTTCGACCTCGCCGCCTGCAGCACGCTGACGAATGACCATCTCGATTTCATCAGCCAGATCCGGGTTTTGACGCAAGAATTCTTTGGCGTTTTCGCGCCCTTGACCAAGACGAATCTCGCCATAAGAGAAGAACGCGCCGCGCTTTTCGATGATGCCCAGTTGAGTTGCCAGGTCAATCAGATCGCCGACTTTGGAAATACCCTCGTTATACATGATATCGAATTCGGCGGTGCGGAACGGGGGTGCCACTTTGTTTTTGACGACGCGCACACGCGTGCGGTTGCCGACAATCTCCGCTCCGATTTTGATGGACTGGATGCGGCGAATATCCAGGCGCACCGAGGCGTAGAACTTGAGCGCATTGCCGCCAGGGGTGGTTTCCGGGTTGCCAAACACAACGCCAATCTTCTGGCGCAACTGGTTGGTAAAGACAACGGCAGTCTTGGTTTGATTGATGGCGCCGGAAAGTTTCCGCAGGGCTTGCGACATCAAGCGCGCCATGGCACCCATTTGCGCATCTCCCATATCGCCCTCAATCTCTGAACGCGGCACCAGCGCCGCCACCGAGTCAATGATCACCACATCAATCGCACCAGAGCGGACCAGAGTCTCGGTGATTTCGAGCGCCTGTTCGCCGGTATCCGGCTGAGAGACAAGCAGATTTTCCACATCCACGCCGCATTTGGCCGCGTAAACAGGATCAAGGGCATGCTCCATGTCAATATACGCCGCGGTACCACCCATTTTCTGCGCTTCTGCCACAATGTGCTGACAAAGCGTGGTCTTGCCCGAAGACTCCGGGCCGAAAATCTCGGTGATGCGTCCGCGCGGGATGCCCCCAACGCCCAAAGCCAGGTCCAGCGAGAGGGAACCTGTAGGAATCACATCTACCATCATCCGATGCGCCTCGCCCAGACGCATGATCGAGCCATCGCCGTAACGCTTGATGATGTCGCTGACCGCTTTGTTCAACATGGCCTGCCGGGCTTCGTCCAGCGGCGGATTGGATGGATCTGACTTGTGGACCATAACAGTCTCCTCGTATTGGAACTTGACTCGATTGCCTGATTGTCGGCGTAATTTCCCTACCATGGTTCCGTTGGGCAGGGCAAACCGCTCACGAACCCTTCAACGGCGCTCAAAGCAAGCGCTTCAGGCAGGCACGCCTCGCACCATCAGGCGAGTATCCGTGCCTGTGCCTGGTATTCATGGGACCGGGCGGTGTCTGGCCCAACGATCAGCGTAACGCGAACTGGTAGGCAGTCGCTTTGCAGAAACATGCGCCGGTTGCGGGTACAGTATAGCACAAATGTTCGGAAAGTCAAGGGCGATTGCCACCAGAATCATCATACCACACGGTTAAGGCTGCCTGGCGTATTACGGCAATGGAGTCGCCAGGCCGGCAGGGGGACGTGGCAGAGCCAGCGAAAAACCGACCCAGGTCTGATAGAAAAAGTAGGTCACCTGACCAGGACAAATGTCTATCTCCAGTTTACTTCGATAACTGGCCGAGGGTACTCTGACCAGATAATGGCCGGCAGGCAGGTCGCTCAAGACGAGATTCTCGTTATAGTACGGATCGCTATTTACGCCCAGCGAACTATAGGTCTTGACCTGCCATTGCTGACCGGTAGTGAGGTTTTCGACCAGCACGAGATACCCGGCCAGGGGGCGCAAGTAGTAGTCCGTCAGACGACCAACCAGCACCCCCCACCCCTGCGGCGGCACCAGCCAGAGTTCAGGATTGACCGTATGGTGCGAATCATTCACGCCCAGGCGCACTTCAAAGTGAAGATGGGGGCCGGTGGTGAAACCAGTACTGCCAACTTCTCCCAACACCTCGCCGGTCTCCAACCATTGCCCCGGCGCGACCTCGATTTCCGAAAGATGGGCATATACCGTATAGAGACGCTGGTCCTGATAGCCGAAATTATGTTGCAGTACAACCGCCAGGCCATACGGATCGCTACGGTTCTCCTTGATGCCGCTGTACAGGCCATACCCGGCCCAGACTACCTGACCTGCTGCCGCTGCCAGCACCGGCGTGCCATAGCGGGCCGGGATGTCCACCCCGGTATGGGGATTACGCGGGCTGAAGAACACACCACCGTAGCGATAATCGGCCAGTGGCCAGTTGACCTCATCAGCGGCAACAGGACGAGCAAAATAAAAATGATCGAACGGAGCAATGGCCCAGGGACTGGGATACAGCGGTGGCCGCCAGGCCGTCTGCGGCTCAACGGGGGGTGTGGGCAGCAGAAAACGTAACGGCTCGGCAGGCGAGGCGCCGCCCTCCATGACCGGCGTAGTAGTCGCGGCTGGCGCGACCCCTACCGTCGCCAGGCGAACCTCAGGCACAGGCGAGGGCGTCGGCGTGACCGGCCGGCAGGCCGCCAGCCCGATCCATAACAGGGTTATCCCCCCGGCAAGGCCGGCAAAAAAACGGAAAGGTTTGCCACGCATGGCGGCCAACGAGGGGCGTTTCATGGCATGGGCGTAAACGTCGGGCGGGGAGTGGGAGTAAGCGAAGGCGTGGGCGTGAGCCAGCGCCAGGGAGTACGAGTGGGGGTACGCGTTGGAGGAATCACGACCGTCGGGGTGACGAAAATATCGGGCGGATAGAGCTGCAGCATGGCCGCCTGCCAGTTCAACCCCTGCGTCATGACAAATTCACCCAAACGCGCTCCTTGAAAGTAGGAACGCCAGTTAGCCGTGGCCGGCAATCGCTCCCAGCCATAGGCGCGCGCCAGCGCCGTCAAATCAATCCAATAGCCCGGCGGCGTCGTTTGCATCCATTGCCCGCCCTGATCATAGACCGCCGGATCACGGTTGTAACGCGCCTGAATATCCCAGGGAACCTGGCGCAGCGGCATTCCCATGGAGCCATCCTGAGCTCGCGCCCGCAGGTAAACACGCCAGAAAGTCTGCTGGCCAAAATCCTCACGTCCAACAACCAGCCAGCCAGCATTCAGCAGCAACGGGTTAAGCGCAAACGCGCGGCCGGTGTAAAGCCAGTCTTCGCTCAGACCGGGTTCGAGGGGCACGGTCAAGGGGACGAAAGCATTGCTCAGCGCGGCCAGAGCATCCCAGCCGGCAACCTCGGCCACGCGGCGACGTAACGCCTGAAACGCCTCGTCCACGGCATCGTGCAGTTGAGGATAGGGAGCCTGAACATCGGGCAAAGAGACCAGCGCCGCCCTTCCGCCAGGAATATCGCTATCCTGACTGATCTGCGACAGGTACAGCGGTTCGGGCGTCCATTCCGCCGCGCGCTGGAAAGAATCCGGCACCGGTTGCGGCAGGCCGCGCGGCAACACCGTCAGACCATAGGGGGTACCCGGCACAGGCACAGGCGGAAGGGTCAGTCTTCCATCGGGCCAGGTATAAGCCGTGAGAAAATAACCGTCAGGGACAGCCAGAAAGGCAGCCAGATGCGTTTCGTCCAGCCAGATTGGCCAGTGACCACTACCGGCCCAGCGAGGCGGCTCATCCGGCGTATGACTATCCCAGACATAAATGCCGGCCATGCCGGTCTCCTCGGAAACGGAACTCCAGGCCAGGAAACGACCATCGGGCGACCAGGCCGGGTGCGCTTCCACGCTGTGCGGCGCGCGGCTGACGTTGAAGAAGCGCTCGTTCCCGGTGCGTCCCAGGTCAGCAATCCAGATATCGTCGTCGCCGCTGCGATTGGAGACGAAAGCCACCCATTGCTGGTGCGGCGGCGGCGCCCACACCGGCGAACGATCGGTAAAAGAATCCTGGGTCACCCGCAACGGCGTCTGCTCCCCATCTACCGCCGAGCGGACAAACAATTCCAGATTGTCATCCACGTAAGCTTCATACACCAGCCAGAGGCCATCCGACGACCAGGAAGGCGCCCCCTCATAACTCAGGGTGTCGCTCACGCGGGTTATGTTGCCGTCGGTCAGGGAGAGCAGGTAAAGGTCCCAGTAGCCATTTCGCCGCGAGGCATAAGCGAGGCGCGTTCCATCCGGGCTGACAGCCGGTGTCATGTCGTCCCAGGGGTCCGCCGTCAGGCGAGTCAGCGACGAGGTTTGAGGGTCATAGACAAAGAGATGGATATAATCCCCCTCCATCAGGGCAAGCAGAAGCGCCGGCGACTCATCCGAGGGTGAAGCCGCTGGCGTCGCGGTCAAGGTGGTGGTGGGGGAAGGAGCGAGGGATGGGGAAGGAGTAAAAAGCGTCAACGCCTCGCGCCGGCAGGCAACCAGGCCAATGAGAAAAAGCAATGCGAACAGCAGCGAGCGGCGGGAAGCAGGCATAGACGAATGCAATTATACCCTCCGCCGGGAATCCGTGCTTGCCTCAGAGAATCAACATGGGACGCGTGCTGGGGGAAAAACGCGTCCCATGTCACAGGACTGCCAGGCAAATCTCAGCTGTTCTTGCGCTGGAATTCTTTCATGAACTGCGCCAGGCTTTCCACAGCCTCCAGAGTGACAGCATTGTAAATGGAGGCGCGAATGCCACCGACCGAACGATGCCCTTTCAGACCGATCAGGTCATGCTTTTTGGCTTCGGCCACGAATTGCTCTTCCAGGGCCTCGGACGGCAGGCGGAAGGTGACGTTCATCACAGAACGGCTATCGGGGCGGGCGTGGCCGCGATAAAAGCCGCCGCTTTCATCAATCACCTTATAGAGCAAATCGGCTTTGGCGCGATTGCGCCGTGCAATCTCGCTCAAGCCGCCTTGCGCCTTGAGCCACTTGAGCACCAGGCCAACGATATACACATTCCAACAAGGCGGAGTGTTCAAGAGAGAATTTTCTGCCGCCAGTTCCTTATAGTTGAGCAAACTGGGCAAACTGGCCGGGGTGCGTTCCAGCAAATCCTCACGGAGGATAACAATAACCACGCCCGCCGGGCCAGCGTTCTTCTGGGCGCCAGCGTAGATCAAACCATACCTGGAAATATCCAGCGGGCGGCTGAGGAAATCCGAGGAAGCATCGCAAACCAGCGGAACACCCGCCGGCGGAGTGGGCTCCTCAAAAAATTCCACGCCCTGAATGGTCTCGTTGGAGGTGAAATGGAGGTAAGCGGCTTTGGGGTCCAGATCAAGTTCCGAGGGAGCGGGAAGGTGATTGAAATTGCTGGCCTCGGTCGTGACAGCCAGACGCGCCGTGCCCAGTTTTTGCGCCTCTTTAAACGCCTTTTTTCCCCACGAACCGGTCAGGAGATAGTCGGCAGAGGCCCCATTGGGCCGCAGGTTCATGGGTACCATGGCAAATTGCAGGGTGGCGCCGCCCTGCAGGAAGAGGACTTTGTAGTTAGCGGGAATCTGGAGCAGGTCGCGCAGATCAGTTTCCGCTTCTTTGATGAGCGCCTCGAATTCTTTCGAGCGGTGGCTGATTTCCATCACCGACATGCCCGTACCGCGAAAGTCAAGCATTTCGGCTTGCGCTTGTTCCAGCACCGGCAGCGGCAAAGCGGCTGGCCCCGGATTGAAATTGAAGACACGCTTGGGGGACATTTTGTTTCTCCTGAGGTAGGGTTTTCGTGATTATATCAGAAAGTGCAAAATTTCACAATATCGGCAACCCTGAGCTGCCAGGGATGCCGCTATTGTTTGGAAATTCCAGTCAGGGCTTATCTATGCCTGATACGCTCGCAAACCGGCTTTTCAGCCTGTTTCGCCCGACAGCCCGGAAAGGCCGCCTGACATCCGTCAACATGCCTGTTATGGCTTACTCCAGTTGAGCCAGAGGTAGCGGCCAAAGGAAATGTCTATCGGGGTCAACGTGTACCCCTGAACATGGGGCCTGACCAGCACGTAGGAGATAGAATGGCGCAGGAAGATCGCCGGCGCATCCTGAACCAGCATGGTCTCGGCCTGCTGATACAGCTCAATACGACGACTGACATCGCGCTCCACGCGCGCGGCATCCAGAATGGCATCCAGTTCAGGGTTGCTATAATGGCCCAGATTCTGCTGCGCGCCGCTATGGAAGAGCACATCAATGAAGTTTTCCGGGTCGGGGTAATCGGCGCACCAGCCCTGGACGAAAATCTGACCGTGCTGGCCCTGATAGAGCAGGTCGTAAAACTGGTTCGGGTCCAGATTCTCGATCGTGATGGTCACGCCCAGGTTTTGTTCCCACATCTGCGCCAGCGCGGCGGCAGTGCTGCCGCTTTCATTGCCAATGCCGGAATCCGTATAGATAATCGGCGGCAGGCCTTGCGGGCCTTTGTATTTGGATTCGGC
>Ga0272448_1000499_pt1 | contig 61052 bp, 56 predicted proteins | sample YNPCB0191_FD_202220 | JGI IMG/M metagenome (GOLD analysis project Ga0272448, IMG submission 202220) | Hot spring sediment microbial communities from Yellowstone National Park, WY, United States - YNP-CB-019-1 | ecosystem: Environmental > Aquatic > Thermal springs > Hot (42-90C) > Sediment... | reverse complement strand
AAAAAACATTTTGCACTAGAACTCAAACGACTCCATCTTGTTCATTACCATACCTACTCAAAAACGCCCAAGATGAATGCCCATTGTGAGCGATTCAACAGAACCATCCAAGAGGAATTTATTGATTTCCATGTGCACGATCTGCTCCATCCTTCCGAGTTTAACCAAAAGCTCATAGAGTGGCTCATTTGGTACAACACCGAACGTCCCCATTTCGCTTTCAAAAATCTCTTGTCTCCCCTCCAATTTATGCTATCTTCTTTCCCACCTCAAAAGTGCAATATGTACTGGACGCATACAAACGGCAGATACCATGTAAAAAGCTCAGGGATATATTCTCCAAACTCTGTCTTGCAAAGTCTCTTGTTTTCATTACAATAGAACTGTGTAATCCTTTATCATTTTTATTTTATGGACCAGCCAACGAATCCACCAGCTGGAGGAACAGGAGCTCAAAACCAGCCATTTACCACTCATATTACGCTTCCCGAACATCCGAATACCACGTTTGATGAACATTATTTCATTGAACTGTTAGCTGGTTCTCTTTCTCTCACGATTGATGAAAAGAAAAAGATTATTGAGGCGGTTCCCAAGTTGTCTCAGCATCAGATTGATGAACTGATCAAGATATTTGAAGAAGAAAAAAGAAAATTTGCTGAACTGGCAGAAAAGCATGGAGATCAGATTAATAAACTCAAGGCTCAACATGCCAGTGAATGGGAGCTGTATGAGATGGAACAGAAAAAACAGCAGATTGCTCAGCAAGATGCCCAAAAAGCAGAGGAAATACGGAAAAAATTGGGACTATAATCCATGCGCCAGTACTCTTTTTGCACCTTAACTACCGGTGAACGCTTAGACAAGCTTCTTGTTCATCTTTTTCCAACACTCTCCCGCAGTTTTATTCAGGAGTTAATTGCACAGGAAAAAGTGTTGGTGAATAAAAAGGCTGTTTTAGCACATACTATTCCCCGCAAGAAAGATCTTATAGAGATAGTGATCCCTTCGCTCCAAAAGACCGGTATTGTGCCTGCCGACATTCCATTGGATATTCTTTATGAAGATAAAGATCTGATCATTCTCAACAAACAGGCTGGAATCGTTGTTCATCCGAGTGATAATGGCGGACATGTCAGTGATAGTATTGTCAATGCTCTCCTGTATCACCGCCCATCCGATTTTTCTCTGAAGGGGACAAACCGTCCCGGGATTGTGCATCGACTGGATAAAGATACATCGGGAGTTCTTTTGATTGCAAAACATGAACAGGCTATGCGTTATATGACAGAACAATGGCAAAACCGTACTGTTTTTAAAGAATATAAAGCACTGGTGACCGGCAGAATAACACCTCAAACAGGAATCATCGAAGCCCCTGTGGGACGATCACTCCAGAACAGAAAAGAGATGGCCATTCGCATCGGAAAAGGAGGACGTTATGCCCAAACAGATTATCAGGTGGAACAATATTATCATCAATCCTCTCTGCTTTCGGTTCATATTCCTACCGGCCGTACGCACCAGATTCGGGTTCATTTCAAAAGTATCGGTCATCCCGTCCTTTTAGACCAGACATACGGCAATGCAAAATGGAACGATATATTCCGTACCAAGTATGGTTTACAACGGCAGTTTCTTCATGCCTACAAACTGAGATTTATTCATCCTATGCATAAAAAACAAATGGAGGTTATCGCCCCCCTTGCTTTTGATTTACAAGTTGTTCTTCAGAAATTATCCGAAGAAGACTAAGAAACTTTTTCAATCTGAATGGTGGTCATTTCTTGCCGATGGCCAAAAATACGGGTGTATCTTTTTCTTCTTTTAAACTTTGCACCCATCACTTTTTCCCCTTTGTATAAAGCCTTTTCTACTTTTGCTTCCACTTTTTTATCCGGGAGATAAGGGGTTCCCACTTCCACCGTATGTCCATCCGGCGTGAAGGTTAATAACACTTTATCAAACGAAATGGAACCTTTGTCTTTCACATCAGGAACCTTGAGAACATGCAGGATATCTTTTTCTTTCACGAGTTCTTGCTTCCCGCTGATTTCGACAACTGCAAACATAGGAGATGGTTTTTAAAAAATATGCTTTTTCATTATATAAATAACAGAGGAAAGGTCAAGAGAAACATTGATTTTTCTCTTTCTCTGGCGTATAATAAAAGGAAGAAAAAACTATGCAATACAAAATACCTCAAGACATAGGAAATGAAGATCGTCTGATTGGCCCCCTATCCCTTCGCCAGCTTATTATTGTTGGTGTAGGAGGAGGCCTCGCGTATATGATTTATATTTCTCTTGCCAAGACGACCGATCCCATCGTCTATGTCCCCCCCATGGTCATTATTATCCTCTTAACGCTTGCCATCGCTTTTTTCAAAAAAGATAATCTGACGTTCACCCGTATGATATTGCTGTTCTTGGAAATGGCCATCAATCCCACAAAGCGGGTATGGGTCAATTTTGCGGGTGATATAAGTTCCTTCAAATTGATCGAAGTGTTCTCTCAGACAGAGATAGAAAAAATGAAAAAAAAACAAGCGGAAGATGCCAAAACGATTGATGATATTGATCAATTAGTTCAAATCTTAGATTACGATCCCAATGATGTGATTCAACGGGAACAACAAAAGTTGGTTGAACAACGGACACAAGAGCAAGAGAATCCACGTGCAGGATTGTTGGAGCAACTGGCATCCCAAGCGGCCAAATCAGCTGCCGTGGGAGTGAAAAAAAACGTTAATCCCCCGGAAGAGCCTGCCGATCTTTATATCAAACAACCTTCTCAAGAGCTATGAATGACAAGGTTAATCAAAGCCAGAAAAGTGCGATCATGAGCACACAACGGTATCTCAAGATCTCCGAAATTCATGATAATACCATTGTCTTAAAAGATGGGAGTCTTCGTGCCGTTCTGGCGACATCCAGTATCAACTTTAATCTCAAATCGGAAGATGAACAAAATGCGATCATTTATTCCTACCAGAATTTTCTGAACTCTTTGGAGTTTCCTATCCAAATTCTGGTACGATCCAAAAAACTGGATGTTGATAAGTATTTGGACTCCCTGAAAAAAGTAGCAGAAAAACAGAAAAATCAACTGCTCCAACGACAGACATTTGAATATCTGGAATACATCAAACGACTGGTCGAATATGCCGATATTATGGAGAAAGGGTTTTATGTCATTGTTCCTTATGATAAAACGATTTCCACTACCAAACAGAATATTTTTAAGCAATTTTGGGCAAACATCAATCCGGAAGATAGCGCACTAAAATACAAGGAACGCAGAAATGAGTTTGAAACATTGAAAAAATCTTTAACCCAACGAGTGAACCAAATCAAAGGAGGGTTGGAAAATATTGGACTAAAAGCAGAACAACTCACAACACCGCAACTGATTGAACTGTTCTATAATATTTATAATCCTCTCTTGTCCCGCAATCAAAAGATGGATAATATAGACAAATTTAATCTTATTCCGTGGGAATGAGGGAAGAAAAATAGTTTTCCACTTCCCGTTGGATGGCAAGGGAATCTACCGAAGTGTTGAGGAGACGATGCAAAAGATTATCTTTCCGTTGGGTAAGACGTTGTGCACATAATGCGGAACAAAGATAGACACTTCGACCGGAAATATGTTGTCCAACGAGAATCTCTCCCGAAGAAATTCTGGTAATCGCCAGGAGCTTATCTTTGGGAAACTTTTGTCGACAGATGATACAAGATCGCAGAGGAATATGTTTCATAGCACTCTCCTCCAACAAGAGCATGGAACCTTAACCTTTTCCATGCTCTTGTGATATGATATTATTTTTTCTCTTTTTTGGCGGGTTTTTTCTCTTTTTCTGTCTTTCCCTTTTTCTCTTTTTTGATGGGCTTGTCATCTTTTTTCTCGGCTTTTTCCTCCTGAACTTCTTCTTTTTTCTCTTTTTTGGCAGCTTTTTTCTCTTTTTCCGTCTTTTCCTTTTTCTCTCCCATTTCTTCTTTCTTTTCTTGTAAAGCTTTAAGACTTAATCCAATACGATGTTCATCCAGATCAAGGGTAATAATCTTGGCTTTCACTGGCTTTCCCAATTCCACAAATTCCGAAGGGTCTTTGACGAGACCATGCGATAATTCAGACAAATGAATGAGACCATTGACTCCTTCTTCCAACTTCATAAACGCTCCAAACGGTGTAACACGGGTGATAATCCCTTCAATAACATCACCTAATTTATATTTCTTGGCTATTTCTACCCAAGGGTCAGATTTTAATCTTTTCATAGAGAGTGAGATTTTGGACTCATCGACACCAATAACCAATACTTCCACATCATCTCCCACTTTCCCATATTCTTTGGGATCTTCGACATGTCCCCAGTCAATTTCGGAGATATGCACCAATCCTTCTAATCCATTGAATGTAACAAAGATGCCATAACTCACCACTCCACTTATTTTCCCCTTCACTTTTTGTCCCACCTTCAGGCTGGAGAGAGATTCATTTTTCTCTTCATCCATAGCGGCTCTCTCTGAAAGAATCAGTTTTTTATTATCTTGATCCAGTGTAATAATCTTGACATTAAACGTTTTACCCACTAATTCTGTTAATTTTTGGAAAATTTTCTCACTGTTTGCTCCTTCGACACGAGGATAATGCAAGGGAGCTAATTGGGACAAAGGAATAAATCCTTTTACCCCGTCAATATCGACTAAGAGTCCGCCTTTATTCGCTTCTGTTGCGCGAACCTGTATAACCGTTCCTTGTTCATACGCTTTTACAAATTCTTCCCATGCTTTTTTCTGACTTGCTTTCCGTAAAGAAAGCAGCATGACCCCGTCTTGATTCTCTTCATCAACCAAAACAGCCGTGACCTGATCGCCGGGAGATAATTTTGAAACCGTATGACGGTTATCCTGCATTTCCTTTCCCGTGATAATACCCGTTGCTAATCCACCGATATCAACCACCACACGTTTGCGATCAACAGAAACAACTACTCCTTCCACCATATCCCCTAATTTAGGAACAAAGATTTCCGGAGATTTTTGTAAAATAAGATCCAATTCTTTCTGTTTTTCTGTGTTTGCTTTGGCAATCTTTTTCTGTGACATAAAATAAACCATCAGCAGTTATAGAGGATAAAATAGAAACGATTTCTCTCTTACCCCCTGCTGTAGAAAAAGAGAGAAAATCCTGTAAGCAGGCTTACTATATAGAAAAAGGCTTTCCCGTGCAAGGATTTTTTTAAATTCGCCTGATCGTCACTGGAGATGTTCAGACTCTATGAGGGGGAAAATTGAGTGTGACATCTGTTATTTATTCCCTCTCATCCTGCTGAATTTGGGCTAATTGTTCCTCATGTTCGGGAAGAATATACTGGTCTGCCACCCCTAATTGTTCCAATTCTTTGTATAAGGAAACAGCATATTGATGAATACTTTCCCGGGTTTGTTTGCCGGTATAGATTCTAGCGATGTTATGCAGATTATGCGACACTCCCTGGGGAGAAAAAAAGATCAACAACTTCACGCCGTATTTGAAAGAAAGTTCTTTTTTGTTTAATTCTATGGGAGATCCTCGGAATCCTAAAAAATAAGCGGTCTGTGGTAAAACCTGTACAGGACCATAAGAAGCTCCCAGCAGGTTATGATATCGTTTCACCCAGTTTTGATATTGTCGCTGCCATCTTTCATTCCTGGCCGTAAAGGAATCGTTGTAAATATCTTGATTAAATTCCTGTCGAAATGCCGTTTTCTGATATCGGGATTCTACTCTGGCGATAGCAACCATTAGTTCCCAGGGAACCAAATTGCCTTCTTCTCGACACGCTTGTTGCGCACATCTGATCATCTCCTGCTCCGAAAATTTTTCTTTATCTTTGTCCTGGGGAATATATATCCACCACCCCGGAGGAATAACACGATGTGGTTTACTGAGATCAAAGTTATCAAAATCCTCCACTCGTAATGTACGACACCGATCCCGATACGAAGAAGAAGGAATAATTTTTCGAACAATTTCCTCATAGGTCATGCCGGACGTTTTCTTGATAAACAACATACCATATTCTTCCAAAAATTCCGGGGAAATGTTCGTTTCTTTTTCTTCATGGACTGGAGATGAAATAGATATACTTGCAACATGTTGTTGCACAGCAAACATCTGATAGAAAACCTCCCCTTTCCCGCGGATACCTTCGAGCATAAAACACGCACAAAGCAAAACCGCTATCTTTTGGATGGTAGAAAGCAGTGACGACTGTTTTATAGGATGCCAACGAGCATGATGAACAATCTGAGGATTGTCTTCGGGCAAACTTGTTCCATATAATAATCTCCTAAATTCTTGCCGAAAAAATTCATTTTTCCACAATGACTGGGAAAAAACCTGGGATACCAATTCTTCCATCAGAGCAATGCGATATTTTACAGGGATTTGCTCTAAAATACCGACCAGATAGATGATACTGTTTTGGTCCATTGGTTCCTCTTCCGCAGAAGAAACGATAAAGGCATGAATGAGTTCTCTGGCGGTATGCTGGGGATTGGCATTGTTCCGAATGTTTTCCGTCATCTCAAGAAAGAGGCTTTGCAGACCCTTCTCTTTGGATTGTTTATGGAGAGAAAGGATATCCATCAGACAGAGGGGAAAAAACAAAAATCACAGACCGTTTCCATTCTTTCAGGCTCATAAAAGAATTTCTACGGTAAGTATCGTATTGTAAAACCCTTGTTGAAATTAATCAACCGTAAATACACGAATTTCATCCATCACCCCTTCTTTCAGCTTTTTCCCGGCTGATACCGTCACAATACTCTCTCCTTTTTTGAGTTTTTTTTCTTTGATCAGAAAAGGAATAGCCTGTTTGAATTTATTATCGAATGTTTTTATCACATATACTTCATTGATTCCATATCCCAAGGCTAATTGTCTTTTCACCTCTTCCCGCTGGGTGAAAACCACCAGAGGAATCTTGGGATGAAAACGAGAAACCTGCAAAGCGGAGAATCCCGAATGGGTAAAGATAACGATATATTTTGCATGTAAATCATTGGCAATCCGTATCCCATGAAAAGCCATCGCAATCGGAGCAGCCCTTCCGGGATCATCACCGACCTCTTCCCAATGAAGCCGCTTGGGGACAAAACCAGTTTCGACTTCTAAAGCTGTCTTATGCATCACGGTCACAGCCTGAACAGGATACTTGCCTATCGCGGTTTCATCGGACAACATAATAGCATCCGTCTGATCCAAAATAGCGTTGGCAATATCACTCACCTCTGCTCGTGTGGGAACAGGTCCTTGAATCATACTCATGAGCATTTGTGTGGCCGTGATAACGGGTTTTCCATGTTTATTGGCCAGTGCGATGATTCTTTTTTGGATCAACGGTACTTTCTCAAAACTGAGTTCCACGCCAAGATCTCCCCGCGCAACCATAATCGCGTCAGAGGCATGAATGATCTCTTCCAGATGATCCAGAGCTTCTTTCCGTTCTATTTTGGCAATTACTTTTGCATGCCCCTTATGCCGTCGGATCAGATCTTTAAGCTCCAAAATATCTTTTCTATCCTTCACAAATGAAAGGGCAATAAAATCAACCCCGTGTTGTATACCAAAAGCGATATCTTTTTTATCCTTGGCGGTAATAGGACTTGCAGCAACAGAGGTATCCGGAATATTGATTCCTTTATGATTTGCGATTTCTCCTCCATGTATGACACGAAGCAAAACACGTTTCTCTTCTTTTTGTAAGACGGTCAGTTGTACTCGCCCGTCTGCCACGAGCACCCTCTCCCCTACTTTGACATCCCGTACAAATCCCTGATACTGTACGGGGATTTCATTCTTCTCATGATTTCGGGCGACCGTAAAATACACTTCCTCTCCAGTTTGGAGCGTCATCGGAGAAGTGTTGAGCTCTCCAATACGAATTTTCAATCCCTGCAGATCTTGTAAAATAGCTACATTCTTTTTCAGCTTTTTGGAAATACTCCTTATATTTTTGATTATTCCTGCAAATTCCTTATAATCTCCATGGGAAAAATTGAGCCGGGCTACATTCATTCCTGCCTTGATCATTTTTTCCAGCATAACAGGATGGTCAGTTGCCGGACCGATCGTAGCTACAATTTTTGTTTTCCGTATCATATGGATCAGTTAGAAAAAACAGATATTCCACTTTCCAGTATAGAGAAAACAGCGAAAATATACAACAAAATTGCGCCTCATTTTGCTGTAACGCGCCGAACCATGATTGATGAGATGAAGATCCTTTTGCCCTATATCAAAGGATGTCCGTCTATTTTGGATGTTGGTTGTGGAACGGGGAGGGCTTATCGTTTCTTAAAAGTTAACAAAGCCATTTGCCGTTATCGGGGGGTGGATATATCTGAAGAGCAGATCAGAGAAGCCAAAAAAGAGTTTCCCGAAATATCATGTACTGTCGCCGACATGACGGCGTTACCGTTTGACAATGCATCATTTGATATTGTCCTGATGATCGCCTCTTTTCATCATTTGCCCGATCGGGAATCAAGATTATTGGCGCTCGCTGAAACCCATCGCATCTTAAAACCAGATGGTATTGTTTTTATGACGAACTGGAATTTGATGCAGAAAAAATATCTCAAATACTATCTCTTTGCTCTTGGCAGATCGTTGATAACACCGGGAACATACAGCATCAAAGACCTTTTTATCCCATGGAAAAATGAATCGGGGACAGTCATGGCCAAAAGATATTATCATTCCTTTGGGAAAAGGGAGATTGCTTTGTTGGCACAAAAAAGCGGTTTTACAATTTTAGAAAATTGCTATACAAAAGGAGAAAAGAAAGTTAAAATGTGGGGCGCGTACAATTTGCTGACTATATTGCGTAAATCATAAAGTTAAAAGTATAGGATCAGGAAAGTATGTTCCATGTTGACATTTTACAAAGCGAGAAAGATCAGAAATTCTATATTGGCGCTACCAGCGATCTGACTATGAGACTGGTGTGGCATAACGAAGGAAAGAATAAATCCACAACATATCGAAGACCATTTCATCTGATGTATAGTGAACAATATCAAACAAAAAAAGAAACGTTAGCACGAGAAAGACAAATAAAAGATTATAAAGGAGGTGAAGCGTTCAAAAAATTATTGCACGGAGGGTTCGCATAGTGGTCGAGTGCGCTCGCTTGGAAAGCGAGTATACCGCAAGGTATCGCGAGTTCGAATCTCGCACCCTCCGCCATAGAACGTTAAGATCGTTGAAGAAAAACACATACTGTTTTGTCGAGTCCCCGCTTGGGCGGGGTTGGAAAGCGAGTGAGCCTCAAAAGGGCTCCGAGGGTTCAAATCCCTCACCTTCCGCCATTGCATTATGAACCATGTAAAGAGAGACTACGCTCATGGTCAAGTTCTCCCGATGAGGGTAGCAACAAGAATTCAGAATATCTCTCTCCAGAAAATACTATCATATTGACCCACCTTACTTTATGTTTATCAAACTATACGCCATGGCATTACCCGTTTTCTTCGCTATTGACATGGTCTGGTTGGGACTGGTGGCCAAGAACTTTTATCGTGCGCAGATTGGAATGCTGCTGAAGCCGGATGTCAATTGGATCGCTGCGATTATTTTTTATTTGATTTTTATCGCTGGCCTGGTCATGTTTGTCATTGCTCCCGCTATGGAACATAACTCGTGGACGCACGCTCTTTTTTGGGGCGCATTATTTGGATTGGTTTGTTATGCCACATATGATCTCACCAATTTGGCTATTGCCAAAGATTGGCCGTTGTTGGTGACCATCGTTGATCTAGCGTGGGGCGTGGTACTCGCCGCATCCGTTTCGATGGTAACCTACTTTATCGCCAGTAAAATTGGTCTATGATGTACTACCTGATGCTCGTTGTACTATTGTTTCTCTACATGAGCCTCTGGTTCTTATTGTCTTTCATAAAAAAAAGAAATGATGTGGCTGATGTAGCATGGGGGCTGGGGGTTATGTTTATAACATGGACATCTTTTTTTCTGTCCGGTATTTTTAGTATTCGTGGTCTCTTGGTAGGCATCTTGGTCAGTATCTGGGGATTGCGTCTGTCATGGCATATATATACCCGCAACAAAGGGAAAACAGAAGATTATCGCTATGTAGCTTGGCGTCAAAAATGGGGAAAATGGTTTTATATCCGTTCTTATCTGCAAGTGTATCTGTTGCAGGGATTTTTTCTTTTTCTGATTGTTTTTCCCGTATTGTTGATCAACAGCACCCCAGCACAGGATCTCGGCTTTATCGATTTTTTCGGCGTTGCTGTGTGGCTCTTTGGTTTTTATTTTGAAGCGGTTGGTGATGCACAACTTTCCCGGTTTCTAAAAGATCCAGAAAACAAGGGAAAACTCATGCAAAGCGGACTATGGGCATATACACGCCATCCAAATTATTTTGGTGAAGTGACGCAGTGGTGGGGTATTTGGCTGATCGCTCTTTCCACACCAATGGGTTGGCTTGGCATCATTGGACCAATTACCATCACCTTTTTGATTGTGAACGTTTCGGGTATACCAATGTTGGAGAAAAAAATGGAACAACATCCTGCATTTGAAAGTTATAAAAAGAGAGTGAGCATGTTTTTCCCATGGCCAACAAAAAAGATGCCTCGGTAGTTTGTGCAAGAATCTCGATCACAAACCCATAGAAAAACGGTATGAACAATTTCATAATGATCTTCAAATCCAGTTGTTTTATTCCCAACCAATCAAAACATGCACAATATCGAAGCTCTTATTTTTGATATGGACGGCGTCATTACCGATTCGGAACCTCTTCAGCGGAAAGCCGAAGAGATAACATTGCAACACTATGGTATTCGCATTCCGTCAGAGGAATGGAACTATTTTGTAGGAAAAAGCGCAAAAACCATCTTCGAATACATTGCCCAAAAATATACCGATGGATCAATTCCCGCTACGGAGATGATGGAGTATAAGAAAAATACATATCTCACCATTGCTCCGGAAAAAATCACGCTTATGAAGGGCGTAAAAGAATTTCTTTCCTGGTGCCGAACAAAATACCATGCGATCGCACTCACAACGTCCAGCGTAAAAGCCATCCAGGAGATGGTTTTTCGTAAGTTTCATTTGGATGACTACTTTGATGTGATTATAACAGGAGATGATGTATTAAATGGTAAACCGGATCCAGAGCCTTATCTTAAAACCGTAGAAAAATTAGGAGAAAAAGCACAGTATTGTATCGTCATCGAAGACGCTGATAATGGCATTCTATCTGCGAAGAAGGCTGGGTGCCAAACAATCGGTATTACAACCTCCTTTCCCAAAGAGAAGCTCCTTGCCGTCGGTGCTGATCATGTTTTTTCGGATTTTCGGGAGATCCAAGCCTCCTTGTCCAAAAACCTGATCATCTCTTGACACCCCCTGGGGGTGTATGATAGAGTACTGGTGTGAACGTCCTTGTTGTATGAAAACACCATCCCAACTCCTCAAAAACGTCATCGGACAACTCTCCGGCATCGAGAAAATGATTCGCGAAAATCAGGATTGTTTTCAGGTATTAACCCAGATGAAAGCAGCCAAGGCCGCCCTGGATAGTACGATGAACCGTTACATTGAGGAAAATCTGATACGATGTATGAAGAACAAAAAGGACGCTTCCGCTATGAGTAAACGGTTCTTTCAGGAACTCATTAAAAACAACTAAACATAAACAGGATAGGTATGAAGCTCTTTGAGATATTGAAAAGTAAATACTGCTGGATGGTGCTCATCCTCTCGATCTGGCTGGGATATGTCCTGGTCATTAAGAATATATCCCAAACCATCAGTATACCAGCGACCATTCTGTCTCTGCTCTTTCTTCTTCTGTTTGCCTTCTCGAACGCGTGTCTGATCAGAAGCATCAAAGACCGGGTACGGGAAAATATGCCCTATAAACGGAATATCGTGATCAATATTCTGGGAAGCATCTTTGGTATCGGAGCCATGCAATCCTGTATGCTCGGCGGTATGTGTGGCGTCAACATCGGCATAACCTTATTCTCCATGATTCTTCCCGCCCCTCTCGCCCAACTTTTTATGGCCAACAACATGTTCATTCTTCTGATTTCAAATCTCTTGCTCCTTTCATCTCTTTTCTCTCTTCGTTGTATTCGATTCCCACGCTAACATATTTTATTTTTTTATTTTATATCGCATATGGCAAAACCAATCGATCTCACCAATGAAACCTTTGAACAAGAGGTTCTCCAATCAGACATTCCGGTTCTCGTGGACTTCTGGGCTCCCTGGTGTGGCCCCTGCCGCATGATGGCTCCCGTTTTAGAAGAGTTAGCCCAAGATCTGGAAGGAAAATTGAAAGTGGCCAAATTGGATGTTGAGAATCCCAATCATCAGCAACTCGCGATGCAGTATGGTATTCAGAGCATTCCCAATATGAAGCTCTTCAAAGGAGGAAAAGTTGTCAAAGATTTCATCGGATTTCGCCCGAAAGAAATGTTTCTTCCAGAATTACAAGCTGCTCTCTAAAATAATGATTGGGGATCATTTTTTGCCTCTTGATGAGTCGGATCAAGAGGCTTTTTGTCTATTGAATCTTTCGTACGCTCCTGCTACACTATCATTGCATACTTTTCGTTTTGTATATGCGTCATAAGCAACCACTCACGATATCCCAAGTTTTTGGTGTAGGAGACAATGTCCAAATGAAATTGCCCTTGTTTGACACAGAGCATCTCTCCTCCCCTGCGGAAGAGGATGATATAAAAACCATTAATCTCACCACCCACCTCATTACCAACTTGGAGACAACATTCGTTGTGAAAGTGTCTGGTAATGCAAAACTGGATAGCAATATCCATCATGGGGATCTTCTGGTGATTGACAAAGCTCTGCAACCGGAAGAGAACAGTGTCGTCATTGTTTCATGGGAAAATGAGTTCATGGTCAAAAAGATAAAAAAGATGAAGGAACATTATTATCTTGTCAGTGACGACAACGATGATGACCCCATCCCCCTGAAAGAAGATATGGGTATAGGATTATGGGGGGTTGTCACGCATATTATTCATCCCACCAGATAATATTACGCATGGTACAGGAGTCGTCTGAGGGCATGCTGAACCCTTCGATGTTTTCTTGATCTTTTCCGATGCTTGGGAGTGTACCGAGAAGGCGGTGGAATAGAAAATGTTTCCTGAACCTTTTCTTCTTCTCCCCCCGTCAATGTTTGATGTTGAGGATCCACAAGTACTTTTTTGAGTTGTTCAGCAATATAAGCTGATAACTGAGCAACAAATTGCGAATCTTTCATCTTTTCTTCCAACGATGGACCTTGGTGGTGTTGATCAATATACTTTCTATAAGAATCCGAATGTATTTTAACAATCCGTACATATCGGATACCTCGTTTATTCACCCGGGTGATTTCATAGTAAACGATACAAGGAATGTTTTGTCGTATCATTTCAGCCGCTTGCAAGAACAGAGGATCTTTCATCGAATGATAATCAATAATATATTTTGCCTCCCGTACCGTGTCATCGGATAGAGAACGAAACTTTTTTCGCCATTTTTTTCCCTGTTTCTCCTGTCTTCGAGGAGATTTATTCTGATGAGAAGCAACATAATACACAGCCCCTATAATATAATAGATAGGCCGTCGATACTGTAATATACCAATTTTTCGAATATCAATTTCTGCTTTCTTTTCAGAAAGATAGTCTTGAGAAAAGGATATTGCTGATTCTTGTTCTTTCATAGACAAAGAATATGAGCAATCATTGTACCATGTTATTTTTAAACGACAAGTTTTTTTATCAACTTGCGACCGGCCAAAAGGAACGGTATCATAAAAATACTGAGCATAAAAAACATGAAAAAAGTGGTACTACACGCCGGAAAAGAAAAACCGATCAAAAACAAGCATCATTGGATTTTTTCCGGTGCCATACAATCTCTTCCTGAACATGAACCAGGAGAAATTATGTCTGTAGTCGGCTATGACCAGGAACCGTTGGGAAGCGCTTATTTTAACAAAAAAACTTCAATTACAGGCAGGATGATTGCTTTTGGCACCACACCTCCTCTGGAGGCAATCAAACAACATATCATCCAAGCGATCGCTATGCGCGCTCATTTTTTTGATCACCATATCACGAATGCCTATCGTCTCATCAATGGTGAAGGCGATATGCTTCCCGGGCTGATCGTAGATAGGTATAACAACGTTTTGGTGCTTCAGATCTCAACCATGGGCATGGAGAAAATGAAAAGTTTTATCACCGAAACATTGGTTGAATTACTTGCACCCGTTTGTATCTATGAAAAATCTCTTTTACCCTCTCGAAAAGAAGAAGGGTTACAAGATGCTGAAGGAGTGCTCTATGGGGAATTACCACGAGAGATTCAAATCATCGAAAATGAACTTCGATTTACGATCGACATCCTCCATGGGCAAAAGACGGGTTTTTTCTTGGATCAGCGTGAAATGAGAAAACTGGTTCAATCCTATGCGAAAGGAAAAAGAGTGTTGAACTGTTTTTCCTATACGGGCGGTTTTTCAGTGTATGCCAAACAAGGTGGGGCTAAAAGCGTTGATTCGGTTGATATATCAAAAGACGCTATAACGCTCTGCCAAAAGAATATGGAACTGAACGGTTTTGACGGGCCGGAAAATAGATTTCTGGTGGATGATGTGTTTGAATTCTTACGAAAAAATCCTATCGATCAGGACTTTGTAATTCTTGATCCCCCTGCTTTCGTCAAAACAAAAAAAGATGTGATTCAGGGATGCCGGGGATATAAAGATATCAATCGTCTGGCTTTATCAAAAATGCCAAAAGAGAGTTTGCTTTTGACCTCTTCTTGTTCTCATTATGTGGATGAAACGCTTTTTCAAACAGTCGTATTCCAGGCTGCCGTAGAGGCCAAACGAAATGTTCGGATCATACAGAAACATCATTTGGCTGTTGATCATCCCATAAACATCTTTCATCCCGAAACAGTATATTTAAAAAGCCTCTTGTTGTACGTCACCTAATACAGCCCCCCCTAAACGAGAATGATTGACATAACATCCATAATTATGTTATTATTATATGTGAAAATCGTCCGTGTACAATAGAAACAAAAAAGAAGCCTCTGCATGAAAACAAAAACATTTATTTTTACGCTGGTTAGCCTTATTTGTCTGCATCCGCTCCTGCAAGGTCTTCCTGTGCCACAAGTGATAGCCTTAACAGGCGGAGATCCTGATCCAAACGCTCCAACAGGAGGATATACATTTATCGATTCTGATGAATCCGGAGGACCAACTTATGCTTGGATAGAAATTGATGGTTCAGGACCGCTTCAGGGAACCCCTCTTGTTACTCCAGATGATGGTTCCTATAATGGATATTTTGATGATTCCATCATGGGAACACCTGAAAACCAAATGATTCCTCTCGGTTTTGATTTTCCCTTCTTCGGACAAACAAAATCAAGTATTTGGATTACTTCAAATGGTTATCTCACGTTTGATAGCACTTTAGATCCTGCAAATGATTCTGCATCTTGGTCTCCCGTTTCTATACCTGATATAAATAGTGAATCATCTGATGCGATTTATCCTTATTGGACTGACCTTTCTCCTGAATATCTTGGAGGTCAAATTTATTACTATACAGATAGTACCAATCATCAATTTATTGTAGAATATAAAAATGTTCCCGTATATTGTTGGGATGAACCATCTTGCCAGCAAATGCAAACAGATGACGCTGTCTATACCTTTGAGGTGATTCTCCATCAAGATGGTACTATTCTAATGCAATACAACAGTAGTAGTGATTGGAGCTATCTCAACCATACCATCGGGATACAAAATAGTGATAAAACCAAAGGACTCCAATACCCAACTCTTCCTGCTCAGGGACGTGCTATCGTATTTCAACCAACCACCACTCCTCCTCAAGTTGATCCTATTATTACATTTTATAACGATGAGACCTTTACTACTCCGATCACCAGTATTTCCCCGGGAGAGCATCTTTATATACAAGTGAATGATCCTCAGATCAACAGTGGGAATACAAATCTCAATGTCTCTCTTTCAACAAGTATTTCAACTGATACCGAAGATTTAACACTCAACAGAGTTGGCGATGTTTTCCAAGGAGGAGGACTGCTCGTCAGCATGGCACAAAAAGCGATCAATGACGGAATATTGGAAGTGGAAAACAATGATCAGATCACCCTCCAATACCAAAAACCGTCGGAGCAAATCACCACCTTTGATTTTTCTCAAACAGACACAAACAGCGATGCTCAGCAGATTTCGATCGTAACATCAGACATTGGCATGTCCGAACTCTCTGGACTGTCATTGTATAACTCCGATACAAAAGTATTTTCCTCAGACGGGAACAATGTTTTTTTATCTAGCCATTATTCTGATCCTTGGGAACAGGTCTATATCAAAACTCCCCTCAATGGATCCACGAATATTCAAACATATTCCCTTCCCACCAATGGTGAAAGCTTATGGAACAGGTATCAGTATGGAGATACCCTCTATTCTCTGCCGCATGACAATGCAATCGAAACTCTGGATGCTACACATGGCATACAATATCATCCCCTGAACATCAATGCGAGCGCATTTCCATCCTATATACCTCCATCTGAGTTTTATGATTTTTATGATATAGCTATCCCCTCTGCCACAACAGGTGTACAACAAAGCACCATATCAGAAGATACCACATCTCTTCTCAGCGGAAGTGGTGCACTCTCTCCTCTACAACTTTCAGGAAGTGGAACTATGCTCACGGGGACAGGAACAATATTATTATCCGGTAGTGGTTCGCTTATGAAATCTCCCCTGGATGCCACGTTATCATGGACAGGAAGTGACTCTGTTGTTGCCCTCATGAGCAACTGGCAACTAGCTATTTTAGATTCTCTCAATACTCAAAATTTAATCAACTTGATACAAGCAAATCAAACATGGCCCTACAATAACATATTAACTTCCTTTATAACCATAGATCAAGATAACAATCTTTGGTTTGGGGGAACCGACCAACATAGATATGGCTCTTCCTATGTTATTGATGCTCAGTATTTTGAGAAAGTTCCCCCCATCCTGGATGGCAATGGAAAGGTAATCAATTATGACATCTCCCATGCAGTACGATATGAAATTCCAAACGACCCGGGAAATCCGGCAACTATCCCTTTTTATGCACCATGGGGAGACCCGCGAGCATATGTCGCCAACGCAGATTCATTGACCATCGATCATCATGGGGATATTTGGTTTCATTTGGAAGGACAAACTTATGGGTGGTTTAGCCAAACACATTATTACCGATTTTCTCCCAGCACAACAACACTCCGAGATGTTACCGGGCCTCTCCTTTCTCTCACCGATAATAATCTATCTCTTGGACAAGTAACGATAGAAGGAGTTGATTATCCTCTGTATCAACTGCGTCAATGGTTTGTGACAAAAGATGGTCAAATATATCTGTGGCTGGGAAGAAACAATGCCCTCTTCAGTGGTAGGTATTTTTACGATATTCCTTCTCAATTCTGTCAGATCGACAATCCTCTCTCATCAACCTGGACAATGACATGTCATCCCCTTCCTGATCCCTCCCCCAATAATCCTTTTCATCTCTCGAAAGAAATTGTTAACACCCCTTTTCTGTATGATGACGGAACAACTCAAAGAATCTTCTTTAATACCCATGATTTGGTCGGTTATCTTGATCTTCAAGATAAGACGTATCATTATCTGTTTACGCAAAAATTTCCCGACGGACCAACCTACAGCGATGCGACACCAATTGAGAAGAACAATATTGCCCGGAATGATACGCTCTATGAAGTGACTGATCCTCCTACTCCTTTTGGTGCAACCATTACTGCTTGGAACACCCAGATCTACTACATGGATGTACACAATATTCCTGCCGATACCAGTAAGCTCACGATATCGTGGAAAGGCTATAATACCGTCGGCAATGCCGAACAGGTCAGTGAGAATGATATTTATCTGGAAGCGTATAATCACAACACAGGTCAATGGGATCTCCTCAACTCCATACTGCCATATACGGGGGAAGAACATGATTTTACACTGAGTAAAACCTTTACCGATCCCCTGCAATGGGCTCCTTATATCAATACAACGAACCATATTATTACGTACCGTGTTCGGGAATTTGACGCAATATGGAGTTCTGGGGAAGTGGGATCTCTGCATACCAACTATACCGCTATCAAAAGTACAAAACCAATATCGATAACCGTCAGTTCCAACCCCCTGCCTCTTGGACCAAGTAGTACAACCTATCCTCTTTCTGTTACAAAAGCAGGGACAGGGTCGGGAAATGTGACTAGTTCCCCTGCCGGTATTGATTGTGGATCAACATGCAGTGCCAATTTTAATGAAAACACGGTAGTAACCCTGACTGCATCCCCCGATGCAGGTTCAAGTTTTACCGGATGGTCTGGAGACTGTACAGGCACAAACACGACCTGCACCGTGACTATGGATGCGGCTAAAAATGTGACTGCCACCTTCAATATCCATACCCTTGTATTTGGAGTATCTGCCGATCCTACTCCCGGCAATACGGATTGTCGAATAGACTCATGCACCTACAATTCTTCTGTGCTTGATTTTGGGAATATGAACATCATTACGAAAAATCATATTTCCAAATACAAGGCGGTTCAAATTCATGTTGAAACAGATGCGGTGACATACACCATTGCATCCTCTGTTGATCATGCCCTACAACATTCCAGTATGGTTATCCCCTTCGAACGATTCCAATACAAAAATACCAACGACACTGATTGGCAAACATCATCGACAAACAGCCACATTATAGTGCCAACCCAAAGCGGTCCAACCGCTGGATCAAATTATTATGTGGATTATGATCTTCAATTAACCGATCAGGATCATAATCTTCCCGCCGGAATCTATAGCAACACCATTACCTACACGATATCAGCTACCTATTAAATAAATATAATTTTATCCTGTAACACGAACACTATGAACTATTTCTCTTCCGCATAATTTCCCTTATTTCCTCACTTCTTTTCCCTATTTTATTTCATTACCTACAAAAAGTATGGGAAAAACAAAAATTTCTATTTTACTTCTTCTGGCACTTGCCGTGTTCTTACTTCCTACGGCACCGGAAACAAAAGCCGCTAACAATCCTATTGGAAGTACAGTATCGATCGAACAAACCCTCGCCTTTGATGTCAATGCCGACACAACCGTTGGAGATTTTGATGGGACAAGTGGAACCTATACAGGAACGACCATGAATTATGGGAATATGAATCCTATTAATAAAGCAACCACAACCAAAATAAAGGGGGTAAAACTCCATGTCGAAACAAATGCAACAAGCTATACCATTACCACCGAGATCGATAAATTAATGACCCATACCAATACCACCAACACTATTCCCAATTCAACAACAGCCCCCGGATTTGCTTGGAGTACAGCACATAATGGAACAGGATGGAATATATTTGGACGAGTAGGAGGAACAGGAACAGCCGATACAGTTGCTACAGGAACCAGTACCTCAGGAACGGATCATTATGTGGACTATAAACTCATGATTGATCCCAGTATCATTGCGGGAACGTATTCCAATACGGTTACCTTCACGTTGAGTGCAACCTATTAAATCGTTTTCTCCTTGCATATCCCTTATCCACACTACTATACTGAAAGGTGAGATTATACCTCAATCAACAGCTATGAAAAAACTTCTCCATACCATTCTGATCACTCTTCTGCTCAGCAATATCAGTCCTCTGATGACACAAGCTGCAGATACAGCCGTACGTCCTCCTGTTTTTGGGGTCTCACCTTTCCGTGTGGATATTGATTTTAAACCCAATCAAAAAACCTATGAAGGTGTTATCAAAGTGTCCAATCGGGATAGCGGAGATATAAATATGATTGCTTATGCCCAGGATTTTCGTCCTTCCGGTGGAGAGGGACAAATCGAGTATATTCAGGATGCCGATCCCGAAATATCCACGAGTTCCTGGTTTCAAATCACCCCCAAAGAATTTATCTTACACAACAATGAAACCAAAGAAATATCCTATACGATCTCTCTGCCCTCTACTCCAGAACCCGGAGGACATTACGCCGCCATATTTATTCAGAACAAACCCGCGCAAGGTTCCGGAGCAACGGTGAGCGGAAGAATTGCGGTCAATTTCTTTATAACCATTCCCGGCAATATCACGCTTAAAAATACAATTCAGGAATTTTCACAAACCAAACAACAGGACGGATCCTATCAATTTAATATTCTGGTTCAGAACGATGGAAATGGCCACACCAAACCATCGGGAACACTCACCATCACAGACTGGTGGAATAATACCGTAACAGAAATCCCCATTAATCCCGTGGAGAACGGCACAGGATACCAACTGAGCGTTTTGCCTCATTCTTCCCGATATCTCCATGCAACATGGACTCCGAAAGGAGAACTGTTTGGTCGATATACTGCCACGGTGAACCTTTCCTATGGCGGACCGGAAAAGATCACCAGCACGCTGACCATCACCTCATTCCCCTTAGGAACGATTCTGATGGTGGTTTCCATTGTTATTGTTCTTTTGCTCTTGATTTTCTTGTTTGGTCCTCGTTTCAAAAAAGCATTTCAAGCATTTTTGAAAGGTTAATACGCTTATGAATACAAAAACAAACAAAACAATATCGGCTTTCATCCTCACAGGGGTCTTCCTGCTGACAACCCCCATACATACATGGGCTCAAACAGCCAATATAGGAACAACCGTAACCGTGATGGATGTGGATAGAAATATAACGATCAAAGCCGACCCCAGTACGATTTATGTTTTCGATCCGACAACGGTCTTTACCAGTGTCTATAATACACAAGGAAATCCCGTTGCCATGGGAGAAAATATCTATCTGACCATCACCAATCCGAAAGGAATGGATGTTGGCGAATACAATGGGATTGTTGGACATGACGGAAAAACAACATTCCATCTTCCCGGCTCTCTTTTTTCCATATCAGGAACATATACCGCCGTAGCAAATGTTAATTTCGGATCCGCTTCAACAACTATTCTGGTACAGGATAAACCATCCGGAGGAGGAGGTGGCGGCGGTGGCGGAGGAGGAGGATTTCCTCCTACATTTTTCCCCGGTGGTGAAGGGGGATATGTTGTTGATTTCAATGCGGCTGTCAGTACCTTTATAGAAGATAATCAGACGGAGCTGGCGCTCCTCAATAGTAAAGATAAACAAACACTTTCCTTTTTGGTTGATATGTCCGGAGATATCAACACAGAAAACGAAAACACAACAGAAGTGATCGACAAACGAACGGATATTTTGGCAGACACCATTAAAAATAATACCGATACATCCCAGGAAAAAAATTATGTGACCATGAATTTTGACAAATCGTTTTCCATGGTATTCACAGACAGTACAATTCTGAACAATAAAACACGATCTTCCAATAAGTTCTACATTGATGTTCAAAAAATAAAAAACACACAATATAATCCGAATATTTCTTCGAGCGATCTGTCTCTTATACGTGATCCGTTTGTTCCCGTGACAGAATACAATTACGCTTTTACCACCTACGATCAAAACAAAAGAATAATTCATTCCTTTTACCGTCCTGTTTCTCTGTATGCACCCATCCCATCCTCTGTACCAGAGAGTTTATACCATAGTATTACCTTCTATAAGATCGTAGAAGGAAAAATGATCGCTATTCCAACGGTTATCGACCAACAACGAAAATTGGTCAAAGGAATCACCCATTCTCCTGATACCTACTACCTTGGAATAAAAACAAATATGATGCAATACAAGGATGTTCCAGAAGACAGTTCCGTAAAACCTTATATTTACGACATGACGAGTTCTGATATTGTGCATGGATACGATCAAACACCGGGATTCTATGGACCTGATAATTGTGTATTGCGATCGGAAATGGTAAAAATGGCGATCGGTTCGTTTGACATCCCTCATCCGACGGGAATAGAAACATTATATCAAGACACTCCTACAAGCGCATGGTATTATCCCTATCTCCTGGCGGCTGTGCGGCATGGTATTTTGTCTTCAGATTCTTCCCAGAAATTTTATCCCGACAGCTGTGTTTCCCGAGCAGATGCGGTCAAGATCATGGTACTGGCGGGACATTTCCCCTATCAATACTACGATGATGGATCAACCGTTTTCAGTGATGTCAAAACAACGGACAGCTTCAGACCATATCTCTCCTATGCGAAACAATTTGGCATTATTTTCGGCTATCCTGACGGAACATTCAGACCGAATGAAAATCTTAAACGATCGGAAGTAACGAGCATTCTCTGGCATGCCATTCTTACCTATTCTGAACTGGGGAAACGATTCACACCCATGTGGGAAAAGACAAACAATGCTCTGTCTGATACAACTCTCCCCTCTCCAAGCCACTCCAATACCAATTCCACGCCAATAACAGGAAATGGGCGATAGTGTTTACCCCCAGATTTTTTTATCCCTCGTATCGAAATACCCTCCCCATTTCCCATACTTGGGATGATGAGCATAAGGACATTTGAGACGTTTACAATGTTTTTCATGGATCCACTGCCGCCATGCATATTTATGGGTATGACAGTACTCGACCTCATGCATGAAACGATTGTGCAGTCCTATGGGACACTGTGGACGCGGTGGAGTGGTATTTGAAGAAGGAGGTTGGGAAGACATACGGATTAATGGTGTTTAAAGTTGTGCAGTCGAAGATGATCTGCATACATGTTATGATGGGAAAAATGCACTTGTGAGATCATGAGCCCGCCAATCATAATGCCCCCACCAAGGATCTGATACCATAGAATACTTTCATGAAGGATAAAAAAGGCTATAAGAGTCGCAAAGATGGGATAAAGGCTATTTAATAAAGCCGCTTCTATATTCTTTATTTTTTCCAATGAAAAGTACCATAACCCTTGTGCAATAATAATCGGGAAGAGAACGATGAGTACCATACCAATCAGAGATTCCGTATCAAAGGATACTTGCAAACCGGACTCTACAGATAAAAAAGTCATGACCAGAAAAATAATAACCGCTCCAACCGTATTGCGAACAATAAGAACCATTTCATGAGGAAGATGGCTCACTTTTTTCTTGTAGAGCACATCCGACAAGGCGAAAGAGAAGGCTGCAACCACAAAAAACAAGTCATTCCATGAAAAATGAAACGTGCTTTGGAAAAACTGAGTGCTGTAGATGATCATCCCCAATGCCAGAAAGAAAAGACTGATGATATAACTTGGTGTAATCTGTTCTTGTAATATCACAGCCGATAAAAATGCCGCGATAGGAATCTGAAGAGAAGAGATGAGAACATAATTTAAAACCGAAGAATGCGCCAACCCAAAGAGATTACAGGTGGGAGCCAATGCTCCGGCAAGAAAAGCAACCAAGAACAAATACGGTTCTTGTTTTTTAAACCGTATCAACTTTTTCACTTCGGGCAAGATGCCATACACAAAAAGAACAACCAGCGCAGACAGTGCACCCGTGATAAAAATAACAACCAACGGACTGTTGTGTGCCAACACAACTTTCGAAATGGTCGGATAGGAGGCAAATAAGATAACGGCAAGAAGAGACAAAATTTTGTATTTCATAGAAGAGCAAACAGATAACAGTCGTATTGTATCATACCCCTGTTCTGAAGCAACGGATCTGCATGATCCATCATTCGTTTTTAATGTTTGATGATTTCTAATTGTACCGTATGATGTTGAGCGATGAGCTGTACTTCTCCCCCGACAGGAAAGGTTATTTTGGGATCAGTATGCCCAAAATCAACATTGGCAATGATTGGAATATGATCTAGTTCCTTTTTGCTCATCATAATTTTTTGTAATATTTCATTCGTCATCTTGCTTCCCTTTTGGAATCTCCCGATCACCATCCCTTTGACATCCTGAAACCCGGGCTGATGGATCAGTGATTGAAGATCACGATCAAAGGTGTGGGGAAGAGATTCTTCATCATCCTCAAGAAAAAGAACGGTGTCGGTTAAACTTGGAAAATATTCAGTCCCCTGCAACAAGTTCAGCGTACAAAGGTTGCCACCGATAATCGTACCCGAAGCTTGTCCCTCATGAATAACCAAGAAACCACCATTTTTTATAAGGTTTCTCTCTTCCTGATTTTTATACCATGCATCATCACTCCATTGTGGACTGGGATGAATTTCAAAAGGAGCATCAGAAAACAGACCTTTCTGAAAATATTCCAGGGTATAATCAAAATGAAGTTTCTGACCAAACGTGGAATAATGAGGACCTGAATACGTAACCAATCCTGTTTTGGCAAATATGGCATTATTGAGAGCCGTGATATCCGAATACCCACAGAATATTTTGGGATTATTGCGAATTAAATCCCAATCCAGATACGTTAACAACTGATTGCTGTTAAATCCTCCCACAACGGTCAGGATTGCTTTGACATGGGCGTCGCCAAAGGCATCATGCAAATCTTCGACGCGGAATTCTATCGGGGAAGAAGCAAAATCATCCTTTTCCTCTACATGTTTTCCAAAACTGAGCTGAAGTCCCAATTTTTCGAATCGCTTATTCGCGATCTCCCGAACTTCGGGAGAAAAAATGGCCAGTGATCGGGATGGTGCTATTATTCGTACCTCATCCCCAACTTGTAATTTAGGTGGATATCGTTTGGGATGCTGCATAAGTTGTTCCATTTAATAAAAAAATAATCTCTTATTTTTACAAGCATTTTTATTTCTGGCGGAGAGAGAGGGATTCGAACCCTCGGGACCCTTGCGAGTCCAGCGGTTTTCGAGACCGCCCCATTCGACCACTCTGGCATCTCTCCATATAAACATTATCATCGATATTCACGGCTGTTTGCCTTCCTTCTCTTCCGGCAGGCAGGAACCACTCGGCCATCTCTCCGAATAGAACTGTTGAACGACAAAATAGTTATATCGTAAAACAGTGCGGTTGAAAAGCAATTTTACTCCATTTTCTTTTTCGTATCCCACTTGTGAAGAGAACCGTTATTTGTTAGATTATATATAATCTTTTCCTTTATGCGACAAAGTCTTCAAAGAACCCGCAGTATCCGTTACTCCCAAAATTTCTTCAAGAACTATGGGGTGGCACAAAAATTAGTAAAAGAATCCTCTATCACGTCTCTCGACACGGTGGTCGAAATCGGACCCGGGTATGGAACCATTACAAAAGCCTTAATGGCCCGAGCGAGAAAAGTGATTGCGTTGGAAAAAGATAAAAAAATGTATGAGCTCCTCAAAGAAAAATATAAAAATAATCCAAAAATACAGGTCGTTCATGCGGATTATCTGCACTACACTGTTCGAGAAAAACCCTATAAAATCTTTTCGAACATTCCCTTTTCCATCAGCTCCCAGGTGATCAAGAAAATATGTTTTTCTCATCGTCCTCCTACCGATGCTTACTTATTTACGCAACGGGAAGCCGCTGAACGCTTTTGTGGGAGACATCATGAATATCAGCTTTCGGTGATGACAAAACCATGGTTTGATTATGACATTGTCTATCAGTTTCAACGCGAGGATTTCTCACCGATCCCGAAGGTTGATGTTGTTCTCTTGGCTATACACCAGAAACATCAACCTCTCCTTTCCAAAACAAAAGCCTTTCAGTATCATTCCTTCGTTTCCTATACCTTCCACCAACAAAAAAAAGAGGTGTACCTGTCACTGAAAAAAATCATCACCTACGAACAATGGAAAAGATTGTCTCATACCCTGCATATCCCTTTCCATACTCACATCACAGAACTGAGTATTCCACATTGGATCGAGCTTTTTCACTTTATCGATCAACACGTCATAGAGAGAAAAAAACGATATTTCATACAGGCATAATTTCTTATGCGTATCAGAAAATTCAAAAAAGAAGATGGGAAAGTGTGCAGTGCCATCGCACGGAAGAATTTGCGTACGATCAATCGTAAAGATTATTCTCCCGAAACGATTCGAGCTCTTTTAAAACGAAACACCAGTAAGGTTGTCTTAGAGAACGCGCTTAAGCGACCCACTTTTGTTGCCGTAGAGCAAGATCGTATCGTGGGCATGGGAGCCTATGAAAAAAATGATCTCCATTCCTTCTTCGTACGACCAGACCATCATCGCAAAGGCATCGGAAGCGCATTACTCCATAAAGTTTTGGAAGAAGCGAAAAAGGAAGGCATCAAGATCATGTATTGTCACTCCTCCTTTTTTGCGGAACCTTTTTATGCATCGCATGGATTTCAAAGGATAGAAAAGAAAACGTTTCCTTTTTATTCCTCGACACTCTCCGTCATTCGCATGAAAAAGAAATTATAATATATCACCGATACAGTATGTCACCAACCATCATCTCCGGAAACATTGTTGACGTTGTGAAGAAAAGAATATTTCCGGGAACCATAACGATTGAAAATGGCTCTATTGGCAACATACAGGAAGACAATGCCCATTATCATACGACCATCCTTCCCGGATTTATTGATGCCCACATTCATATCGAAAGTTCCATGCTTCCCCCGGCAGAATTTTCCCGATTAGCCGTTGTGCATGGGACTGTCGCAACCGTTTCAGATCCTCATGAAATAGCCAATGTTCTGGGTATAGCAGGTGTCCGGTATATGATCGAAAACGGAAAACAAACACCTTTTAAATTTTATTTTGGCGCTCCATCCTGCGTCCCGGCAACATCATTTGAGACGGCAGGAGCAAGCTTGGGAAGACCTGAAATAGAAGAACTGTTGCAACAAGAAGAGATCAAATATCTGAGTGAAATGATGAATTATCCCGGTGTTATCCATCAGGATCCTCTGGTGATGGATAAAATAGCCATAGCGAAAAAATATCATAAACCAATCGATGGACATATCCCGGGTATCGTGGGAGAAGATTTACAAAAATATATTGATGCGGGTATATCCACTGACCATGAAACCTATACAAAAGAAGAGGCGATCGATAAGCTTCAACGAGGGATGAAGATTCAGATTCGGGAAGGATCGGCAGCCAAAAACTTTGATGCTTTGTCATCACTCATCGATCAATATCCCGATCAATGTTTTCTCTGCAGTGATGATAAACATCCGGATGATCTTGTAAAAGGGCATATCAACGAACTGGTACGGAGGGCCTTTGAAAAAGGATTGGATACGATGAATGTATTGCGGTGTGCATCGTACAATCCCGTTCTCCATTATGGACTTGATGTGGGATTACTCCAAAAAGGTGATCCTGCTGATTTTATTGTTGTCAATAATCTGAAACAACTTACTATTTTGCAAACCTATATTAAAGGCATTTTGGTGGCTGAAAAAGGAAAAACGCTCATTCCCCGACGTGACATACCGATCGTGAACAATTTTCATGCCACCCCAAAACAACCATCCGATTTTCATGTTTCCCCCCAAGGATCTGGGATGCTATGTATCCATGCGCTTGATGGACAACTGGTCACGGAAAAAAGCATCGAAAAAGCAACGATACAGAACGGTAATACGGTTTCAAACACAGAAAAAGATATATTAAAAATTGCGGTTGTTAATCGCTATGTCAATAGACCTCCCGCGATAGAGTTTATCAAAAATATGGGATTACAACGAGGAGCGATAGCATCTTCCGTTGCTCATGATTCCCACCATATCATCGTTGTTGGTGTAACGGATGAAGCCATTACAAAAGCCGTAAATGCCATTATAGAACACCAGGGAGGACTGGCGGTGGTATCGGACAAAGAAACAACGATATTACCTCTTCCCATCGCAGGACTCATGTCTGATCAGGACGGCTATGAAGTTGCCCGACAATATGCACATCTGCAAACGCAAGCAAAAAGCTTGGGATCATCACTGCGCGCACCTTTTATGACCCTGGCCTTCATGGCACTTCTCGTTATCCCAAAATTAAAATTAAGTGATCAGGGATTGTTCGACGGAGAACAGTTTCGGTTTACCAATCTCTTTATATCCCCTACAGAGTCACCCCGGGAATAACTAAGGGAGTATATACCCTCTGTCCCATTTGTTGATCAAGTGCAAACAAGGATGGCCCTTTATCTCCATAGAGTTTTAACTGATCCAAGAGTTCCGTGTCATTCGCTTCTTCCTCCACTTGTTCATCGATATACCATTTCAGAAAAGATTGCAACGCATAATCTTTTTCCTGTAGGGCGAGTGCATACAGATCATGGATACATTTGGTGATGTGTTGCTCATGCGTATAGGTTTCTTCCAACGCATGCATAAGCCCTTTAAAGGTTCCCATCGGTTTTTTAATAGGCAATAACTCAACCATTCCTCCCCTGCTTAAGAGGTACTTATAAAACCCCATAGCATGATCATGCTCTTCCTTGGACTGTACCGAAAACCAGTTAGCAACCCCTTTCATGTTTTTGCTCTCAAAATACGCTGACATCGAAAGATACAAGTAGGAAGAAAAGAGCTCTTCGTTGATTTGTTGATTGATCGCCTTTTCGACTTTTTGATTCATAAGAATACGTTAGATTATAAACTATTATCATATTACTATTAATTCTACGAAAGGCAAGTGTTTCTTTCTTTTTTGCACTTCCCTTCAAAATAGGTAAGATAAAAATAATAATGGTTCCTATAATGAAATTTATTGCTCTCTATAAACAGGGAATATTTCTTTCCTTCCTCACGGGTATCAGTTATCTTTTGGGGTACCTTCGGGACAAGATCTTTGCCCATTATTATGGGCTCAGCACAACACTTGATATTTATAATGCCTCTTTCGTTATTCCGGACACAGTCATGAATCTCTTTCTGGCCGGAGCCATGGTATCCGTTCTGGTTCCCTTTATGAACAAATATGATCGGGATGATCAGAAAGATATATATCTCAATGCCATTTTAGAAATAGGGCTGATCCTCAACATCATCGTCTGCACACTGCTGTATTTTCTGATGCCCGCTCTTGTCCCTGTTGTTGTGCAAAAAAAGGAATTGATCGAACCGGTTATCTTGTATTCCCGTGTTCTGTTGTTGTCTCCCATTATCTTCTTTATGAGCAATTTTTTAGGAGGCATATTAGTCAAAAACAGAAATCTTATTTTCTATGGTCTCTCCCCTATTCTCTACAACATCGGTATTATTGGCGGGGTTATCTTTCTGCATGCCTATGGTATTTTAGGCATCATCTTAGGAGCTCTCGTGGGAGCTTTTTTACATACCGCTATACGATGGACGGGGGTTGTACTCCAGAAAGAAAAGGTTCGATTTATGATCGTTCATGTTGTTCATCGCTGGAAAGAAATAGCGAATTCTTTCCAAGAATTTTTTCGGCTTGCTCTGCCTAAAATGATTTCGCTTACCACACTCCATATCAATTATTGGCTCTTCACCTATTATGCGTCACAAAGTCATACGGAAGGATCTATTTTTGCCCTGAATATCTGTAAAAATTTTTATAATGTTCCCATCAGTATCATCGCCATTGCATTGGCAACGGATGCATTTGCTCAATTATCAATATCTTTTGCAAAACAGGACGGAACATGTTTTCAACGTACCTTCAAAAAGTATTTTCTGGTTATCGGAGTTTCGGGGGGGATTTTTGGACTGATCTATTTTTTCTTCGCCCCTCTGTTGATATTCATCCTCTTTAAAGGAGGAAAATTCGACCACAAGGCTGTGCTGTTTACCGGAACACTCCTCTCTTATTTTGGTCTGGTTATTATTTTTGAGAGTATCATGCAGTATTTAGCCCGCGTTCTCCATGCCATGCAGGATACGTTTTGGCAGATGATTTCCCAACTCAGTTGCTTTATCATTACCTCTGCCCTTCTTTTTTTCATTTTCCCGTCCATCGGTATTATTGCCATACCGATCAGTTTCAGTATAGGCATGTTCGGACAAAATATTATTCAGGGATGGGTGATCTGGAGAAAAACAAAAAGTATTGATACGACACGGCAAGCTGTCTTATACTAGAGACGGTCATACGGTATTTTTGGTCTATGAAAAACTTTGAAAAAATATTTGAACTTCAACAAACTTTCCCCTGGTTGTATAAAAGACGGAAGGTGATTTTGAACGGGAGAAAATACAAAATCATTGGTATTGACCCGAATAACAATCTCGTTCGTATTTTGCATCCAGAAGGACAGATTGTAGCCGTTCCTCCTGAAAAACTGACCCCTCTGGAAGAAAAAAAGAAGGTCTCCCCCATTTCAAGACGTCCTGCTGAGGAAAGCACACAATTGATGACACAAACACAACAAGCTATTACCGATTTGCACGTATCAGAATGTGCTGAACAAGAATAAAAACATTTTTTCCCATATATCCATACCCATTGTTTTATTCTTCTTGATCTGCAAGATGTTGTTGGCGTTCGGGAAAATACATACTAAAAAAGACGCTATAGCTTGGTAGCCAGGGAGCGTCCTTTTCAAGTGAGCCTTATAAACGGCAAAAATGATTTTTTGTAGTGCCGCTCAAGGTATTCACTTGTGTTTGAAGATCACCAGTCTTCGAGGTTCTCCACGAGGTGGAGATATTCCCGCCTTGCTTTGGTGTTATTGACCCAAACACCATAGGGTTGCCTTTTGGCGATTGTACCATCCCGCATGAAAGGTTGACACAAGGTCAATATGCGAGTATAATACAACCAAGCAATAAGAGAGTCTCTCAATGTCGTTGAGGGACTTCTTTTTTTTGTTTTTGTTGAGCCTTAGTTGGTGAGGCTAAAACTACATCGCAAAGCAGAGAAAGAGAAAAATACAAGTCTTTCATCGACAAAAAGCATTTCGACTCGAGAAACTTATCTCCTTCTCTTTCCCTGCTTCCTGAAAGGATAATGAAAGGAGAAGTGCCAGGAAGTATAATTATAATATGTATATATTCCGTGGATTTCACGCTCCTGAAGTGTCTTTCAAGATGCAGTTTCTTATCCTGATTTTCAATGACCCTTGAGAGAGAGAAAAGTGGCGGCCGCCTTTTTCCTGTTTTATTTTATTTTTCTAACCCCTTTTCTTTTGTTTTTCTTTTTCTCTGAAATTTTGTTTTCAGATTATTTTAGCAAAATATAAAAATTAATCAACCACAAACCATTGAACGATTTTATATTCTATAGCGAAATATATTATTGAACAATTATTTTACTCTTAAAATAGCCATATTCATTTTTTTCTTGGTTAGTCTATCAGATATAGACATCTATTGGTTATATTGTTTTATATAAAATAAGCAGGTCATCCTCATCCCTATCATCTTCCATAAAAGCTTGTTCTTATCCTGCATCTCACTTACAATACAAGAAACGAATTTCCCCATGAAAAAAGTTTCTTCCCTGTTCTTCCTCATTTTCGTTTTTCTGTTACCCTTTAATATAAAGTTTCTCGGGTACACGTCTTCCCTATCCAATATATATTCCGATTTTAACGGCTTCTTTGTATACCCCTCGGAATTCTTTTTACTGCTTTCTTTTATTCTGTTTCCGAAATCAAAGATGATTCGACAACAGCCAACATCCTGGGGAACAACTCTCCTGTTTATTGGTATAGTATTTGCTATTCCCTCTTTTTTCTTAGCACGCGATCATATACTTGCTCTCCTCGCTTTCATCCGCATCCTGGAATGTTATTTTATCCTCTTTTTGATCTATCATCATATAGCACCTTTATATGCTATCCTCCTCACCTTAGGAACCAGTATGCTGGGACAGAGTATCCTTGCCATGGTTCAATACAGCGTACAACATTCTCTGGGACTTTCCTTCTTCGGAGAATCAGTGATGAGTAAAGAAACGACCAATATCGCAACCATTGATCTTTGGGGTACAAAAATTCTGCGTGCTTATGGGACATTCCCCCATCCCAATATTTTGGGAGGGTTTTTATCCAGTATTATTATCCTTTTTCTTATCTTTAAGGATATTGTACAGCGTACCATAGGGACATGGTGGTGGAGAATAGCACTCTTGTGTTTTATGCTTGGTCTATTTTTTACTTTTTCTCGTAGCGCCATCTTGGGGTTATTTACGGGATTTCTTTTTCTCTTTATGTTATCAAACCGAAAGAATACCATTCTTCTTCCGTTGGTCATATCTGCTCTGTTCTTTATTGGTCTATCTCTGCTCTTCCCCTTTTTTACCCAACGCTTTACAGCCTCTACAACGGAAGACACCTCCCGCATGCATCAGTATCAAGTAAGCTGGATGATGATCCAGCGTCATCCTTTCGGAGTCGGTTTAGGAAATGATACGCTTCAACTGGAACAGGAAAAAACAACACCGGTATCTCTTTGGGATATCCAACCGGTTCATAATACTTTTCTCCTGTTGACCAACGAAATAGGAATCATCCCGGGGATCATCTTTCTTATATTCTTCATATTTCTTTTCTATACCCTTATCCTTTCCCCACAACGTGTATTGATCGCCTTGCTTTCAACCATCAGTGTTCCTCTTGTTGTTGACCATTATTTCTACACATCTTTTCAAGGGCTTATGTTGATGGGAATGATGCTCGGTATCATATTTGTCCAAGCAAAACGCGTTATGTTATAGTCCTCAACGTAAAGAAGTGCTTAGAATCTGTTCTACACCGGGAGCGAAGATATAGATGGTACCATCTTTTGAAGTTCGCACTGTTCCGCCCACCTCCGTCATGACCAAAGACATCGCCTGAACATCTTCCATCACAAGACCGGGGGCAATATAAGCATCCGCCTTACCACATGCGATGGATGTGATCTCAACCGTAGAAGCTCCTAGTGTTCTCATATCGGCAACATGCGGACGGATTTTGTGAAAATAATCCATCATTTTTTTGATATCCTCCGGTTTCTTCCCATGAGAAAAGGTAATGAACAATTCTTCCGGTTTTTTCTTGGATGGCTGCAATCGTGGCAATGGATCGTCATTTCTATAGGCGCCTTCCCCTCGGAAAGCAGAGAATAACTCTTTCGTCATCGGCAAATAGACCATACCCATCATCGTTTCTCCTTTGTATTCCAACGCAAGAGCATTACCAAAGATGGGAATATGTCTCATGAAGTTTCCCATGCCATCAAGAGGATTAATCATCCAGGTATAATCCGATTTTTTATCAATTGTTCCCTGTGCTACCGACCAGATATTATGTTTCGGAAAAATGTTTTCCACTATTTTGATGATCATTCTCTCCGCTACCATATCGACGCCTATAGCTTCATCATCGTTTTGCTGCTTTGATACCGTCTGATCAGCATAAAAATGTTTCAACAGCACATCGCCACCGGCAATGACGGCCTTTTTCATGAGCAATAAGAGTTTTTTATCCATACATAAGAACATTATGATATTATTTCTTTTTCAGATCCTTCCGCATTTCCCATAAAAGATTCAAAGCCTCAATAGGCGTAAGATCGTTGAGGTTCAAACTTTCTATCTTTTTTTCGATATCCGAATCACGTCGAACAATTTTAACCGTTTCAATGATGTGTGGTTCTAAAAAAGAAAGCTGGGAAGTATTTTTTTGAGTTCCTTCTTTTTCAGCTTCCAGAAGAGATAAGACTTCCTTCGCTCGTTCAATAACGATCGACGGCAGAGCCGATATTTTGGCCACTTCAATACCGTAACTTTTATCGACTCCTCCCGGAACAACTTTCCGTAAAAACACCACTCCATCCGTATTTTCTGTTACAGCCATCGAAGCATTAAACGCTCCGGGAAGAGATTCGGCAACTTGAATTAACTCGTGGTAATGCGTGGCAAAGAGTACTTTTGCTTTCGTGTGATGATGCAAGTATTCCAAAATACTCCAGGCAAGACTCAGCCCATCATAGGTCGATGTCCCCCGTCCCACTTCATCGAGAATAATAAAACTTTTCTCTGTCGCATTATTCAGGATATTCGCTGTCTCCTGCATTTCCACCAAAAACGTCGATTGTCCCTTGATCAAAACATCCGAAGCTCCTATACGGGTAAAGATGCGGTCAAATATATCGAGTACGCAGGAAGAGGCTGGAACAAAAGAACCGATGTGCGCCATCAAAATGATCAAAGCCGTTTGTCGTAAATATGTCGATTTCCCGGCCATATTGGGGCCCGTCAGAAGCATAATATATTTTTCCTTATCCAAATGAAGGTCGTTTCCGACAAAAGCATTGGAAAGGAACTTCTCCACAACAGGGTGTCGTCCATTGGTATAGGTGAGAACCCCTTTGTGTTCTGCAAAAACCGGTCGACAATACTTTTGATCAAAGGCGAGCGTAGCAAATCCAACCAAAACATCAATGGTAGCCAAAGCGGAAGCGAGATCTTTCAACGCTGGGATAAAAGGATACAGAGATTCTTGCACCTTGAGAAACTCTTCACGTTCCAGTTGGAGGAGCTTTTCTTCCGCCCCCAACACCTTTTGTTCATACTGTTTCAATTCCTCGGTAATAAAACGTTCCGCATTCACCAAGGTTTGTTTTCGGATGAAATCACCCGGAATCTTGGATAATTGCCCTTTGGAGACCTCGAGGAAATAACCAAAAATTTTATTAAAACCAACTTTGAGATTGGTGATCCCCGTCCGCTCCTGTTCTCTTTTTTGATAGGCTACAATCCAGTCTTTGCCTTCATACACCAACGAACGTAACTCATCGATGGTGGTATTGAACCCTTTTTTGATGATTGTACCGCCATTTTCCAAACCAGATACCGCATCTTCATCAATTGATGCATCAATGATGTGGTAAACCTCCTGAAGAGCAGGGGCTTGTAGAGAAACGAGAAGTTCCTGCAATAAGGTCGCTTGAGATTGTTGTATAATGGACTGACAGGTTGGCAACTGTCCTATCGTTTCTTTCAATGACAGCAGATCTTTTGGCCATGCTTTCCGAAAAACCATCTTGGCAATAATACGTTCAATATCAACAACGTGTTTGAGCGATTGACGGAGCGTGAGACGTTCACTGCTGGCCTCCAGAAAAAAAGAAATGACATCAAGACGATCTTCAATCTTGTTTTTCTGTAACAAGGGGTGCAAGAGCCATTGATACAATAAACGAGCTCCCATACTGGTTTCTGTTCTGTCCAAAACCCCCAATAATGATCCTTCTTTTTTCCCATCGTAGGCGTTCCCAATCAGTTCCAAGTGACGAATGGTCGACTCGTCCAAATGCATATAATCCCCACGAAAAACAGGTGTGATACAAATAATATGAGAAAGTGGTATCTTTTCATTCTCCTGCACATACGCTAAAAGACAACCGGCCGCTTGGATAGCAGTCTCCATATGTTCAATCCCAAATCCTTTCAAGGTTTTGACATGAAAATGGGAGATCAATTTTTCAGTGGGATCCTCAAACATCTGATACCAAGAGATGTGAGCGTGCAACGTTTCTTGCAGAATATCCACAATATCCCTCTGCGCAAAAGCGTTTTTGGGAAAAACAATTTCTGCCGGAGAGAGTTTGTACAATTCATCTTTCAATTGTTGAACGGTCGAACATTCGGTCACAGAAAAATCACCGGTCGATATATCTAACATAGCCACTCCAAAAACATCAGCATGCTCAGCAATACCAACAATGTAATTATTTCGTTTTTGATCCAGCATCTCATCTTCCACAACCGTTCCGGGAGTAATCACCCGCACAACATCACGTTCCACAATACCAGGCAAAGATGGATCTGATAGTTGCTCACAAATCGCCACTTTAAAACCTTTTTGCGAAAGTTGTGCAATATACTTATTGACGGAATGATATGGGACGCCCGCCATAGGGATCGGATGAGGAGATGTTCTATCCCTGCTCGTTAACGTCAGCCCGAGTACGTTCGACGCAACTTTTGCATCTTCTCCAAACATTTCATAAAAATCTCCCATACGGAAAAACAGCAATGCATCGGCATATTTTTTCTTAATTTCCTGATATTGTTGTTGGGCCGGGGTAATCTTTTCGTCCATAGGGTAAAGAGATGCTGTGTTATTATAAACAAAGCATTTTTAAACATCAAATACAAAACAAGGGTCTACAATCCCCTGTCATAATTCTCCCGAATACGACGAAATAATTCTTCGCGTGCTGATTGATCTTTAAAAAATCCCTGCTGGATCAATTTCTCAAAACTTTCTGTTGTTCAAAGAACTTCCCCATCTTTCCATGCGTCCACAGTTGCCTGTGATATTCAGTAGTAATCAAAGATATTTTAGAAGAAAGCTTCTTCGCCCAAAACGGCAATTTTTTTTGGAAACCCGAACACTTCCTTTTTTAATCACATATAACCGCCTCCCCGCAGTCCCCTCATGAATAATGATTTCTCCTTTTTGATACGGTGTTTCTAACATCTTATCCGCTATCATCTGCTGTATTTCCTCACTATAGGATGCAAAGAAAGGAATAGACTTTAGAATTTTAAGGTTAGCCTGAAGATGTTGTGCCATACAGAAAGAAGGTAGGAAATCAATACCATTGTACACTATTTCTCATCCAATTCAACAATGCAAGATCCTGTGTTTTATTGTCAGACAGATAGGTTCATGATTTAATAAGAACACTTATCAGCACCTTTTATATGACTCCTATCATTCGGGTCGATCATCTTACAAAACTGTTTCATCTCAAACAAAAACAACCAGGTTTTATGGGAGGAATCAAATCTCTCTTCAAACCACAATGGAAGGATATCACGGCAGTCGATGATATTAGGTTTGCTGTTGAAGCAGGTGAAATACTCGCTTTTATTGGTCCCAACGGAGCGGGAAAATCAACAACGATTAAAATGCTGACAGGAATTCTTTTTCCCACAAGTGGCGAGATAGAAGTATTGGGATATAATCCTACGAAACAACGGCAACAACTCGCTTTTCATATTGGATCCGTGTTCGGGCAAAAACCACAGTTATGGTATCATCTTCCTTCGCAGGATACCTTCAATCTTTTGGCAAAAATATATGAACTCGATGAACAAGAATACCACAAGAGATTATCATTTTTAATCGAAGCATTCGAAATCCAGGACCTTCTCACTACACCCGTACGAAAATTATCCCTTGGCCAGCGTATGAGCTGTGAGATTGTTGCTTCTCTCATTCATAAACCTAAGGTGATTTTTTTGGATGAACCGACAATAGGACTGGATGTGATCGCCAAACAGCATATCCGTAAAGTTATTAAATACCTGAATGAAAAAGAAAAAGTGACGATCTTTCTCACCTCCCACGATGCAGGTGATGTGGAGGAACTGGCCAAACGGACGATCGTTATCAATTTCGGTAGAATCATTTTTGATGACACGATGGCTAAACTGAAAAAACGTTTTATTACCAGTAAAATTGTCGAACTGGTCGTTGAAAACGGGACAGACACTTTTAATTTTCCGGGAGGAACTGTGGTCGGGAAAACGGCCTTTTCACTGAAAGTGGAGTTGGATGTAGCCATATCATCTGTCGAACGATTGATTGAGTATGCCTTTTCCCATTTCATCGTCAAAGATATCAATATCTTTGATCCTCCTATGGAAGAAATCATCACGGCTATTTATCAACAGAAAGAACATGACTAGCCATACCCTGTCGTTCTTTTCATGGAAAAAGAAAAGAGACAAATACCTGGAAATAGTTAAGGTGCAGAGCAAAAACACAACAACCTATGTTGTCAATTTGTTCAGCCGGAGCCTTGTTATTCTCCTGCGTATATGGGTTTTTACGCAACTCTATACGGTGACATATCGTGTGGCGGGAGCAACGCGTATTGACGATTTCACTCTCCCCATGCTGATTTGGACACTCATGATCACGCAAAGTTTTCAAAATTCCACACGTCCTTATGTCGCCCGTATTATCGAAGAGGAGGTCAAAACAGGATCGCTGGCCTATACCCTCAACCGACCTTATTCCTATCTCTTGTTTCATTACGCCGGATTTCTCGGTCGTATACTCCCCTCTCTCCTGACCAATATACTGGTTGGCATAGGAGTTTGTTTGATTCTTGTCGGCCCTATTACGTTTACACTTTCCGGACTTGCGGGAGGAACAGTACTCCTCATTCTCGGATATCTTATTGAATTTAGTCTCATGTTATCCATCGGTCTTCTTTCTTTTTGGGTGGAAGACGTTTCAGCTTTTGTTTGGATCTACACCAAAGGTCAGCTTGTTTTGGGAGGTGTCCTTTTACCCCTCACCTTATTTCCGGATTATTTGCGCAAAATAACAGAAATGCTGCCTTTTGCGGCCGTATTTTATACACCGGCAAAACTCATGGTATCGTTTCAACCGGAAACGTTCTGGTATTACCTGACGATTCAGCTCTTCTGGGTTCTCCTGTCCATACTGACTGCTGTTTTTTTATATCGTAAAGGCATCAAACATGTCTCCATCAATGGCGGATAAAACAACAAATACATTTCTGCTTTATTGCACACTTTCTTGGAGAATGACCACCATGAACATTTTATCTGCGATGGAATATCGCGTCACGTTTTTCCTTCAGGTGATTGGCATGTTTATCAACGATATTGCTCTCATTCTCATCTGGGTTATCTTTTTCGCGCAGTTTCCGATGATTAACGGATGGACATTGCAGGACTCCATACTGCTGATGTCTATGGTGACGTTTATTTTTGGGATCGTCCATGTTTTTAGCGGAGGATCGAGAGAACTGGCCAAAACGATCACTCAGGGGGAACTGGATTACTACCTTACCTATCCAAAGAACGTGTTATGGCATGTGAGCATCAGCAGAACAGATATTTCCGCCCTGGGAGATATGCTTTTTGGTCTCGTGTTGTTCTGTTTCTCCGGTAATATCAGCCTGGAAAAAATATTCCTTTTTTTGACGATATCTCTGTTCGTTGCCTTCATTCTCTTTAATTTCCTGACAATTACCCAATCCCTCTCTTTCTTTTTTGGTAATTTTGAAGATGCGGCAGAAGCTCTTTACCAGAGCATGATGGGATTTTCCCTCTATCCGCAAACCAGTTTTTATGGGTTCCTCAAAGTCATCATGATGACCGTTCTCCCCGCTTTTTTTATTGTGACTATCCCTGTCAATATTATTAAAACCTTTGATCTTCTTTCTTTTCTCCTTCTCCTGGGATTTGCACTGGTTACCTTTTTGCTTGCCGTGTTGGTCTTTTATAAAGGACTGCAAAAGTATGAATCAGGAAACCTGATCAATCTCAAAATGTAAACTTGATTCTGCAACAATACAATAATGACTCTCAAGATTCTCTTTCTCTCACCTACAACCTACATGTTAACTCAGTTATCGTTCTAGATTCCAATGTTGATATTGATCCAATTCGTATCATTCATAATCCAAGCGGGGGGCATGGCATACCAACATCCCAATCAAATCCTAGTTCCCAAAGTAGCTCTATTTTTCTCTTATCTTCATTTGAAGCGGACCAAATAGATTTGCCATCAGAGAAAGTTATCCTGCCGTTCATAGAATTATACCTACCTTTCCATTTTTGTGCTCTGCTTTGTAGTGGACCACCTTGCTTGAACCATCCTCCTAAATCCATGACTCTTTTTATACTTGCCTTATCAAGTTTCGCATCTTCTCCTAGGTACAACTTGCTTTGTAATATTTCTGACATAGAAAATAATATTAAGAGTAAATTCCTTGTGTTATTATTTTTTATTTTACAACTATTTATTAATAATGTCAATTTCTGTATTGTTACATGTCGCCCATCCCACTGGAACATCACATGGTGTTGGAAACTGCCAGCATGCTCCTGTTCTTGGATCTTTGGCAAAAGCAATCACTTGCATACACACGCCATTCTTATTCGGATTGGGTTTTGCACAGGTTCCCGCATCACTTCCCTTGGGACCATAGACACACTCCAGACCTGTCTCGCATGGTTTGTTAGTAAAGCCTCCACATAATTCATTGATCTTACTCTCGCGTTTCATCGGATCAGAACCATTCGCATTATTTCCATCCGTCCCACTTTCCTTGACACACGTCCCTCCTGCATCGGGATAACTGCCATCATATTTACAGATAAGACCTTCTTCACAGGGAAAAGCTGCTATTCCGCCGCACATCTCTCCTTCTTTTCGTACGCGAGAAAAAGCATTGTTATTATTGTTTTCTGATCTCTTTTCACAGGTGGCGGGTAACGGACATCCATGTGCATCCTTTCCCTGAGGAACGATCACCCCATCACTGCACCAATTTGGAGGAGGGGGAGCATACTGAGGACAAGGATAAGCATTGCTGTTCAGATTCCCATCATCAACAGTATTGGCATTTTCTGCCAACGATCCATTCTTATTCTCCTGTAAAGGTACAACGCTATTCTCATTTTGTTGATTCTGATTGCTTTGATAATTGGGATTGATTTTCGCAGCACAGGAAGAAAAGAACAGGATTGCCGCAACAAGAAACATCATTTTTTTCATAGGATACAAAGGTAAGAAAATAAAGGGGTCTCTGTATACATAATGCAAAAAAAGAAATACTATTACCGATGTTTATATTGTTTTATACATCGTTCGTTTCCCAGTTCGATCAACCGATCCAGTAAAGTTGTTAATGACATTCCTGCCGCCTTGGCAGACTTGGGAAACAAACTTCCCGTCGTCATCCCGGGAATGGTGTTGGTTTCGAGCAAAAACACATCTTCTCCGCGCACGATCATATCCGTCCGGGAATATCCGCTACATCCCAGAACCTGATGGGCACGGATCCCAAGTTCCTGACATTTTTTCGTCATTGATGTACTGAGTCTTGCTGGACAAATTTCTTCACTTGCCCCTGGTGTATATTTTGCTTCATAATCAAAGAATTCATACCGGGGTGCAGGAACGATTTCAATGAGAGGTAATGCTTCAGGATACTCATTCCCCAAAACAGGAGCCGTTATCTCGGTCCCTTGGATATATTCTTCCAGCAATAGTTCATGATCAAATTGGAATGCCTTCTTAAGGGCATCGGCCAGATCTTCTTTCGTTTTTGGGATACTCATCCCCTTGCTGGACCCCTCATTTACAGGCTTTACGACCACAGGAAGACCAAGTTGCTCGATGATATGATCGACAGTATAATGGTCATCTTGTCGGATCATCATATCTTGGGCAACCGGTAACCCCGCCATGGTATATAATAATTTCGCTGTTGGTTTATGGATCGCATTTGCGGATGCTTGCACTCCAGAACCATTATAAGGAATATGTAACAGTTCCAATAGTCCCTGGATCGTACCATCTTCTCCCCCCCGACCATGGAGCATGATCATGGCAAAATCGATGTGATCTTTGTCATGTACAAGTTTCTCCAAATCGGTCGCAGGATCATAATCAACAACCGCATATTTTTTCTTATCCAAATGATTCCGTACCGATTCCGCACTTTTGAGAGATATTTCCCGTTCTGCAGACGTTCCACCAGCTATAAGAGCAATTGTTTTCATAGCAGTGAGGATGTTTTGTTCAAATATTTCTGAACGATATCATACAAAATGATTCCCCCCGAGACAACAACATTTAAAGATCCTTTTGTCCCATACATAGGGATAGAAATGATAGCATCACAAATACGTACGATATCCTCTGCAATCCCGGTTACTTCATTACCAAAAATAAGACACACCGGATAGGTAGGTTGAAAATCGGTGTAGGGAATGGTATTTTCCCCTGTCTCTACCGCAACAAGCATAACACCCGCCTTTTTTAAATCCTGCAAGGTTTGTATTCCATCGGTGACGGATTCAAAAGGAACCGTATGTTCGGCTCCCAGTGCGGTTTTGGTAATCTCTTTTCGTGGAGGTACGGGAGTATAGGAGGACAAATACAATTTCGCAATATTGGTCGCATCACACGTACGGAAAAAAGAACCAACATTATAGAGACTTCGTATCCGATCAAGATACACATAAATAGGAAATTTCTTTTTCATTTCCGTACTTTCAAAATCTTACCAACCTTATCAATTCTTTCCCATGTAAACCCGGGTTCTTCTCGTCCAAAATGTCCATAACAAGCTGTTTGCTTATAGATGGGCTGTAATAAATTCAGTTCCCGGATCATTCCCAAAGGCGTCAAAGGAAAGACAGTTTCTACAATATCACGTATTTCCCCATCCTTGATGCGTCCCGTTCCATACGTATTGACAAAAACAGAAACAGGGCGTGCGACTCCAATGGCATAAGCAAGCTGTATTTCACAACGCGCAGCCAATCCGGAAGCAACAATATTTTTCGCGATATAGCGCGCCATATACGCTGCACTCCGATCCACTTTGGATGGATCCTTCCCGGAAAATGCACCGCCACCGACAGGGACAAATCCGCCATAACTATCCACGATAATCTTTCGTCCTGTCATGCCCGTATCGGCAGCAGGACCTCCAATAACAAAACGCCCGGTGGGATTGATATGAAAAATGGTTTCTTTATCGATATATTCACCAATGATCGGTTTAATAATATGTTTGATAACATCCCGTTTAATCTGAGGTAATTTTGTTTTTTGACTATGCTGGAGGGAAATAACAACCGTATCCACACGTTTCGGTTTGCCATCACGATATTCCACTGTCACCTGTGTTTTTCCATCCGGACGCAAATAAGGCATGATCTTATTTTTTCTGACCTCCGCAGCTTTGCGCGCCAACGCATGAGCTAACATGATGGGCAAGGGCATGAGTTCTTTTGTCTCTGTACAAGCAAATCCGACCATTAATCCCTGATCTCCAGCACCTCCTTTATCCACCCCCAAAGCAATATCAGGACTTTGTTTGTCAATGGCATTTAAAATCGCACAGGTTCGATATTCAAATCCAAATTCAGGTTCTGTATAACCGATATCCCGTATGGTATTGCGGGCAATTTCATTAATATCAACATACGTATTGGTGGTGATTTCACCTCCAATCAACACAAGCCCGGTATTGACAAACGTTTCACAGGCAACACGCGCTTTTTTATCTTTGGCAATAATGGCATCCAAAATCGCATCGGAGATCTGATCTGCAATTTTATCGGGATGTCCTTCCAACACAGACTCGGACGTAAAAAGATATTTGGACATAGAACGATAAGGTTTAAGCATTCAAATTGTACCCGGATTATCAGAGAAAGCAAACCTTTCTTTTATGCCACAAATATCCTATACTACAACAGCAATCAAGATTATGCCGTTTTCCGTATCTCACTTTGAGGTAGCCAAAAAATTAGAGATGACTAGTCTCGATTTTCATGTAGGGAACCTTCTTCCCGATATCAATCACTACACCCACCTGTTAACGAAGGAGCAAACCCATTATATTACCTTTGAGCCTCAACGGATTTATGGCAATCTGGATGCTTTTTATGAACGCAACATCAAACATAAATATCTGGACGAAGCAAGCTATTACTTTGCTCTGGGACACATGGTTCATCTGATTACCGATTTAGTGTGGGGAGAAACATTTTATCTGCCCGTGTTTAGTCGATATAAAGACGAGAAAGAACGCACACGCCGGTATTTTTCAACCCAATGGCATTTGCTCAATAATTTATTTGCACAATGGGAAGAAACACCGGGAATCAAAGATGAATTTCTGCAGCTCAAAAAATATTCCTTTCAGCTTTCCACTCTCTCCTACCCCTTCCAAGAAATCAATACCAAAAAACTACGAGATCTCTTGGAAACTCTCATCAATATTCAATTTACCATCAAACATACGTTTCATTTTTCAGATGAGGAGTTATATCGCTACGAAAAAGAATTAAAACGATATATTGCCGATGATTATTACGAGCAATTTATGGAGATGGTCATTGAAAAAATCAATGAAGAACTGGATCGTTATCAACTGTCTCTGACCATCTAACATCCCTCAAAATCGGTTACACAGAACCTGAATTTAGATTTGAATATCGAACCTGTGCGATGTTAAAGCCATTGACAAACAACGTCCTGATATCGCTTTGGGAGTGGATACAGGAGGTGCTGGTGATCAAAGATTCATGGTTGAATTTGCTGGTACGGAGACAAAAGAACTCATGCCCTTGCCCATCATGTTAGCTCATGCGTTGGTACGCCAAGCGGGAGATCCTTTATTTCGTTTGCATTTCAAACACGCCATCCCATGTCGCTGGCGGGGGATTCTTTTGAAAATACAGACACCGATCCATATAGGTTTTTGACGGACCATCCTGAGGATCCATGTCTATTATTTCTTGAAACAAGGCAAGAGCCGATTTCCATTTTCTTTGACGGTAGAACGATAAGGCGCTCTGAAATTTCTCGAGCACTACCTGTCCCTCCACATTAATATGCCCTTTATGATCGATGAGTTCATATATGGTTACTGGTTGCTGTTTGCCTTTCACGCGAATAATATCTAATTCCCGGAATTCAAATTTATCTTGAACATGTTGATAGGTACGATCACTAATCAGGATGGACGTGCCATATATTTTATTGGCTCCCTCTAAACGAGATGCAAGATTCACATTATCTCCAATAACCGTATAATCAAAACGAACGCTGGAACCGACATTGCCAACAATCATATCACCCGTATTGATCCCGATACGCATGCGAAGTTCAATGCCATTTTCCTTCAAAAATTTCTGTCGAATCATTTCCATCTTTTCTTGCATATTCATCGCCGTCAGACAAGCATGATAGGCATGCTCCGGATCTTCTAAAGGAGCTCCCCAGAAAGCCATAATAGCATCTCCAATATACTTATCCAGCGTCCCCTTGTTTTCAAAAACGATCTTGGTCATATCTTCGAGATAACTGTTCAACATCGTCACCACTTCTTCCGGTTTCAACTTTTCCGAAAGATTCGTAAATCCCTGAATATCAGAAAACAATACCGATATCTCTTTCTTCATTCCTCCAAGTTCCAAAGCTGCAGAATCGCGAATAATATGATCGACCAACTGTGGAGAGACATAATGCGAAAAAGCTTTTTTTAAGTACTTCCGCTGACGGGACTCAAGGAGATACTTATACATCAGTGTCAATATATAGACAAATACATAACTGAACGGAATATAAAACACATTAACCAGTAAACCGTTATTGAAAGCGATAACGGCCATCACGACAAAAAGGAATGTACCCACCAGCAAAATCAGCGTGCTAAACCATACCGGGATCATCAGGAATAGAATAGTCGTAAACAAATTGACAACACCAATAGAGAATACCTGTTTTTTGATGTCTTGTGTTCGTAAAAATTTCCGTTCCAGCAAGGTTTGGATCGTATTGGCATGGATCTCTACTCCCGGCATCTCAATGCCTTTCGACACGGGTGTATACTGAACATCATGCAATCCCGTTGCTCCATACTCTCCAATCAAGATTATTTTATTTTTCACCAAATTAGGATCAAACGTGTTATGATATACATCAGAAAAAGAGAGCGAAGAGTAGGAATAGGGAGCACCAAAAAAATTGATATACATGAACATATCATCCACGACAGGAACCTTGATCGCTGGGAAAGATTTGGAAAGATCAAAATCAAGACGTATTTTATGGTTTGTCACCACATAGTGATCATTTTCCCTGGGCACTGTGCCCAATGTCTTCATCTCCTCCCCCAGATATTTTTTGACCATTTTGACATCAAAAGATTCATGGATGGTATGTTGATCGGGAAGGTATAAAAACATTTTGCGCGCTATATTGTCGACATCAATGGGAATATTAATAGGTCCTATCTTGGTTTCATCTCCGCCATAAAAAAAATCAAGCGGCTTAATATAGATATGCGTATCAAAATCAAACTTACTGGCCAAAAGAATATTCGAAAACTTCTGGATCACATCGCGTAACGCCTGGTCTCCTTGGACATCCTGAGAAGGATCAATAAATAAAATATCCAAACCAATCACACGAGCACCTGCTCGCTCCAAATTTTGCAAAGCTTGCGCATAATACATTCGCCCCCACTCCTGCCATCGTCCTAATCCTCCCTTCTCTTTGGGCTGAAGACTCTTATCATCAATAGCAACAATAAGAACGTCTTTGGAGGTGATATTATTGGTATTATACAAACTATCCGTCAGACGATAATTCCAACTATAAAGCAAGCCATTACCAACAATCCAGTTAAAGAGAACAAAATTGAGACCGGCAATAACAAGGGTGGCGAAAAAACGATGTTCCAAGATTTTTCTCAAATCTTTCGAAAAGAAACCTTTTGTCATTCACCCGAGTAAAAAGATAAGATGCTCCTTTTATTGGACGGGAACTTCTCCGCTTAAAACGGCAGGAGGACAATCGGAAGGACAGATCAAATGCGTCTCTCCTTGTTCACAAACTCCATTCCCGCAAACAGATTTGAGAGGACAATCTTGGGGACAAGAAGCAGGACTTTCTCCCTGCTCACAAATGTTGTTCCCGCACACAGGAACAGGAGGACAGTCTTTGGGACAAGATGCAGATGTTTCGCCGAGATTTTTTTCACAGATCTGATTCCCGCAAACCGGTTGAACAACTCTATTTGCATTTGTATTGAGAGGACTATTTTTGTTCGTATTGATAACACATTCGCGAAGCGTATTGACACAGGAGCCATTCGGACATTTCACCTGATTGGGACCACAAAGACGAGGACAGCTTCGAAGGTCAGAAGCACATGTTTTATCAGGACAAAGGACTTGTCCTTCAGAACAAGTAACGGGACAATCAGACACAACATCAACACAACTACCATCTTTACACTGCACTTTATTCTCAGGACATGCTTGAGAGCAATCGGTCAGTTTTTCCACACATGCCCCGCTTGGACAGCGGACCTTATTATCCGGACATACAACATCTATTCCCCCACCACCGCCTTGGGCACGGCATTCAAAGACAGGAGGGAGATCAAGGACATAGCGTTTCAGTTTATCTCGAAGTTGTAACAAGATTTTGCATTCATAATCTTGTATATGACCGACATGCATTTTATCCAATAATGTTTTATAACGTTGTAGCATATGTTCCACATCTTCTTTGCTCGCACTGTTATCCATTTGATCCGTCATCGTGAAAAAGTCACGAGCATCAAATAAGGTTTGCAATTTTTCCTGTTGATCAGGATCTGTTGTAAGACCTAATATCAGTTGCTCCATGGCATTGGTCATATCCGTATCATCGGGCAACAGCAGGTAACTGTACTTGAGCCACAGATTACAGTTTGCCGTAATGGTCTTGAGTGTTTGCAGAACAAACGCCGGATCATCAATGGTATGTAAAACATCTTTTATTTGTCCGACCCGTCCTTCAAATACATTCCATAAATCCTGTCCTTTGACCTTGTCCCCATGAGACAAAGCGACAACAGCCATTTGAAGTTTTTCGGTGGCATCTTGGACAAGCAGTCTCACTTTTTCTTGCCCATCTTTTTCCCCATCAATGGCCCGGCTTAATTTCCATTCTCTCAACGGATCGTTAACACCGGAAAGTTGTTGCTGTATGCGATCCAGCAGAGCTTGTTTCATTTCCTCATCATGTTTTTTATCCCCATCAAAATTCTGAACAAACCAAGAAGATGTATAGAGAGAAGAAGGAATGGCATGAACATTCACTAAAAGATTTCCTTTGATGATGCCATTGGTGTTGGAGTTTTTAACATCGTTCATATTACCGTTTCCCGGTTCTTCTGTAATGGTTGCCTCTTCTCCTTGAGCAAGGTTGACATCGAATCCAACCAGATAAATAGCATGACGGATGGCACGGATATGCGTCCCAGAAGCATCCAGTATAAAATCAAGCGTTGTTCCTCTCAACCCTGCTATCACATTACTATTTTTCCCCGAACGCATTGAAAAGGTTGCTTTGTCATTCACAATATTAACCGCTTTTGACCAGACTTCTCCGTTAAAAATATCAAACGCGATCCCGGTATTGGTCGGATCATGGTTATCAACAGATAATTGGGTAACATGAATTTGGGAACCGCTGTTTAATCGGGTCACAGAATCATCCATCCAGGTAATCACCGCCTCGGCATCTTTCCCCACCGTGATATAATCATCTTCCTTTAACACTGTTTTACCCGTTATTTTTTGATAGGTACCGTTTTCCCCATGTTTAACCGAAACATCTGTTCCTTTGGTGATTTCCAAGACGGTATCTTTGATATAACTGGCCATCGTCACGTCGGATCCAATATGAATCGAGGCATATTTCACATACAAAATACCTCCACCAAGAAGAGCTAAAACGACAACGACCAGAAGGGTAATAGTGAGTGTTTTTTTCATAAAAGGACAAGAAGAGATAAAAACTATCTTCTATTGTAGATCATCCTCAGCAAAAGTCAAAACAGAGTCGGCAGATAAAACAGAACAAGGACGCCTTATCGATGACGTTGAAGCAGATCCAAAAATGCTTGTTCATCGAGAAGGGAAACATGTAGTTTTTTGGCCTTCTCCGCCTTACTTCCGGGATCCTTCCCAACGACCACATAACTTGTTTTGGAAGATACGGAAGAGGATGTTTTTGCCCCTAATTTCTCGACCATCTCCTGTGCTTCTTCTCGAGAATATTTTTCCAATGCTCCCGTGAAGACAAATATTTTTCCCGCCAGAGGAAGATTGCTATTACGTTGAGGTCTTCTGTGTTCCAATCGTACTCCCGCATTTTTTAATTGTTGGAGGAGTTGTTGATTTCTTTTTTCCTGCATGAATGTGACAATGCTTTCCGCAACAATAGGACCGATATCGGGAAGACTGGTAAAAAATGATATATCTTTATCAGTCAAATCAAAAAGGGAATCAATATGTTCCGCTAGTGTTTGGGCAGTCTTTTTCCCCACATGACGAATACCAAGCGCATGAATAACACGCCATAACTCATTTTGCTTACTCGCCGCGATGGACTCCAAGAGATTTTGGATCGATTTATCACCAAAATTGGGCAGACCGATAAAATCACGGTACTGCAAGGAGTAGAGATCCGCAAAATGGTGTATTTTGTTATGTTCCAAAAGCAACTCAACCACTTTTTCTCCCAACCCGTTGATATCCATGCAGTCTTTGGACACAAAATGAATGATCCCTTCTTTTATTTGAGCCGGGCAAGAGCGATTAGGACATCGATAAGCCACTTCTCCACGTAATTGTACCAAAGGAGATCGGCATACAGGACATAATGATATCATCTGAAAATCTTTTTCTTTTCCTGTTCTTTTCTCCATCACCGGCCGAACGACTTGAGGAATCACATCTCCTGCTCGTTCAATCACAACCGTATCCCCTATTTTAACCCCAATACTTTCCACAAAATCTTTATTATGCAATGTGGCTCTTTTGATCATTACTCCGCCGAGAGAAACCGGCTCAAGTTCGGCGACCGGTGTGACCACTCCCGTACGACCCACTTGAAACGAAATATCCTTGAGAATTGTTTCTGCCTGTCGGGCAGAAAATTTGTATGCCACAGCCCAACGAGGATGATGCATCGTATATCCCACTTCACGCTGAAGATCAAAACGGTTCACCTTAATCACCATTCCATCAATTTCAAACGGGAACTCATCGCGTCTTTTTTCTATGGTAGCAATATAATCCATCACTTCTTCGATACGGGTACATTTTTGATAATCTTGACTGACAGGGAGTCCAAGAGATCGGAGCAGTTCCATCGCTTGTTCATGTGTTCCAATCGTTTCTAAGGAAAGACCTTCCAGATAAGATATATGGTATACATAACACACCAAATCTCGTTTTTTCGTTTCTGCGGTATCTAATTGTCGCACCGATCCTGCGGCGGCATTACGAGGATTAGCAAAGGGCGATAAGCCTTCTTTTTCCCGGCTCTCATTCACCGCGGCAAAAGATTTCTTGGGCATCACAATTTCGCCCCGAATTTCTATGGTGGATATGTGATGTTGCGAAAAAGCAGCCGTCAGAGGAATATTTTGAATGGTTTTGATATTGGCGGTCACATCTTCTCCTTTAAAACCGTCTCCTCGGGTAGCCCCTCGCACGAGACGATCATGCTCATATACCAAAGCAATACCCATCCCATCATATTTCAGTTCCACTATATATTCGATCGGATCATCCCGTTTGAGCATATGACGAATACGGGTGTCAAAATCGCGCAGATCCTCCATATTATAGGTATTTTCCAACGATAACATAGGGAACAAATGTTCAACTTCCTTGAATGCTGACTGGACCGTCACGGCTATTTTTTGGGTAGGTGAATCGGGAGTAATATATTGCGGAAATTTCTGTTCCAATGTTTTTAAAGCCGTAAACAAGGCATCATAATCCGCATCAGATATAACCGGTGAATCCTCAACGTAATATTTGCGATTATGAAAGAGAAGGACACCCCGTAAATCTTCCATAATGGGGGGAACCTCGCGGTCAGTAAGATTATCCAAATGGGGTATGATGGAGAGCAACTCATCTGTCTTTTGTAACCAAGGATCTCTCATAAGGAAACCAAAAATATAATTCAGTTTTACATTACCTGATTTTTCTACTTTTTCAACAGCTCCTTATCATTGCAAAAGAAATGCAAACATGATATACTGGTAAGAACATTACTTTTGCGTATGAAAAAATCTCAACCGTCTGATTTCGGACAGACTATCCTCCACTGGGAAATGCCTGAATATCCCCATCATGAAAAAGGGAAAACATGGTTTTTTGTTGCTGGAATTATCGTTTTAGCAATTATTGTGTATGCTCTCATTATAGCCGAATACAGTATGGCCATTGTTTTTGCTCTGTTGGCAGGAGTGTATTACATCCTGCATAATGAGACCCCACGCAATATTACTGTCAACATTACCACATTGGGTATCATCGTTGATAAGGATTTCTTTCAGTTTAGTGATATTCAACATTTTTGGATTGTGTATCAACCTCCAAAAATAAAAGTATTGTATCTTCGTCCTGTGAAACGCATGTCCTCCGATATCCGTATTGAGCTCATGGAACAAAACCCTATGGTAATCAGAAATCTTCTAAAAACACAGATCAAGGAACTGCAGGGAGAAGGAGAAAATCTCATCGATAAAATGACCCGCTGGTTACGACTCTAACAAAAACATAACCAAACAAACACAAAATGGGAGAAGACCAATTACAATTAGATGATAACAGATTGCAACAAGAGGTGGCCCGCTCAAAGATTGCGGCAATGCCTCTTCATAATTTTATTAATGTCTTGCGGGGAAGATATCAGTTTTCCACATCATCTATCTGTGCCGCTCTTGTTGTCGTCAACGCCCAACATCTCTCTGAAAACCAACAAGAACAGGGATTAACAACGGCCACAGCGAAAAAAGGGGTTACGATTCCAAAAAGTAACAATCCGGCAATCATAGAACAAGAAGAAAAAAACATCACAGAAAAAGCTCTTTATTTTGAATCCGTACAAATAGAGAGAGCCAAAGATCCAACAATAGGACAGGAAATATATAACATCCTTCAAAAAAAAGATATTACCCCACAAGAAATTCAACAGATGAATACATCGCTTTCTTCTGTACCCATTACACTCCCACAGCCTCTCTATGATGCGATCATGACTAGACAGATGCCCTCTTCGACAGCATATACTGCAGAGGACTTGATTATCAATACAGCGATAGAAACGTATAGAAAATCAAAACACCAGATCTCTCAACAAACCCATGCCCACATTCTTTCCCAACACCATGCAGCATTGATGGACAATCCCCGTCAGTCGCTGGAACTGCAGAACTTGCTGGCCACAACGCCGGAACGGAAAGATTTACCAACAAACATTCAAGAAGAACTACACAAGAGTGGAAAAGGAGAAGAATATGATAAAGGAACTCATGAGAAACGCGTTTCCATGTTAGCAGAAATAATCCCAAAACTGATCGGAGCCCAGATAGCACCGTTCGTGGCAGCAGAAACCCTCCTGAATGCACCAACAGCTCTTACCCAAGCGATGACTCCATCTGGAACCTCAGAGGGGTCTTTACAAAAAACAGGTAAAGGAACAAACGGGAAAATCAAAGCATGGAAACCACCCTTAGAAGCCAGATCTCAACAACTACCTCCTCAACAATCCCAGCCGATACAGACACAAGATGAACAGACCACAGAAAAAACTGACGAAGCATCTGGAGAACAAACAACCACAACCACAGCAAAAGAAAAAAGCTTCTTTCAGACAACCGTCAGCCGGTTGGCATGGGGCGCAGGAATAACGGGAGCTCTCGGGAGCGCGGGATTGGGAGGACTTATATACTGGTCGGCAACACAACCAACCTCAAACCCGGATGTACCAAAAACAGTATCTATGATCATCAAAGTAACCGGTGTTATTTTTTCACGATTTTTCTCCTCACTATGAAACACAACAATCACATATCAACAATAGCCTTGAAGGGGATAATTGTCTTCTTCTTTGCTTTTATTTTGTCTCCCCTCACATCTCTCCCGGTAGCCTATTCCGGAATGGCAGATCAAAGTCAGAACACTTTTGTGTTACAAGCACATGCAGATGCAGATGCGACTGCATCTTGTATGAATGGAAATTCCAACTCAAGTACAGCAACAACTCAAGAGGATAAAGATGCACAGAAAGCAATCTCTACCATGATCAAAACCATTATCATCGTAGAAAAACTGATATTAAGTTTGAATGCTCCTATTGTCTTTTTTATTGGAAAACTGATGAGCAACGACTGGGTATATTTAAACGGGGATGCCCAACAAGCGCTCAACACCATCTGGACGATCGTACGGAATTTCGTGAACATCTTCTTTGCCGTTATTTTGATTTATATTGCTTTCCGGACCGTCGTTGGCGGAGGTTCGGAAAAGAATAATTTTGCCGTACGCACCATTCTCCCTAAGTTTGTTTTTGCTCTCATATTCGTCAATTTTTCTCTTCTTGCCGGACGACTGATCTTGGATATGGGAAACCTGGCCACCACAGCGGCTTTCTCCATACCAAGCAGCGTATCGGGTTCTCTTTTTGGCGGTGGTGAATTAGAAAAACACATTCTATGCTATGACAACAGTTCATCGACCAGCGGAACGCCTTCCAGTGGAGGAACATCATCTTCTCAAACGTGTCTTCCCAAAACCTACTTCATTGGGATAGGCCAAACAGGAAAACAACAGGTTTGTTCTGCAGGACAAAATTATGATGGAGGAATAGATCAGACAAAATGGAACACGGGAGAATCTTTTATTATAGGGCCAAGTGTTCAGAAATTCGACGAGAATACAAATGTTTCGGATGTGTTTTTTGATTCCCGGAACGCCATGTATGTTTATTCCTATAATATTTTTCGGCTTGGGGAAATCTTAAAGGTCTTTGATCAAAACAATCCGTCTGTTAATCTACAGGATCTCACCGGCATCGCTCTGAATGTTGTCCTTGCCATTATTATGGCAGGAATGCTCATTCTCCTCAATATTGCCATGCTTGTCGCCTTTGCTGTACGCATGGTGATGATCTGGGTGATGCTCATATTCTCTCCTGTTATGGCATTAGAAATTATTTTTAAGCCTATGAATATAAACATGCCTAAAATAAAAGGGCTCGAAAAAGGATTCCTGCATACATTTGTGACATTATCATTTATGCCAGCGGTGTGCGGATTCATATTAAGTATTGGATTAATCATGTATACGGTGCTCTCAAAGGCTTTGCAAAATATGCCAAATCAGCAGGTTCTGCACCTGGGAGGATTCAAAGTCTTTATTGGAGGGAATATTCTGCCCGGATTTGGCAGTCTGCAGGAAGTTATTCTCGCTCTGGTTGTTATGATTATCATATGGACAGCTATCTTTGCTATGCTTAACACGAATACGATTGTTCAACAGGCAACCAGCGGATTCAATAAGATGGGGACAACACTTGCGAAAGCAGCCGGTAAAGGACTCACCATGATTCCCATCTTCCCAACAGGAAAAGGAGCTCCATCCCTATCGTTTTCTACGATTGGAAAAGTGGTCAGTGATCTGCCCGGTATTCTTGATTCACACATAACACAGGATGCAAACCAACTGAGAAAGAGCTTAGGATTAAAGTATGCAGGAGAAGTAGAATTATCTCCAAAGACATTGAATGATATTCGTCAGCTAAAAGATGAACGTAGTCCAGAAAAACAAGCTCAACTAATCCAAACGATATTCAACGAATCCGGAATAGATAATCAAGATTTAGCAAATAGGACAGACTTTATTGAAGCATTGAAGAAGATTCATGGTATTGATTCTGCAGTGATAGACAAATGGCGAGCTGATCCGGAGGATAAAAGCAATCAGAATGCTCTGGTAGAAGCTCTGAAAAATACAGGCCACTTTGACCAACATTGGAATCCACCTACAGCTTCATCCGTCAGTTCTGCTCAAACATCAACAGGAGAGACAACGCCTAAAGTAACTTTAAAGAGTGATAGCCAAGTTACAGTGGGATCACAAGATATAACAATTCATGTTAATCCAAATAAAGCAACGGAATGGAAAAGGGCAGGTCAAGGGACCCCTGCAAGAATAACTGCAGTAGATCAAATATTAAGTGGTATAAAATTAGATGATACTGGAAAGTCTGCACTAAAAGAATCCTTAGTGCAAATGGCCGATAGTGCATGGAAGGCCTTTGTAGACGCTGGTACAAAAGTCCCACCTCCTACTACTCCATAGGCATACCTATTGCATAAATAAAAGAGCAAAATTCCCCTTCTGCTCTTTTATTATTTTTATCATTCTGATCGGCTTTTGGCGGAGAAGAATCCCTTTAAAACTCTTTGGGACTGCCACGGCCTTTGGCCTCGCAGTGACGGTTTCCTGTCATTCTGACGAAGGTCAGAATCCCAACGTGATTGAAGAGCCCCTGAACCCCACCTTCACCCATAGGCTTCGGACGGGCAGGCAAGTTCAGGGTAACAAAGTAATATCCGACGTTTGAAGAATCCCGTTGAGAGCATAGTTTTTCCTTTGAGATCCTTCGTCACTCACGTTTAGAATATCTCACGGTCACTTTTTCTTCTTCTGTGGATAATCGATGGGATTGATATCCCGAAAAGCTTGTTCTGCAGCTTCGCAGATTTTTTCTTTCTGAACATCAATAGCAAACTGTGCTCTTTCAAACGCATATAACAACGTACGGATGTTGGCTAATTCTTGTATATGTTTTTTTCGATCTGTCATATTTTTCACATGATCAAAATACGTCGCAAATTGATAATAATCATTGATATGCGCATGATCCATCATGCTATTGATCTCTCCTAAAAAAGAGATGTGCTCATACAAAGCGAGAGCAATAATCTTATACCAGTTGAGAGGATAAAAAGTGTTATCCACGTATTTGATGTAATCCGACTGAACCTCCTCAGGCGTGATATGCAAGACAGAGGCCAACACAACCGATGGATCTTTTTCCGCCTTTTTATAAATGGTCGGAAATCGTTCATAGACCGCATCACTCAATTGGGTGGGAAAACCGTTTTTCAAGATCTCAAAATGCAAGTGTACACCACTCGAATTTCCTGTTGTTCCTGTTTTAAATAAAGGGGTTTCAATACTGCTGATCTCTCCTTCATGAACATACACTTCCGAAAGATGCCCAAAAATAAAGGTGAAGCGATTCGTCAGATCACGGGCAATGATATGATTGCCATAGAGATCATCCCATCCTGTTTCGATAATACGTAAAGGCAAACGTACGGTCACCAAAAAAGGAGTATTGAGAGGCAAACAGTTAAAGTCAAAACCGTCATGGAAGACTCCCCGGCGGCTGAGCCCCTGATTGTTCGTAAAATGACATTTTGTAGGATCAAAAGAGAGAAAGGTAGACGAAAAAGTATTGATCACCTCCTCATCCGTCATGGAGGCATAAGAAGCATAGGGATCCTCTTTGAGAGATGGAGTTAAAAAACCATTTTGTGTAACAGCAGGTCTATACGCATTGGTCGGTTGCTGACTTCCATGTGAATAGGAATATTGAATTCCCAGGACAAGAAAGAGCCCGATAACAATGAGCCACCTGTATTTTTTGGATCGCGTACGTCGCAACATAAAAACGATTCATAAAAGCTATGAGATAATACACCATTTTGACGTTCAGTCCAAGATTTTTACAGATGCTTTTATACAAGACCCGGTCTCACCCGGTAGACCGGGTCTGTTACCTAAAAAATTTTATTGCTTAACAAGTTTTGCCTTATACACCATCTTCGCAGCCTGCGCCCGGGTCAGCATATCATTCGGACCAAAATGCGTGCTGTCATAACCTGATATGATCTGCAGCCTCATCACCGATTCTATAAACTGTTTCTGCCATATTTCTGACACATCGCGAAAAGGAATATCCGGATTGATATTGAGTTGGAGTTGTAAAGCTTTGGCAATAATCGCGACCGCCTCTGCCCGTGTAATCGGATGATTCGGTTTAAACGTATGATCAGCATATCCACTCACAATCCCCTTGTTATAAGCTAAAACAATATAAGGTGCATACCAGTTTAAAAATGAAACATCAGAAAAGTGAGTGCTCAACACCTGTCCACTGGCCAATCCCGGAAACAACGCTTCCATGAGCATCTTCAAGAATTCTGCTCGTGTGATATTCTTCTCTGGATAAAACAAGCCTCCACTTCCCTGAACAACGCCCTCTGTATGGAGCTGGTCAATGTACCTGCTAGCCCAATGCGTAGAAGGGACATCCGTAAAAGAAGGATTTGTACTACTGCTCGATGTTCCACCATTTGGCTCCACGGTCGTTACTGCTTCAAAAGCACTGCCGGGAACTGTTTTAAGCTGATTGAGATCTTCATCATTCCATCGTGGATCACTTGCTCCCGTAATGAACCAATTACCTCCGTTATCGGCAACAATCATGCCATATTTCTTTAATGCTTCTAAAATAACGCGTGACTGTCCTGTATATCCTGAGATATCATAATCGGCCTTGAGCCGCAGACGTAATCCCATGGGAGGAAGGTTGGGATCGGTGGAAGAAGAAGCATAATGCGTTGCGGGATGAATATATTTTTTCTGTGTTCGTTGAACCGTAAACCGAAGCGCATGATCAATATGCCCTGCGGCAACTTCGTCATACCGAGCTAATCCCGGAAAAATAGGTAGTCCTGCCGCATCCGCTGATGTCCATCCATCCGGACGAAGTGCATTAGAAGTAAGATCGAATTTTGCACCCGATCCTGCTTCCCATCCGGTCGTGGTGGGATAAGCATGATAGAGTTCATACAGTTTACAAGCATCCTTATCGACCGATATCACGTGTCTGTCTCCATCAGAAGAAGCACCTCCTTCTATAGGAGTATTCAAAGGGATGGGGTAAGGACCGGGATCACTTTCATCCCCATATTCCGTAAACGTGATCGGTAGTTTTGTTTGCGTATGATCAACGACCACATACGGAATACCATATGCACCGTTCCCTCCAAAATCAGCATGAAGGAATCCATTCGATCCGATACTCGTAATATAGTTGGCGCTGTTGGGATCGACAGGATCAGAAGACACATCTCTGTTCCAAGGATTATCATTCGGGAATATCTGGCAGTTTCCGATTTTTGGATATCCTCTATTGGTGTTTGTGTTGGCAGTATTCGTGTTGGTGTTTGCAGCATTCATATTGGTATTGAGACTGTTCGTATTCGTATTTGCTCCGATGATAAAAGTGAATTCATTACTATAGGACAAACAGACACCGTTTCCATCATAAACACAAACACGGACATGATAGGTTCCCGCCCCCAAATCACCGATCACATCACTTCTCACGGCAGGATCCGTGAGATAATGATAATTATCCCCCGGATAGACAGGAGAGGTGTGATCCGCCCAAACAACTTTAAACCCATTGGGCGATGTTCCATTCACATTCCAGGAGAGAGAAATAGTATTTCCATTGCTATTCCCTGTAAGTGAAATAGTCGCCGGAGAAGTATTGGTATTGGCATTATAAGATCCATGGACAATCGTCACCACATTAGCTGAACAATATCGTTTCCCCTCCGCTACATGACAGACACGATAGTAATTCGTTCCATTGGGAACAGTCATATCGGTATAGGTCAGCGTGTTTATATCCGATCCAAAATAAATATACCCGTCATCGGGATAAACAGGATTATTATTCGTCTGAGATCGCACCACTTTATAATACGTAAAAGCTTCTGTATGATTATATTTACTCCAATTGGTCACCACCGAACCATTCCTGAGTGTTGCGGTAAAGGTTATCGTAGGGTCAAATACAAGCTCCGATCCACTATTTCCGGTTGCAAAAGATGCCGTCCCGTTGAGCAAAACACTCAAAAACAAGCTGAACATCGCAATCCCATGAAGCAATTTGTTTTGTTTCATACGTTTTGAAAGAGATGATGAAAATAAAATAAGCTGTATACCTATTGTATCATTCAACAATGCCTTTTCCAGAAAAAAACAGTATTGTTTTTATACATCACCAAGAATATCTCAAAGACCAAAACAATGAATACCATCACCCCTTTCCTCATTCTGTTCGGTATAACAAAGATGTATCAGAAGAATAAGGATCTTCTCAATATCCAACCAGTGGCCATTTGAGGGATTACATCTATCACAACGATCATCGTGCGCATCTGAAAAGAATTCACCCGAGGAACAAAAATAAACGAGCTTTCATGCTGGTCAGCACATATTGAACAATAATATTCAGGACGGGGAGAGGAAAGAGAAACCTCCTTATTGTTATCTCGTAAAACAGTGTTTATCTTCAATATTTTGGGCTTATTCCCGTGGTAATGAGCCAGACATCACGGAGATCAAGGACAATGTATATCCGGTATTTAAGCTCTATGATATCTACGTTATTGGTTAGGATTCATTTCTTCTCTGCGTGTAACAGTTTGGTTCAAGGTATCAACACAATCAATGATCATATGCAATCCAACCATATTGATGACATCCTGCATATGTTGACGAACACCAAAAATAATGATTTTGTTCTCTTGTTTGGATAAGATAGAATAAAAATGAGCCAAGTATCCAACCAGGAGGCTATTCATAAAGGTCAGCCCCTAAAAATCAAGAATCATTTTCTGAACGTCAGGTTCATGCACCATGGACTTTATGGTTTCTTTCAAGAGGGAGAAATGGGGTTCGTAAAATTCCCCGGCTGCTTTAACAACTTTGATTTTCGGGTTTAACTTCCACAGCGAAGGTCTCTATGTCCCCTTTTATCATGAGAAGAAAAATTTATTTCTTCTTCCAAAAGGACAAAAGAGACTTTTTCTCTTGAGGAGTATGATGTTCCGCAGAATGGTTTTTAAAGAAGTATTTTCCCACCGCAATAGAGACTTCCAGTTTTTTCCCTTTTTCTTTTTCATCGAGAATCCGAGCAACAATATTCCCATCCGGAGTTTGATAGATATAGGCATTATCGGCATGAGCATCAGGAGCCAATTCCAAGGTTAAAACAACTTTATCAGGATTCTCTGCCTTGACCGATGCCGATCCTTGAACTTCATTCTGTTCCTGTGGCTGTGCAGGAGTCGGTACTACCGGATGAGCAACAGGTTTTTGGGGCGCTTGTTGTTCCTCTTTTTCTTTCTGTTTTGGAACCTGTATGGGAGGCATAACGGTTGTTTTGATGGCTTCCTGGGATTCCTTCTTTTTTTCTTCCTCTTGCGGTTGAGAGAAGGAATGTTGTTCAGACTCTTGTGTTTCTGTTTTGGGAACGTCAATACTGGTAATGTGTACTTTCTCCGTTTTTACTTCAGCCACTTTTGCTTTTTGGTGTGTTTTCAAAAGATCAGGACTACCATCGACAAGAGCAACAGCGTCTTCGAGGGTATCAACACAATCAATGATAAGGTTCAACCCCACCATACTAATAATATCTTTCATCGATTCACTCGCCCCGGCAATAATGATCTTCCCGCCTTTTTCAGTCATGAGAGAATAGGTATTGGCCAAATACCCGACAACTTTACTGTTAATATACATCAGAGATTTAAAATCCAATATCACCGCTTTTACCTCATCATCATTGACAATAGGATCCACTTTTGCTTTCACGGCAGGTAAGTTGGATTCGTCAACACTTCCATCAATAACAATCACTTTGACATACGGGTGCGTTTCTATTCCGAAGATTTCTATTTTTGCTATGGTTGCCATAGAGTTTTCTGGTGAGAATATTTATTGTTATATCATATATCATCCGATTTTGTTTGTATAGATTATTATACACCACTTTCACCACCTTTACAATTTTAAAAGATACATTTTTTCATCCCCTTCTATCAGATATTGAAAAGAAAAAATTTTTCGCTACAATAAAAGAGCTTCCAAAATGAGCGGGTATAGTATATCGGTATTATGCGGCCTTCCCAAGGCTGAGAGACGGGTTCGATTCCCGTTACCCGCTCCAAGATTTGACTTTCGGATTTTTGACCAGCCATTTCGTGGGCGGCGCTGTGCGCCGCCCATTGATTTTGCGGCTCGCCGCGCACGGCGCGGCTCGCCAAGCGCAGGTTTGAGCCAAAGATTTCTTTGGCTATGACCTTTTTTGCAAAAAGGTCATTATCCCTTGCGGTTTTCTCAAGAGATGAAGCGACTTTTATCCATTCTGCCATCGGTTCGAGCCAACCATTCTGCTTTTGTCCAAGATTGGTCGTTTGTTCCTCCAGCGACTTCTTTTCGGAAAGTAAAACTGCTTTTTGTTCTCGGTAAATATCTCGGTCTATGTCTTGGTCTAAATAACCCTCAAGAAGTCGCTGGAGTTTGATTGAAATGGCGTTTATCTTTTCTTTTGCCTCTTGAACAAAAGCAGAAACGGATTGGGCGGACTCCACTTTATCTCTTTCAAGTCTGGCAGTTAGTTTTTCCGCCCAATCCGGTCGCAAAGAAACTTTTTGAAGCAGTGAGGAAATTTGCTCATCCATACTTTACCGACCTTGCAAGGCGTCTTATTTTGAACAATGGCTATTATCCTTTGATATTAGATTTTTCGATGGTTGTAATCTTCACATTGATTTTCTTGGTTGTTACGATAAAGCTACACGAAAA
>Ga0272448_1000497_pt1 | contig 61144 bp, 58 predicted proteins | sample YNPCB0191_FD_202220 | JGI IMG/M metagenome (GOLD analysis project Ga0272448, IMG submission 202220) | Hot spring sediment microbial communities from Yellowstone National Park, WY, United States - YNP-CB-019-1 | ecosystem: Environmental > Aquatic > Thermal springs > Hot (42-90C) > Sediment... | reverse complement strand
TCATCGCACTAATTCAGTCATGACCACAACCCTAGAAAGACGCACAAGCGCCAATGCCTGGGAGCGGTTTTGCGAATTCATCACCAGCACAGAAAACCGTTTATACATCGGTTGGTTTGGAGTGGTGATGATACCAACACTGCTAGCCGCCACGGCATGCTTCATCATTGCCTTCATTGCGGCACCACCAGTAGATATTGATGGAATCCGGGAACCAGTAGCAGGGTCTCTACTGTACGGCAACAACATTATCTCCGGAGCAGTAGTACCCTCCTCCAACGCCATAGGATTGCACTTCTACCCAATTTGGGAAGCAGCCTCTCTAGATGAGTGGCTCTACAACGGCGGTCCCTACCAACTGATCGTCTTCCACTTCTTAATCGGAGTATTCTGCTACCTAGGTCGGGAGTGGGAATTATCCTACCGGTTGGGAATGCGCCCCTGGATCGCCGTAGCCTACTCAGCACCGGTGGCAGCAGCAACAGCAGTATTCTTGATTTACCCGTTGGGTCAAGGCTCATTCTCTGACGGTATGCCCTTGGGTATATCTGGAACCTTCAACTTCATGTTGGTCTTCCAAGCCGAGCACAACATCTTGATGCACCCGTTCCACCAGTTGGGAGTAGCAGGGGTTTTCGGCGGTAGCTTGTTCAGTGCTATGCACGGAAGCTTGGTCACTTCTTCCTTGGTACGGGAAACCACAGAAACCGAATCTCAAAACTACGGTTACAAGTTCGGTCAAGAAGAAGAAACCTACAACATCGTTGCTGCTCACGGCTACTTCGGTCGCCTCATCTTCCAATACGCTTCTTTCAACAACAGCCGTAGCTTGCACTTCTTCCTAGCTGCTTGGCCGGTAATCGGTATCTGGTTTACCTCTTTGGGTATCAGCACCATGGCCTTCAACCTCAACGGTTTCAACTTCAACCAGTCTGTGGTTGACTCTCAAGGTCACGTCATCAATACCTGGGCTGATATTATCAACCGTGCCAACTTGGGTATGGAAGTAATGCACGAGCGCAACGCTCACAACTTCCCTCTGGATTTAGCTAGTGTTGAAGCTGCTCCTGCTCTCAACGGCTAATCTTGTGTTCACCGACAATTGATTTTTCTTCCGTCCTTCCTTTTAGGGGGGACGCTTTTTTTTACCGCGATCGCTTGCTGCTTTTCTCGACATCCTTTAAGGCTGTTTCCTCTTGAAGCTGCGAGCCATGGCCTTGAATTCAGGCAAATACTCGTCACCAAGCTTGGCTCCCACAAGCCCCTGCATGAGAATATAGGAATTTTTGTTGAACAGAATTACCTGATAAACGAGCAAGGGTGTTCCCGACTTGGTATCCTCGCCCTCGGCCAGCAATTCGTAACCATCAATACCGTCAATGGTGATGGCGCCAGCGGACTTGACAGTGAGCTTTCTGACGAGCGCAGTTTGGTAAAGTCGGCGTTCGGCAAACTGCCGCATGTTTGTCACCACAACCTGACTAACAGCAGGCGCGACAATGAACAGCGGATCCTTCGCCGACTTGCTGGGAACAATTCCGTCCTTAGTGTAGACAAGCGTTTTGTTAATAGCAGGTGTGAGCTTTAGCTTTTGAGATACCGTCAGGGTAAAAGGCAGATCGCTTCCCGGCTTGGGCGTGAGAACTTGCTCTAGCCGGGTGCTTAACACGGCTAACTTCAATTGAGCCGACAGCTTTTGTTCCTGGCTCTTGGGGAAAGTTGCCATAACTATTGTTGTCTTGCGCTCATCACCAAAGCCAAGAAGCCACTTCAGCAACACCTGATCTCCTACGGGTTGTTGGAAGCCAATAAGGATTCCCGGTAGACCATCAATCCTAACGTTTTGTTTGCTTTGCAAAGTCCATCCCCGAGCCTTCATTCGCTCTGGTGTCAAGCCGGCGGTAACCTTTGAATACGGGCCTGGAATACATATGACCATTACCGATGACAGTGTTTCCGAGTGTCCAAATCCATCAAAGGAGTCCGCCTTTTCAAAGCCTTCCGGCTGCCGGATTTTGATGTCGCAGGCTGGGAAACTTACATAATTGCTGAGAGGGTATTTTTGTGCTTTGGTTGTGGAATGCAGGTTATTATCAAGTAGTCCGATGACCGAAGATAAAAATAAAGAAACGGAGAATAAACGAATGAGATGATGCTTCATGGCCACGAGCTTGTATCTAGATTCCCTACCTGCGGTGGGGGGATGAAAGGCTGCGATCGCTCAATGGGCAAACATAAAAGACAACTGCTAAGAAATAGGCACGTTTTTAAACACCGCTGTTTCTGGCACAAAAATATCGATATAGTTTACACCTTGTGGAACTCTTAACCAAACATAAGCATCAGCTGAAGCTCCTTTTCGTAGAAGAAACAAGCTTACACTACCAGTAGAACGTTGAAAACCAACAGACTTATAGGTTTCACTCGTTTCAGGATTACGAGCTGTTGTTCCAGAAACATTGATAATATCCCTACCAACAACGTCATCTCCAGCTAATCTGCGAATGCGCATCTGTACATTAACAATGTCACGGCTGCCACTATCTGAGTCTTTAATTCGCTTTACTGAAAGTAATTCTACCTCTGCTTTTTTACCTAAAGCTTTCTGTACAAATTGACGTGGACTAATTGCAACTCCAGAAGCTGGAGTTGACTGTGTTGTTACATCACCAGGAACCTGGGTTTGTTGTACTGGAGCTTGCTGCGTATTGCTTGCAGTAGGAATATTAACTGTTGCACCAGGAGCGATCGCGGCATCTCTTTTTGTATTTAACGTATCTAAGGTCTTTTGCAAATTAATAACCTGGTAAGCTACATAACCACTACAAATTAAAGCTAGAGTAGAAAGTAGCACAGCAACACTAGATAAAAAGGTACTCATGCCATTACCTCTGTTTGGTGTAGATACATACGCTGGTTGATGAGGTTGTTGATTTAAAAACGCCATAAATTCATACCTTTCCCAGGTAATGCAGTATCTGTATATTAAATTTGAATAATAGTTTTTAATACTAGAACACTACTATCTCAAGAAAGAAGTTTATACTCAACCCTAATAGAAAATTTACTCAAGTTTTTTAAATATACAGTTATTTTTAAAACTTGGTGCGTATCCTGTCTCAGAAAAAAGCTCTTAAGAAAGAATGCTCGTTGTTAATCAAATTTCTTTTGCTAATAATTAAGCAAGGACACTCAATATCGATTTTCTCAGGAAGGCTCTGCATTGTTAGTGTTTATTTTGCAGATAAAAAAAGGAGACACAATCACAGCTAGCTGAAGGGACGCGACATATTTTCGCGCCATAGAAAAAGCAGGTATTCAACATTTTATCCACCTATTCTAGTCCTTGGTGTGGCAGCACTAAAGTACTGATTGGGAACTAAAGCACTAAAGTGCTGACTACGAACATGTGAAAAGTTTTGCGGAGTTCAATCATTCTCCCTCTCCTGCGTGTTGAGAATGGATGGCGTTGAGCGTTTGTAAGCTGGTAGGGGTTTATCGCCTAGGTAGATTGGGTGATTTTGCCACACAACCTTCTTGCTTTCCTTCCCATACCACTAAAGCTGCAGCTGTTGTGTTTTTAGCTACAGGCGCGCTTCTTTGGTCGGTTGCGGAGAAATTTGAGTTGCTGTTCATTGGCAAAGATGTTGCTTGATGCGACGCAGGCGTTCGGAAAAACTTTGCATTACCTGCAAAGCAAACATAGGAGTTTCTTGAACAGCAAACAAAAAATGATCCCGATTCATACAAGCAAGTACGCACTCGGTTTTGGCGATCGCTGTAGAAGCTCTGTTTTTGTCTGGATGAACCAACGCTCCTTCTCCAAAAACATCCCCCGCCTTAATAGTTTCCACTACTTTGCCATTAACATACAAATCTACTTCTCCCGTTAAAATACCATACATGCAATCTCCAGGAGCACCTTGTTCAAAAATAACTTCCCCAGGCGAAAATCTCAATTCTGGTTGGTTTTGAAAGATTTTAACTGTTTCTGCAGGTACTAACATAATCATGTCATGGTTGTGTGTTATTTCTAAATGTAAATTTGCTTGCACCAGTACACAAGTTGAGAGTGCAATTGCTATACATTAAATTATGGCTGACCCTTTTGTACAACTTATAGGGCAACAACAGGCGGTAGAGCTATTAGTTCAAGCCGTCAAAAAAAACCGCATTTCACCAGCCTATTTGTTTGTAGGACCAGAGGGGGTTGGACGCAGTTTAGCAGCGCGGTGCTTTACAGAACTGCTGTTTACCAATGAGTCTAACGCTAACTTTATACGCAATCAACTCCAAAATGCCAACCATCCCGACCTGTTGTGGGTAGAGCCAACTTACCACCATCAAGGACAACTTCTCACCGCAGCTCAAGCAGCAGACAAAGGAATCCAACGTCAAGGGTCGCCTTTGATTCGTTTAGAACAAATTCGCCAAATTACCGAATTTGTGAGTCGTCCTCCTTTAGAAGCACCAAGACATATAGTAGTCATAGAGCAGGCGGAAACGATAGCTGAAGCAGCTGCCAACGCCCTACTCAAAACTTTAGAAGAACCAGGACAGGCAACAATAATTTTAATTGCTCCTTCTGTTGAGTCTATTTTGCCAACTCTAGTATCGCGCTGCCAACGCATTCTGTTTCGTTGCTTGGATACAGTTGCCATGACTTCTGTATTAAAGCGTGTTGGATATCAGGAAATTTTACAAAATCCAGTGATTTTGAGTATCGCTGCTGGTAGTCCTGGGAAGGCGATCGCTGCTTACAAACAAATGCAAAATATTCCCTTGCCAATCCTCCAAACTGCAAGCCAAATACCAAAAAACTATATCCAAGCCTTAGAATTAGCTAGAGAAATTGATAAATCTTTGGATACAGAAGCCCAGCTGTGGCTTATCGATTTTCTCCAACATTTTTATTGGCAAAACTGGCGGCAAGCAAGCATCATCAATCAACTAGAACAAGCTAGGAAATTTTTGCTTGCTTACGCCCAACCACGCCTGATTTGGGAATGTACTTTTCTCCAACTTTGCCAATTACAAGCGGACGTTGGTAACAAAAATAAAAGTGGGAGTTAGCCTACCAGTTGCTTTCACTCCCACTCCGACATTTACTACTGAAGCGCGCAGGAATATGTAAAGACACTGTCATTTATTTAGGGGGCTAACATGGGTAATAACGACAATGTCAATACATGCTAAATGTTCCTGGTGTAGTAAATGTCAATCTTATTGATTTTCAATTCTACCAAATCTAAACATACATGCGTGAATATCCTGGATTAAAAAAGACAATTTTCAAAAGAGAGTGCATCACCAAGAATTATTTTCTTTGATGATACACCCTGATAACAACACCCTTGAAGTCGTTTATCTTTAATCAATTTAACGGAGGGGATCAAATCTAGGTTGCCATTTTGGCAAATTTTTGATCGTATGAAAAGACTAGGAACGCTCCACAAACAAGAAGATGTAATTGAGGCCCAAATACAAACCACGTCGAAAAAAATTTCCCAAGGCAAGCCTGAAAGTAGAAAGAGGGGAGGTGATAATTAAGGTATAGAGAATTATTAATTAAATTATTGCTTCTGATTATTAATGAAAATTTGAGCCGAAATTTATTGCTCTCTGAACAAAGAGATAAATTGACAGCAAAAGGCGGCAAATAACTTAATCCACAGCCAAACAAGAAATGCGATCGCTTGTCGGTCAACTCAGTAGAAATAAAGCCAATTCCAACATCAAAAGGGTAACAAAAACAAGCAACCCCAGCGATCGCTTTGCACTGCTGTAGAAATTAAGTAAAGCTTTTTACATGTAATTTAGTATAAAGTTAGTATAAAGAGCCACAAGAAGCCTGCAATTCGGCTTCCGACTGTCCAAAATGCTGTTGGCGACAAAATAGAACTTGGGCAGAACGGTAGCGAAAATAAACTCGGTGAATAAACCACCCCAAGGGAGCGCCCACAATCAAACCAAGCAAAAAACCAATTACGAGAGTGCGCAAGGGATTACCTCTTTTGACAGAAACATCTTGTTTGGGAGTTGAATTTTGTATCATTTGGCTATTCCTCCACCACTAATTTGCCTTTTTTAAAAAAAGCAAAAAATCAGATTTGCTGACTTCTGCCTCTGTACTTATTTAGTCATGATAGAAACTTCAACTTTTGATACAGATGATTCGCCACCTTGTCTGCACTGCAAACAAATGACAAAAATAAAAATAGCGATCGCCTGCTTTGCAAGTTTCCCTTATTTGTTTTCCATTTTGAGACCGCTATTAATTCTACAAAAGAATTACGGCAAAACAGAGTAAGCAAACGAACTGAGGCCTTAAAATTTCAGAGGTGTACCCAGATGACAAAAACAACAGAAAATGCGTTCTACCCTGAAAAAACCGACGAGGATTGGTTTAACTTAGGAAAATCGGACGCCTGGGAAGGAAAACCCAAAACGCCACCAGAGGAAGACGCTCGCGCTGCTAGCATGTATGAATTAGGCTACAGCGAAGGAGAAATTAAACGTCCGCCCACTGAAAGTGGAACCAGAAATTAGTAGAAGAAATTGTTTGTGCAGTTATAACTCCGTCATCTTTAATTGGTTTGTAGTAGCGCCGTTTTCATTTCCGCACTGCTACAAACTTCTTTTTCCCGAGCTACAATTTGTTTTTTGCCGGGTAAAGTGACAAAATCATCTGCAGACTCCTTAGAAGTCAGCTGGATATTGAACAAAAGTATCGCTCGTTTCGGTTGGTCAATCAAAAATAATATTTTTAAAGTTTTAAAGTCTTTCAGAACTGATATAAAGTACCTAGCAAAAGTAAGACGTGGCTTTTTGCTTTTATAAAACTGTCAGCGTTGTTTTTCTGGTATTATCGCCCAAAGCCAGAGAAATCGTGCATCTTGAGTTACAAATTGGGAGTTGAACGGAATCAATTCAATATGAAACACCTGGTAACTTGGCGTCTATCATCTTTATCTTGCCGCACTCAGAAGACAAAAAGAAGGGAGACTTGGGGAGAAGATTTAGCCGTGGATTCGGTAGCTGTTGTGCACCCAAGAGAAGATTTGCATTTGAGATCTTTATTAAAATGCAAAGCAGTAATTAGTAGTGGCTCAAAAATTTTTCTCTCATCTGCTTTTTCCCTTCTGCCTTCCTCAATCATTGTTATTTCTAGTTTAATTGCACCTAATTCTGCGACAGCTGTTCCACCCAGGACACCCGATAAAACGGTAAACTGCGATATTCTTGTTGTTGGTGGCGGACTTTCTGGCGTTGCTACCGCCTACGAGGCCTTGTTAGCGGGTAGAACAGTTTGCTTGACGGAAATTACCGATTGGTTGGGAGGACAAATTTCTTCTCAGGGAACTTCTGCACTTGACGAGCGACCAACCCAACGTGCCAAATTGTATTACTCCCGCGGTTATCTGGAATTGCGAAGGCGACTGGAACGCAAGTATGGGAAACTCAATCCCGGTAATTGTTGGGTCAGCGAATCCTGTTTTTTACCCCGCGACGGTCACGAAATTTTGAAGTCGATGCTCAAAGATGCGGAAAAACAGGGTAAAGGAAAGTTACAACTGTTTGCAAACACCGTTATTAAAGAATTGACTATCAGTCCGGATGGAAAAATTATCAACAGCGCGATCGCTATCCAGCACCAACCAGCACCCAACGCACCACCTTTGAATACTTTTCCTCTGTCTCAAACCATCGAAGATTCCTATCGCTATCAAAATTCATCTCGCTTTACCAAAACCATTATCCGTTTTGTTCCCAAACTAGCAAAAAAAAGCAAAGCTCCCAACTGGTACGTTACAGACACCACCGAAACTGGTGAAATTATCGCTCTTGCAGATGTTCCCTATCGTTTGGGGATTGATGCTCGTTCTTACTTGGAACCTTCTTCCTCCAGTACTAGTAACGATCCTTACTGCGTTCAAGGCTTTACTTACACGTTTGCCATGGAGGCAACCAAAGAACCACAACCACAAATTATGCCTCCTTTTTATCAAAATTATGCACCCTACTACAGCTACGAATTACCGCGATTGGCAAGTTTTCCCTTGGTTTTCACCTACCGTCGCATTTGGAATCCCCACAAGGGAAAGACAATGAAATTTGGCGGTGTAACTTTTACAGTTCCTACTCCAGGCGATATCTCCATGCAAAACTGGACTTGGGGTAACGACTACCGTCCGGGAACTTCCCGAGACAATTTGATTTACACTCGCCAACAATTGCAAGCCACCGGTCAGCTAAAACCGGGAGGTTGGATGGGCGGTCTGCGAATAGAAACTTTACGCAAAGCTGAGGAAAACGCCTTTGGCTTTTATTATTGGCTAGTAGCGGGTACTACAGACTCCCAACTGGGGAATGGTGTCAAGCAACCGCAACCGTACAATCGCTTTCTTGCAGGATTGAATTCGCCGATGGGTACAGCGCACGGCTTGTCAAAATATCCGTATATTCGGGAAGCTCGGCGTATCATCGGACGCCCGAGTTGGGGTGCTCCCCAAGGATTTACTATCTGGGAAATTGATATTTCTCGGCGCAACTACGATGACCCCTATTACCGCAAAGCTTTGCCACCAGCAGAATATCGTCGTCTCAAAGCCGCTTTGGCTGGTTTGGAAGCCTTGTCTGTAATTTCCGGACAAAAACGCCCAGAAAATGTCGCCAGACGCACTCGTTCTACTATCTTCCCCGATGCTGTGGGTATCGGTCACTATGCTATTGACTTTCATCCTTGCATGAGCAAAAGCCCACCAGAAGCACCCGGAAATACAGAACGTGCAGGAGAAAGACGCGGCGCCGGTCAAGCTTATCCATTCCAAATTGCGCTGCGGGCAATGATTCCTCAAAAAATAGATAATTTATTGGTAGGAGGTAAAAGTATCGCTACCAGCCACATAGCGGCCGCGGCGTATCGGGTACACTCCTTTGAGTGGTCATCTGGGGCTGCAGCTGGAACGACAGCTGCTTTCGCGTTAAAACATAATATCGCGCCCTATCAACTGGTAAACAATTTGCCCCAACCAGAACCACTGCTGGAAGCTTTGCAGCGCTTGCTAAATAAAAATGGTAATCCGACTGCTTTCCCTGATACCTCTATTTTCAATCAAAATTGGCAAGATTGGAAGTAATTGGTTGGTGGGTAGTTGTTTACCATTTATATCCACACCAGTTCCAACGATGAACTAAACTAGATATTTGTAGTGTAGTTTTGTGAGAAACTAGAGTTGAGTATTTATGGTTACCAGACTTTCAGCAGCTGTTTCCGCAATGGCAACAGCACCAACTATAGCTCCTGAACGGTCTAGTCAAGTCACCCGCAAACCTTATCCAAATTACAAAGTGATTGTTTTAAACGATGACTTTAACACTTTTCAGCACGTTGCCGAGTGCTTGATGAAGTATATTCCGGGAATGACTAGCGATCGCGCTTGGGAACTTACCAACCAAGTACACTACGAAGGGCAAGCTATTGTCTGGATTGGTCCCCAAGAACCAGCCGAGCTTTATCACCAGCAGCTGCGTCGCGCTGGCTTAACAATGGCTCCTCTAGAAGCTGCATAACCAAAATAGCAATCACAAAACTCACCCCCAACACCAACAAGCTTTTTGGCGATCGCTCCACTCTCATGGTTGACTGCAATTGCAGGAGCGATCGTCCAACAATCCCCTACCACAAATTCAAGTTGAACCAATACCTACTCTTCAACCTGGCGTACAGCTAATTTATGTAAAGGCAAACTCACAATACAGGAAAATGTTAGGAAATATGACAAAGCGGTAGTAATTTTTAGTGTTGTGTGTATCGCTTCCCAATAGGGTAATACTATTTTTTGAATGCCAAAAGCGATGCAGTAAACTAACCAATACGAAAAGCTCATTCTAAACAAAATTCGCTCGGTTATCTCTGCTTCGTTATTTTCTTGTTTGCTGTTATCCCTGAGCAATATTAAACCCAGAATACAAGCTATGAAAGAAATCGCAACTATAACGTCATGACAAAGAAAGTTTATTAAATGCATTTGTGCCAATCCCAAAAGTTATTCTCTTGCAAAAATTCAGTCTAAAAGAATAGACCTTTGAAAAAAGCAAATATTTACAAACTTAAATAAATAACAGGCAAATCTGTAAAAAAATCCTAAAAATTAAGAAAAATAATTAATTCCGAGCCCAAATTTAACAACCTTTAGCTTCGCAAGCACCAATACTAACCCAACTACTCGAACCATCTTGCCAATATTCTTTTTTCCAGATCGGAGCTTGGTGTTTGAGAGTATCAATAGCATAGCGACAAGCTTCAAACGCCTCCAAACGATGGGGACAACCTACCGCTACTAAAACACTGATTTCACCGATTTGCAGGCGTCCGATGCGATGGTGAATGACCACGCGATTTACATCAGTCCATTTTTGGCGAATCTCCTCAGCGATTTGATAAAAAACACGCAGGGCCATTGGTTCGTAAGCTTGATACTCCAAGGCTACTACAGCTGTGCCACCAGTTTGGTTGCGAACCGTCCCGCTCATCACGACTACTGCACCGTTAGCTGGATCTGAAGCTAGTTGATAAGCCTTTTCTACAGACAAGGGTGCTAAGGAAATGGCAAAGCTATCTTCCTTTCTGGGTTTTGCTGCACAAGAGGCGATCATAGTTACTATAAATTAAGTTTATTTATTGGCGATCGTATATCGTATATAGTTTTGCGAACAGAAATGAATTAGCGTAGTTGAGATTTTATTTCAAGAAACAAAACAATAGCAAGCAAAATACTATCCTTTTTTCGCACTCTTTCGTAATAAGTTAGCTTTTATACAAAAGCTTTTGGATAGTAAATCTTGCTAATAAAGACTTTTATCTAAATATCCCCGGAAGAGTGGAAACAAAATATACCATTATTTCCTCCTAGGACTTGTATTTGCGTGAAATTACTTGATTTACACCCTAATTTCCTCGTCTCCCTTCAGACATATTACTATAGGTAAGTGACAAAACAATCTTATTGTCCATAGAGGGCGTAGCGATCGCTAATTTACTGAAGCTAAAAGTTCAGAGACTAACTGGTTAAGAAATAGTTAATAAAAGGTGAAATATTCAATAAGGTAAATGCAGATGGCAGTGGTAACAAAAATACAACCATTATCCCTCCTTTATATAGCCATGTCCTCTCTGAGAAAACACAGCAGCACGGATTACACGCAGTAAAACCATAGTTGTAATTCAGCAGTAGTAGTGGGAAAAAATAATGGCAACTTTCTTTGTGCGCAGTAATTATGAGTTCAATAGGCAAGAAGTTCTTCGCCAATATCAAATTTTAAATACTTTACCAGAACAAGTATTTGATGATTTAGTATTTTTAGCTGCACAGATTTGTCAGGTACCCATTGCTATCATTAATTTTATCGATACCGATCGTCAATGGTTCAAAGCTAAAGTAGGTATAGATTTGCAGGAAATGCCTCTGGATGTGGGATTTGGTCCGATTTGCATGCACGGGGGCGAAGTTTTGGTTATTCCCGATACCCTAGCCGACGCCCGCTTTGCGACAAATCCCATTGTCACCTCCTATCCCTACGTAAGATTTTATGCCGGAGTACCTTTAATAACTCCAGAGAGAGTGGCGATCGGAACGCTGTGCGTAGCAGATCGAGTACCACGAGAAATCAGCACCCAACAGGTAGAATCACTGCAGGCGATCGCGCGTTTGGTCGTCAGACAGCTGGAAGTGCGGCGCAATCTCCAGGAACTGATGGAGATGAAAACAGAGTATCAACAAGCACAAGCAACGCTGCAACAAACTCAACGGACTCTGCGTAGCTTTTTTGACAGCGCGCCGATGATGATGGGAATAGTAGAATTACTGGAAGACGATATCCTTCACGTGTCTGATAACGCCACCAGCGCCCAATTTTGGGGACTAACTCCAGAAAAGATGCGAAATCGTCTCGCCAGCGAATTGGGTATTTGCAAAGACCGTATCCGCGAATGGATAAAATACTATCGCCAGGCAGAGTGCAGCAAACTACCCGTTAGTTTCGAATATCCCCACGAGACTCCCCAAGGCCAGAAATGGCTAAGAGCAACAGTCTCAGCTGTGGGCGGATGTTGCAGTTGCATTCCCCAATTTGCTTACATAGTAGAAGATATTACAGAACGCAAACAAGCCGAAGATGATTTACGAGCCGCAGAAGCACTGCTGCGTTCCATGACAGCAGTTTCCCCGCTAGCATTTTACGTGGTAGATAGCCGTACCGACAACATCCTGTATTTCAACGATCGCTTTTGTGAAATTTGGGGTATTCAACACCTGAAACCGGAGATGACCTCCGGAAAACTAAAGAATCGAGACATCATTCCCGATTGTCTGAAATTAATAGCGGATGTTGCCAACTTTACTGCATCATGCCAATCTTTGCAACAGGAAGATAACCATGCAGTTGTAGAAGACGAAATATTGTTTACCGACGGGCGAATTATCCGGCGCTTCTCTACTCAAATTTGCGATGGAAACGACAAGCAAATCAGACGTTTGTATATCTTTGAAGATATCACTGCCCGCAAACAAGCCGAACATCAAATACGCGAGCAAGCGGCACTATTAGATATTACCACAGATGCAATTGTAGTCAGAGATTTATCTAACAAGATTTTATTGTGGAATAAAAGCGCTGAAAATCTTTACGGCTGGAGCGCACAGGAAGCAATAGGCAAGCATGCCAAGGAAGTTTTATATAACGAACCGGCTCCCGTACTGGAAGAAATTTACCAAACGGTGTTAGAAAAAGGTTCTTGGCAAGGGGAATTGCACAAAAGGAATAAATCTGGCAAGCAAGTAATTGTAGAAAGTCGCTGGACATTAGTGCGGGATGAAAATCTCCAGCCGAAATCAATATTGACCGTTGATACAGATATTACACAGAAAAAAATACTCGAAAAGCAATTTTTACGCAATCAGCGCATGGAGAGTATCGGTACCCTCGCCAGCGGTATTGCTCACGACTTGAACAACGTCCTGTCACCAATTTTGATGGCGGTACAAATTTTGCAAACCAAATATAAAGACCAACGCGATCGCCAAATCCTGTCCATAGTCGAAAATAATGTCAAACGCGGTGCGAATTTAGTCAAACAAGTTTTGTCATTTGCTCGCGGAATTGAAGGCGATCGCACCGTATTAGAAGTTAAACACTTAATCTTAGAAATGAAACAAATTGTCGAACAAACATTTCCCAAATCAATTACCATACATACTGATATTCAACCCGATTTGTGGAATGTTTGCGGTGACAGCACCCAATTGCATCAAGTGTTGATGAATTTATGCCTAAATGCTCGCGATGCCATGCCTAATGGTGGTGAATTGAAAATCACTGCCTACAATGTTTTCATAGATGAAAATTATGTCCGAATGCACCTGGATGCTAAAGTAGGTTGCTATATTGTTATGAGTGTTTCTGATACAGGAGTAGGCATTCCTAACGAATTATTAGATAGAATCTTTGAACCATTTTTTACTACTAAAGAAATCTGTCAAGGTACGGGATTGGGATTGTCTACAGTTATGGGTATTATTAAAGGTCACGGTGGTTTTATAACCGTGTCCAGCGAGCTAAATCGAGGAACAAAATTCAAAGTACACTTACCAGCAATTAAAACAGAAACTACGCAACCACCAGAAGATTTAGAAATTCCCAGAGGCTGCGGACAGTATATTTTAGTCGTAGATGATGAAGCTGCTGTTAGAGAAATTACCGCAACTTCCTTAAGGGAGTATAACTACAAAGTACTTACTGCCAATGATGGTATAAAAGCAGTGGCAATCTACGCTCAGTACAAACACAAAATTAGTGGCGCTATTATAGATGTCATGATGCCGAATATGGACGGAATAACTACTATCAATACATTGCAGCGAATGAATCCTCTATTACCTATTATTGCCGTGAGCGGTTTGGCAACAAGCGAACAAATATTGCCACAACAAAACAACAAACGCATTACCTTTTTACCCAAACCTTATACAGCCCAGGAATTATTAAAAATACTACATGCAGTTATTGGTTAATAATTATTTGTTCGGGAACTTAGGATTTGTAAAAATTATTATGATCTTTTCTTGACTAATGACAAATTCCATTTTGGTCGTTGATGATGACCGTTCGGTGCAGGTGCAACTGCTAAATTTATTGGGAAATGAGTATAAGTTAATATTAACAGCTAGCTTCCAGGAAGCATTAAGTATCTATAGGCAATTGCAACCAGACTTAGTACTGTTGGCTGCAAGAATGTTCTTAGGAATGGAGGAACTTGCTTGTCTTCCAGATCGCCCACCCATCATTGCGATCGCAGATGTTTGCGACCAACAATCCACAGAACAAGCTTTAGCAGCAGGCGCAGCAGATATTATTACCAAACCGATACAAGCAGCAGTATTGCGCCAGCGAGTACATCGTATCATCCAAGCTAGTCAACTGAGCAAGACACTCCGCCAGCAAAGTGAACAAGTGCACAGGCAAAAAATGCAGCTTAACATGGTGTTAGCAGCAGCGCGCGCGGGAACTTGGTCCTGGAACACAGCCACCCAAAAATTAACTTGCCAAGAAAACCTGAGCGCTTTATTCGGTTGTGAAGAAGAAACTACCTCGGACCACAGCTGGGAAGCTTTAAAAAAGCGCATACATCCCGAAGATCGCGATCGCGTCTATAATTCCCTCCAGCAAGCTGCAGAAACTGAAACAGAATGGGAACAAGAATTTCGGATCGTTTTGGCAGATGGTAGCACTCGCTGGCTAGCTAGCAAAGCAACAGTCCTTCGCTATAACCACAACCAAGCAGTGCAAATGCTAGGGATAAGTATGGATATTACCAAAAGCAAGCTAGCAGAAGAAAACTTACGTCAGAGCGAGGAGCGCTTTCACATTCTTGCTCGCGCCACCAAAGAAGCAATCCGGGACTGGAATTTAATCGACAACCAAATGTGGTGGAACGACAATTTGTACCTTGTTTATGGCTATTCCCCAGAGCAAGTTGATTCCGAACCGAACTGGTGGTACGAACACATACACCCAGAAGATAGGGCAAAAATAATTTCCGAGATTCAGACTTTGATTGCCAACCAACAACAATTTTGGTCAAAAGAATATCGTTTTCGCCGTGCTGACGGTTCCTATGCCTATATTTTCGATCGCGCTTACGCCGTTCAAGACAGTAGCGGCAAATTAGTACGCATGATAGGAGCAATGCTGGATATCAGCGATCGCAAACAAGCTCAAGAAGAACTGCTGCGCCAAAACATGCAACTGCGCCTGTTTGCCGATCTGACTTTAAAAATTCGCCAGTCCTTGCAAATAGATGAAATTCTCCACACCACTGTCACAGAAGTACAAAAGCTATTGCAAGCCGAGCGAGTCGTAATATTTAGAATAGAAGCTGATGGCTCGGGAACTGTGGTCAAAGAAGCAGTGGTTCCCGGCGTTCGCCCCATCCTAGGACAAAATATCGTCGATCCTTGCTTTAGCGAAGCATACATCGAAAAATACCGCCAAGGGCGAATAGGTTCCATCACCAACGTAGAAGACGCCGGACTTGAACCCTGTTATGTAGAATTTTTGCAACAAATAGATGTTAAGGCTAACCTGGTTGTACCTATTCTCCAGCAAAGTAAGCTTTGGGGTTTGTTAATCGTTCATCAATGCACCCATCCTCGCAATTGGAATGAATGGGAAACGGAACTATTGCTGTACTTAGCAAATCAAATCGGTATTGCTCTAGCACAAGCTAAACTTCTAGAACAAGAAACTCGCCAGCGTCAAGAACTTGCCCGTTCCAACGATGAACTGCAAGAATTTGCCTTTGTCGCCTCCCACGACTTGCAAGAACCGCTCCGCAAAATCAAAACATTTGGCGATCGCTTGAAAATCACTTGCAGCGATCGCTTATCCGCCCAAGAACGTGACTACCTCGAAAGAATGCAGAATGCTGCCTTGCGCATGCAAAATTTAATTGAAGATTTATTAACCTTATCGCGAGTAACTACAAGAGCTCAGCCTTTTGAACCAGTGAATTTGTTCCAGGTAGCTCAAGAAGTTCTATCCGATTTAGAAATCACCATCCAACAAACACAAGCAAAGATTCAATTAGAGCAGCTACCTGTCATTAAAGCTGATCCCCTACAAATGCGGCAATTATTGCAAAATCTGATTGCGAATGCTTTAAAGTTCCACCGCCCGCAGCAAGTGCCGGTTGTGAAAATTTACAGTCAAATTTTACCTGCCTCTCTAGATTCTATCACCACAGGCACTGAAAAATGCCAAATAATTATCGAAGATAACGGTATCGGTTTTGACGAAAAGTATCTAGATCGCATCTTTAACGTTTTTCAACGCCTGCACGGACGTAGTGAATACGAAGGTACCGGTATCGGTTTAGCAATTTGTCGCAAAATTGTCGAACGCCATCAGGGAACGATTTCAGCTCAAAGTAAAAAAGGACACGGAACAAAATTTATTGTTACCCTACCGATGAATCTTCCTTCCTAAGCTGCCAAGTAGAAAGAATTTGTCTCCAACATTCATCTGGGTTTTGTTGCATTTTAAGAATAAATTAATAATAGAAACACCACAAAGGAGAAAATGCAGAGTGAAGGGTCGGCAAACAACCGTGACAATTTTAATGGCCGATGATGATGAAGACGACTGCATGTTAGCTCGGGAAGCATTAACTGAAAGTCGTCTCGCAAACGACCTATACATCGTCAGGGATGGAGAGGAGTTGATGGATTATTTGTATCGACGCGGTCAATATGCTAACCCCAACATCTCACCCCGTCCTGGTTTAATTTTGTTAGATTTAAACATGCCCAAAAAAGACGGTCGTGAAGCGCTCAGAGAAATTAAAAACAATCCCGAACTAAGGCGAATTCCTGTTGTCGTACTCACAACATCAAAAGCAGAGGAAGATATTTATCGCAGCTACGATTTGGGAGCAAATTCTTTCATTATTAAACCCGTGACATTTGCAGCCTTAGTTGAGGTCATGAAAACCATCGGAAAATATTGGTTTGAAATAGTAGAGCTGCCGTTATGAGCAGGAGGCAGATATGAAAAACAATTCTTCCATTCGAGTTCTTTTAATTGATGATGATGAAGATGATTATATTTTAATTCGTGACTGGTTCCAAGAATTCCAAGTCGCATCCTGTGAATTGGAATGGGTAAGCAACTATCAAGCAGCAAGAGAGCAAATCACCTCTAAACAACATGATGTTTATCTTGTTGATTACCGCTTAGGTGAAGCTAATGGCTTAGAGTTATTGTACGAAGCAATAGAAAATGGTTGCACGGCTCCGATAATTTTACTTACCGGCAAAGGCGATCGCAAAATAGACATCGAAGCTATGAAAGCAGGAGCAGCCGATTATCTAGAAAAAAGCCAATTGACCGCTCCTTTACTAGAACGTTCGATTCGCTACGCCTTAGAACGCAAACAAAACGAACAAAAAATCCACGAACAAGCAGCTTTGTTAGATGTTGCCACAGATGCAATTTTTGTACAAGATTTAGATCAAAAAATTTTATTTTGGAACAAAGCAGCTGAGCGTCTTTATGGTTATAAGAAAGAAGAAGCAATTGGAAAAAATATATCGGAAATTTGGCAAGAAAAAAACTTATTGAAATTGCAAGAAGCGCTTGCGAGTCTGATGAAAAACGGCTCCTGGGGAGGAGAACTGCAACAAATTACTAAATCGGGAAAAGAAATTACCGTCGAAAGTCGCTGGACTTTGGTAAAAGAATTTAATCAAACAAGCCAGTCTATATTAGTTGTTAATACAGATATTACGCAAAAAAAACAACTGGAAGCACAATTTTTACGCGCCCAACGCTTGGAAAGTATAGGCACCTTAGCAAGCGGAATCGCTCACGACCTCAACAACGTCCTTGCTCCGATTATGATGACAGCACAGCTTTTAGAATCGCAACTGCATGATGAACGAAGCAAGCGACTTTTACCCATTCTCATCAGCAATGCTAAAAGAGGAGCAAATTTAGTCAAACAGGTGTTGTCTTTTACTCGCGGTATGGAAGGCGATCGCACCCTACTGCAATTAAAGCACTTGGTCAGAGAAATTCAGCAAATTATCAAAGAAACATTTCCCAAATCCATCGAAGTTTCCACGGAAGTTCCGCCAAACCTTTGGACTGTATACGGGGATCCCACCCAATTACACCAGGTATTGATGAATTTATGTGTCAATGCTCGCGATGCCATGCCCAGTGGCGGCTATTTAAAGATTAAAGCAGAAAATTTTTTCGTCGACGCTAACTATGCCAAAATGCATATAGATGCACGAGTTGGTGCCTACGTCACCATCGCGATCGCCGATACTGGAGTTGGCATTGCACCGGAAATACTAGACCGCATTTTTGAGCCGTTTTTTACCACCAAAGAATTGGGTAAAGGTACCGGACTGGGTCTTTCCACCGTCTTGGGAATTATCAAAAGCCACAACGGATTTGTCACCGTTTCCAGTGAGTTAGGTAAAGGTACTGAATTCAAAGTGTTTTTACCAGCACAACAAACACCGGAAACCCTAGAAGAACAAGAAATGGAATTACCTGCTGGTAATGGAGAATTAATTTTAGTTGTGGATGACGAAGATTCCATTCGCGACATTACCAAAACTTCGCTAGAAACCTATAACTACAAAGCAATAACAGCTAGCGACGGTATCGAAGCCATAGCCCTTTACGCAGAACACCGAGATAAAATATCTGTAGTGTTGACTGATATGCTTATGCCTTCCATGGATGGATTAACTACCATCCGCACCTTGCAAAAAATTAATCCCAATGTCAAAGTTATTGCCGTCAGCGGACTTGCTTCTGCTGATAAAATTAATGCTGCAGCAGACATGGGTATCAAGGCTTTTTTATCCAAACCCTACACCACCAAAGAATTGTTGCAAACCATCGGCGCAGTCAAAAGTAGCAATTAAAATAACGCAAATTTCCGCATAGCCCCACCTGAGGAAAGGTGGGGATGGAAACAAATACATCTGCATCCAAGTTGAATTTAACAGGTGGGATTGTGTAACTCCACCGCATCTTTTCCATCTATATCTTGCAAGTAAACCTTGATAATCTCTTCTTTAGCAGTGGGTAACTGTTTGCCAACAAAATCAGGATGAATCGGTAACTCACGATGACCCCTGTCTACCAATACAGCTAAGCGAATTAACTCCGGTCTCCCGTACTCGTTGACAGCATTCAAAGCTGCACGTACCGTTCGTCCTTTGTAGATGACATCATCGACAAGTACAACAACTTTACCTGTTAAATCAAAAGGGATATCAGTTTTGGCAGGAGTGCGCAAACCAATTTGATCTAGGTCGTCTCGATAAAATGTAATATCCAAAGCTCCTACTAATACAGATATACCCTCTAGTGCCTCGATTTGCCGCGCTAATAATTGCGCTAGCGGCACTCCCCTAGTATATATGCCAATTAATGCAAGCTGTGACAAATCTGGCGTTCTTTCCACAATTTGAGAAGCAAGGCGATTGACGGTACGGCGAAGCTCTTGCGCAGAGAGAATTTCAACTACTTTAGCGTTGGTAGAAACAGTCATATACCCCGATATCCCTGAATGACTTAATTGCATGCTGGGTTGTTAATTTTTAATTTCCACTGTCCTATCTCCATCATTACCTTTTTCAGGAGATTAGCAATAAAGCTACAGAAGTTGCTCCCAACCACAGCAAAAAGCAATATCTTGTTAATTGCAAAGCTCGAGCAATGCAAGTTGGTGCGATCGGATGAATATTATCTCCCAGTAATGGCTTATGCTTCGCTACACCGCCATACCAATTTGTACCTCCTACCTGAACACCTAAAATCGCCGCATAAACACATTCACTCCAACCAGAGTTAGGACTGGGGTCTTTTGGCGCATCGCGGCGACACACTCTTATCACCTGCAAAGGTTTACCCGACAGCAGCGCCAAAGTTATCACCGTTAATCGACAGGGGAGCCAAGTTAAGCCATCTTCTAAACGGGCGCTAAACCACCCCAAGTAGGTGTAAGGTGCTTGGCGGTAACCGATCATCGAATCGAGAGTACTGCTGGCTTTGTAAGCTAAAGCAAAGGGTACTGGACCCACAGCTGGTACAAATGCACCCACAAGGGCATAAAAAAGAGGAGCCATCACTCCATCAATAGCATTTTCTGTCACAGTTTCGAAAACAGCTCGCAGTATTTCTGATTCTGAAAGATTGTGGGTATCTCGACCAACATAATTACTTAAAACAGAGCGAGCATCATCAATTTGATTTAACCTCAAAGGTTTTAAAACTGTTTCGGCTGCTATCCTTAAACTTTTGAGAGCAAAACAGCTGGCTAAAAGAATGCTTTCTGTGACAATTCCTAATAATGGATGCAACCATTGACTCATTTGAATTATAAAGTAGCCAGCCAGACTGCTACCTATAATTAATGCTGTACCTAAAATAATTCCAGCTAACCGTTGAGTGAGAGAACTTTGACAATACGTGCAAATTAATTTACTAAAGTGAGAAATTACCCATCCCATCACTCGTACAGGATGAGGCCATCCCCAGGGATCGCCTATGAAGCGATCCAAACCAGCAGCAATAATTAAAACGTATAAATCATTAGTCATTGGTCTAATGGACTTTTGACTTTATGATTAAACAACAAAGCTAGCTTCTTCCCCAAGGGAAGCTTGCCAACTGCGAGCATCATAATAAAGATCTGCCAAAGTAATACTATATAGTGCTTCTTTTAATTTTTGGTGCAGTCTTTGCCAAAGGGTGAATGTTACCCAATCTTCTGCTTGTCCCGGGGAAGCTTGATGGTGGGGTAGAGGTTCAATAGTTTCACCAACTGCTTCTAAAATTTCTCCTAGAGAAATTTGTGCTGGTTCTCGCGCTAATTTGTATCCACCAACGCTACCGCGAATTGATTTTACCAAACCGGCACGGCGCATTTCTATTAGTAGTTTTTCTAAGTATGGAGCTGGAATATCTTGTCTGGAAGCGATCGCTCTGACTGAGACGGGACCGTATTCCGGCTGCAAGCTCAAATCTAGCAAAGCTTTGACGCTGTAGTGTCCTTTAGTTGTTAATTTCATTTTGCTCGAAATTTGTTGTTTCTCCTTTGCCATTTGTCCTTAGTAACTTCGTCACCAATGACTTAAGGATCAGTTTTACTTATCATTTTCTCTGTCTATTATGAAAACAACGCCCATAGATAACCTTTTTAGGTTTGGTTGGGGAATCTTAAACAAATACAGTGTAGCAGCTCTTTACAAACTACAGATAGTTATCAGGATAGATACAATTGTTTGAATATAGCTTGTTTCGGAAGATTGGTAAATATGTAAAAATTGCCAAATATTCCTGTAATATACTTGGCAACAGCTGAAATAAAAAAAATAAAGGATTGTTTTCTCACTTCCTTAATTTCAGCTAAAATAAAATCGATTAAACTTTGTCAATCGTTCATTCATTTTCAATCTAAGTTGATGGCTAAAGCAAAAAAAATTGAACCCCTCACTGGCGAAGAACTGCTCAAGAAAGTCAAAGAGCTAGAAAACCTTAGCAAAGAAGAAAAAGCTAAGCAGTGTGGCTACTATACCGTGACAAAAAATGGTATAGAGCGCGTCAACATGATGAAGTTCCTCAATGCTCTGATCGATGCTGAAGGCATTCAGCTAGACAGCGCCCCTAGCGCCAACGGTCGTGGAGGACGCAGCGCTAGCTACAGAATTAGTGTTCAGTCTAACGGTAACTTGCTTATCGGTTCTGCTTATACAAAACAGATGAATCTCAAGCCCGGAGATGAATTTGTCATCACTTTGGGCAAAAAGCATATCCGTCTCAGACAAATAGACACTGAGGAGAAAGAAGATGCTGAAACTTTGGAAACAGTAGCTTAAAAATCAATTGTCATTCGTCATTTGTCATTGGTTTAGCAGTTGAAAGCAAGCCTGAAGAGACATTTTTATCTTCAGGAGATATATTTGATTTCTTCTTTGTGAAAATACTAAAAATTAGGGCACGACAACATCGTGCCCTCAGCTAAACTAATGATTAATGACTAATGACTATTGAATAACTGGTAAATACTGGTGAAGAGACCTGCGCGTCATAGCCACTTTACATGTCAAAGCAATTTCTTCCTGTTCTAGCAAACCTAAAATTTGCTCGTTGTTATCTCGCGCCACAACTGGTAGTTGATGCAAACCTCGCACGCTCATGCGGTCTAAAGCTTCCGCCAAAGGTTCGTCGGGCCAGGTATAAACAATATCAGTAGTACAAATATCCATAAGAGTTTGATGGCACAAATGGCGCTCGATGGTGTGAGGAGAATCCGAATCATTCTGCCAAATAGAAAGGGTACGATTGATATCTTCTAAAGAGAGAATACCAACTAATTGCCCCGCGTTATTAACTACTAAAGCACTACGGGCGCGATCGCGGGTCATTTCCAAAGCAGCTTCTACAACCGAGGTAGTCGCCAAAATTTTTTTGGGACAAGGATGCATCGCTTCTTCAACCATGATTTGCTGCAAAAGCTCTCCCTGCTCGTCTTTCAATTCCGAAAGACCTATTTGCTGCAAATTGAAATTAGAGTTGCAAGTAGGCTGGATTCGTTCCACCAGCCAAACACTTAAACCCACCGCAGCCATCAAAGGTAAAACGATACGATAGTCTCGTGTTAATTCAAATAACAACAAAATTGCTGTTAAAGGCGCTCTGACGCTAGCGGCCAGGACTGCTGCCATTCCCACCATCGCATAAGCTGGAGGAGCAGCGGCGATCTGCTTGATTGCAGGTGCCAGCATAACTAGAATTTTGATGTAGGCAGAACCAAAAGAAGCACCCAAAAACATCGCCGGTGCAAACACGCCACCAACAAAACCACTACCAGCGCTAATAGCTGTCACTATTAATTTCACAAGCAACAGGACCAGCAACAGTTGCAGCGGAAACTCCACATCCTGAAGCATCGCCTCCACTGTTTCATAACCAATACCCAAAATTTGTGGGAAGTACAAAGCTACAGCACCAACAATGGCGCCACCAATGAGTGGATGAACCGGTCTGGGTATTTTACCCAACCAACCAAAACCCGATAGCTTCCCGCTAAAGCAGGCTTTGAGCAGTTGAATGGATTGCGTGTAACTTAAAGATACCAAACTTGCTCCCAAACCCAAACCAAGGTACAGGGGTAATTCTAAAAGACTGCGGACTTGGTAAACAGGTAAGGTAAAAGCAGGTTGCGCTCCCAAACCAATTTGAGCAATTAATGCTGCCACCACAGCTGCTAGCAGCACCACACTGACTGCAGAAGTAGCAAAGGATGTTGCTCCTAACACCACTTCTAAAGCAAAGAAAACACCGGCGATGGGAGCGTTAAATCCAGCTGCTAAACCAGCAGCAGCACCAGCACCCAACAGCAGGCGTTGGCGTTCTCGCGATACTTGCAGCACAAAAGACAGCAACATGCCAAAATTAGCGCCAATTTCCACACTTGGTCCCTCTGGACCCAAAGAAGAACCACTACCCAAAGAAACAGCTGCTGCAAGCATTTTTGTCACCGGTCGTAGCGGTCTTTTGATTTCTCCTTTTTGGGAAGCAGCGATCAACGATGAAAGTCCAGGACCGAAATCTTGAGTGCGCCAGCGCATCAAACCAACTATCAATCCTCCCAAAGTGGGTACGCACGCTAAAGTCCAAGCACCCCACATCCCGATCGCACCCATGAAATTTTCTAACATCAAATGGTGGATCAAATCGATTAAATAGTGAAATGTAACTACACCCATACCGCTACCTCCACCGATGATTACGGCCAGAAGTAGCACAACTGTTTCCGGGGATGGCTGAAAATGGTTGAGCAGGTAACTCAAACGAAAAGATGGTGAAGAAGGAAAGGTAAGTTCCTTGCTTACCTTCCTTAGTTCTGTGGGAGGTAGTAGGGCCATTGAGTGAGGAGTAAATCTAATAAAAAACTTAAATTTTTGTGTTTTAGTTTTTATTGTCAGCGATCGCTTACCAACTAGACAAGCAAGCGCCTTGAAAATAGTAGTTCGCTTTATCTTATGCTTCCTATAATTTACCAATAAACAAGCTAGAACTTCACACTCCAGCCCAGACAATATTCACTAATTCTGTCTTCCTCCGGTTACCTTCACCTTTTCTGAGCGTTGAGAAGACGGTTGCCAACCAAAAAGCTTTGGTTAAAATTTTTCTCATCTGCAAATTTTTTCTAGTGCCAATGCTTAAATGAGAAACAATTGATGGTCGATGTTTTATAACAGGATTAGCACCAATCGCAGGTACTCTCATTATGCATGTATTTATACTCCTTTTGCAACAGTAAAATATCTTTGGTTTCTAATCCGGCCATTTTGGAAAACTAAGTGTACTAAACGAACAAAGTAGATGAATACACACGCCTTCGATCGCCATTATCTTATTTGTCCCATTTGCCAAAAACATTCCCAGTCCCCAGCGGTTTCGACATATATAGGACTTTTTACCTGTCCTTACTGTCAAGAAAGGTTAGTAGTTTGCCAAAGCGGTCATTACGTTCGTGACCCGTTCAATTTCAAACAAATAGCAATTTCATCGACAATACGCCGTCAAAGCCGGCCTTTAGCTAGGATTATACGAGATTTTTTGCTTCCCAAAAGTCCCGTAGTAGCTTTGGTTGTGAGCAGTGCTGTTTTATTTGCTATGATTGCTATCAGTCAGCAAAACACAAATCAAGATTCTTCTTTACCAAACATAGAAACAATCAAACCACAAGAAAAAAATCCCAGTGAGTAAATCTCCTGGGATCTACATCCTCTTCCACAGTTTTCAGTATTAGTATATTAAAAAATACACAAACTGACTAGTTATACATGTATGGCAACTAGAAAGCAAATCACTACCAAACTTCGATCTTTCGCCAACTAGTAAATTCAATTTTCTTTACAGCCTGTTTGTATCTTTAGTGACCAGCTTCCAACCCTGGGTCTGGTCGAGTAACTTCATAGAATCAATTTGCAGGGTATGAAAAGCAGACTCGTCGAGCAAAAAGTAGGGTTGGGGACTGTATTGCCAATAGTATTGTAATTGTTGAATAGAAGCAGAAATAATCGGGCGATCGCTGTAAAAATTCAAGGATGGCCGCTGTTCGGGATTGGATGTGTAAATTTTCGTACCTGGCGGGACTTGTCGTTGAATCATCGCCGCAACTGGTTTGACTGGATAGCGCTCTCCTAATTCCCACACCCAGTAGTTAGATTTCATCAACAGCAGCAAGGAAATATAACTTCCCCACAACAAAACCTTTAAAAACTGCTTGTCGCCCTGTTCTGCCAAAATAGCAGCTAAGGCCATAGTTACCGCCACCGCAGCAAAAACCAGCTGTAAATCTGGCTTTGGTAACGTTCCCCAATGGTAATAAATGCTACCGGCAGCTGCAATTATCGCCTGTATTGCCAGACCCGCTACCCAAAAACGGGGATAGGAGGAAGTTAAGGGTGTATTTTCTATTTCTGCTAGCTTGGCTCCTATTGCCAGGGACAGAGCAGGATAAATTGGAAACACGTACCAAGGTAGTTTGGTTTCCATCGCAGAAACAGCAACTAGATACACTCCCATCCACACTACTATCAGTTTTGCCCAGCTCAGGTTGTGGTTTTCCCAGCACAAACGCAGGCTAGATGGTAGAAAAAGCAGCCAAGGCCACGTATATTTGAAAATTTCAGCTATATAATACCAAGGTGGTCCGGAATGTTTCTCCACGGATAGCCAGATGCGACTGAGAGATTGGTCAAGCATACCAGCCTTGGTAAAAACATGACCGTACTCCCACCATTGACAAGCATACCACAAAGCTACGGGAATCATGCCTATAGTTATTCCTACCCACATGTAACCACTAGTTAGCAGTCGGGGTGTATCCCAAAACAAAAATGCAACTGCCACAGCAGCTAACAATATACCCAGCATTATCCCCTTAGTTAAGCAAATTAACCCTAAAGCAATGCCAACGCCAAGGCAATAACGCAAATCACGGCGCGATCGCAACAAGCACAGCATCATGACTGTAAAAAAACATACTGCTGCTCCATCCAACATTGCCAAGCGTCCGTGACGCACCACCGGTAGCATTGTCAAATAAATCAATGCACTGTAAACAGCACAAAAACGTTGGTGAAAAATTTCACGACCGATACAATACAGCAAAGGTACTGAAATAGCTGTTAACATCGCTCCTGGAAAGCGTGTTGTCCATTCGTTCACACCTCCCAACGAGTACATCCAAGCAATCAACAAATGCACTAAAGGTGGCTTGTTATGGTAAGGCTCTCCCCAGAGTGTCGGATATAACCAACGTCCCGAACCAAGGGGAGCGCGCCAAATTTCCCGAGCCACCTGCGCTACAGTACCCTCATCCCAATCTCGCAGTGGTAGGTTTCCCAGATTTACAGTAAAAATTATTACTGCTGCTGCTAGCAGCACTATTATCCACGTCCTATCAATCCATTTCTCTATTACCTGATACTTTTTTTTGAAACGACTCCAACCAAAGCTTTCTTCTTGCATAGTTTAGGATCATAATTTGCTTGCTGGTTCAATTGCAAACAGACGTTTACCGATCTTTTTTGTTGCTATAACATTAGTATATTGACACAGACAAAAATTTATTTCTAGTCAAAAATAGAGAATAATAAACAAGAAGTTTGACTAGTATTTTGACCGAGATATGGGTGGAAATTTTTGTCAATTTTTCGGTAATTGTCCCGGAGTATAAATTAGAGAATAAATTCTGGCAATGTTGATAAATATGAGAAAAGCAGCTTGACTCATTAATAGATAATTAGAAATAAATAAAGATTAAAAAATAAAAATAACTTGTACATTCCACTCTTGGTCTTGGCGAATAATTTCGATGTGGCGAATAAATTCGCGAAAATAAAATCGTCTTTCTGTTTCCGACAAATCTAACCAAAATTGGGGAAGAGAAACAGCCTGAGCTACGGAAGGTAAATGAACAGGTGGTAAAGTTGCTAACTTTGCTTGCAGTGCAGATATTTCCGTGCGAAGTTTGTACGCTCTGAGTTTTGCAGTTTGGAAATCTAAAACTCCAGTTTCGACTAGAGTTGGTAGCTGTTCTAATATTTCTTGCTGACGGGCGATCGCCTTTTCCAAAGGATCTTTAGCAGCGTCGAGTTGGGAAAAACTCATCTTGGCTACTGCTAAAGGAAGATTGCAGCAAATAGCTTCAATTGTGCGCTCCAACACTTTTTGATAGGAAATAGCGCTACATTTAGGAAGTTTGGGACAAGCAAGCGGGCGCAAATAAAGGTATTGCTTATCTTGGTTACGAATGGTGACTTGACTGAGATTCATTGGCGATCGACACTGATTGCAAACCACCAATCCTGCTAGAGAACGGGGTGCACTTGCAGTTTTGGGTGGAAAGCGACTGTTGCGACGTAACAGGCGATCGACTTGTGCTGCTTGTTGCTTGGAAATAATGGGAATGTGGGTATCGGGAATAACCTCGCCGTTGCCATAAGCTGTATCACCACGATAAACAGGATTGGTTAACCACCGGCGTCCGGTAGTGACAGAAATTTTTTTACCATATTTTTTTGCCAGATAACGCACTGCTTTGCGCAGGGAACCGTAAAGTAGAAAATGTTCAAAAAAATCCTTAACCACCGGGGCAGTACTGCGATCTAAGATATATCTTTGTTTGCCACGGCGATAACCGTAGGGTGCTTTTCCAGGAGGAGGAACCGCATCGAGGCGATTGCGGGCGTGTCCTTGGCGAATGCGACGACTGTGTTGCTGACGCTGAAGGTGTTGTATTAACTTCCACATGTGAGCGCGGATAGAAAGCGAGGATTGAGAAGAATTGTAATCCTGCTCAAAAGCAATCAGCGTTATTCCCATTGCTTCTAGTTGTTCCAGGCGATCGCTAACTTGTTCGAGACTGTCCCCCAATTCTTCCAAACGGCGGACGAGCAAGCAATCAGGAGGATCGGTTTTGCAGTCTTGGAATAGTTGTTGTAGTTGCGATCGCCCTCCCCAATCTTGATACAGTCGACTGATCTGCCATTGCCAAGTTACAGGTTCGGGAGCACTTTCCAACAGCGGATCGGTGTAAGTGTAAGCAAAAATTTTCATAAGCCTGGTGGTTGTGGTTTATTACTCCCGTTGTTTGTTACTGTCTCAGTTTTTGCTATGGCCTCACTGCTGGCTCAACTCTATAACATTACCATCGGGATCTTGGGTAAAAACAGCTGGGCGACCAGAAGCGCTTGGTTGCACCGGAAAGTTATAATTTAAGAGCTGCTGTTTAGCGGCATCTAAGTCGGAAACTAAAAAAGCAATGTGGGGATTGCGTCCCCATTTTTCATTTCTAGGTTCAATAGAGACACCAGGCGCGACTATAAGGTGAATTTGATACTCACCAATTTGATACCAAGCACCAGGAAACTTCATGGGACGTTCCACTTTCGCCAATCCCAATACAGTTCCGTAAAAATGTTCCGAGCGTTGTAAATCCGTAACCAAAATGGCGGTGTGGAGCGGTCGGACGATCTGCATAGTTGCACAAAACAAGAGCGGATGTGATTTCCTGGTTTTCCGTGAAGAAAAACACAGCAGTTACTGCACGCACTGCTTGTTTCCATTGTACTAGAAGGCTCCAAGGCAGAGAGTATCAATGTTTTGATACTCAACAATTGCAAGTGCGCTATCTTGAAAGTTAAGCTTTCTGCACAAACTCATGAAAGGCAAACACGTTTTACTCACAGGTGGTACTGGTGGTCTGGGATTGGGTGTGACGCCAACAGTTTTGGCCCAAGACCCAGCAACAGTGACAATTCCTTACCGCAATCCTAAAGATGTAGAACGCCTCAAAAGTATTTTCTCACCTAGTGAACTTGCCCGAATTAAATTTCTAGCTGCCAATTTAGACAATGAAGCAGAGGTAGAAAACGTTATTGACCAGATGGTGCAAGTCGATGTGTTAATTCATTTGGTAGGTGGTTTTTCCATGGGCAAAACCTACGAATACAGCTTGGAAAATTGGAAGCGCGATTTTGATATCAACCTCAATACCACTTTTCTAGTTTGCAAACACAGTCTCAAACGCATGTTGCAACAGGGTTACGGACGCATTGTGACCGTTGCTTCTAGAGCTGCGGTAGAACCGGTGGGAGAGCTTGCAGCTTATTGTGCTTCTAAAGCTGGTGTTGTCGCTTTCACCAAAGCAATTGCTGATGAAACCAAGGGTACTAATATTACAGCCAATGTAGTGCTTCCCAGCGTTATTGATACTCCGGCTAATCGCGCATCCATGGGAACAGAAAACGCCCATAAATGGGTCAAACCAGAATCTTTAGCTCAGGTAATTTGCTTTTTGGCGTCAGAAGCAGCTAAAGATATCCGGGGAGCAGCAATTCCCGTTTATGGAAATATTTAGCTAGCAATTGTCCTCCTAGGTTGAAAAAAATGAAGATGAACAGGATGTCTGCAAATTTTGCAATCAATTGTGTCAAGTAGTTTTGTAGTGACCCTGCTTTGTGCTCGCTACAAACCACCTGCGAACATTTGCAGTCATTCTGGGAAGAAAGAGTATGAAATATGTGATGTTACCGTGCAAGCTGTTTGAGCACTAGAAAATTATGCCAGCACAACAGCAGTAACTGAAAATTTTTAGTCAACCAGCGTTTGGGTAAAACCACAAATCCTTGTGAACAGGGATTGTTAAAAATTTCAAGCTAGAATGCAAGCAATGGGAAATATAAGGTATTCGAGGAAAAAAAGTTTCCAAATGAACTGGTAAAAGCGGGCGATCGCAGTTTTATCTTGTAAATCTACTTTGCGAGTGCGCCACCACATCCAACCCAAAACGAGCAAATGAGTAATTACTAAAAACCCTAAATTAACTTTAGCCAGACGCAGCAACCCAATCAAAACCATTCCTGCGTAGCATGCAGTTAATACCCAAAGAGCAAGATTAAATACTGCTTGCTTGCCGAGTTGGATGCTGAAAGTTTTAATGTTATATTGCAAATCGCCTTCCATATCGGGGATATCTTTGAAGATAGCGATCGCAAATGTGAACACCAAAATAAATAAAGTCAAAACCCAAACAGTAATAGGAATAGATCGATTCTGTTCTAATACCCAACTAAAATGCAAAAATAACCCCAAGTTCACAATTGCTCCTCTCACAGAAAAAATACAAAATGCCGCCCAAAAAGGAAATTGTTTCAATCGAATCGGAGGTAAGGAATAAGCCGTACCAATTGCCAAGCTCATTCCCACCATACCAAATAAAAAAGGTCCATCCAGCCATGCCAAAAGCAAGGCTAAAATCCCGGTAGCAGCTACAATAAATTGTCCCGTTCGCCGCGAAAATTCTCCAGAAGCAAGAGGTAAATGAGGTTTATTGATTTTATCAATGGCTACATCTTCCAGCTGATTCAAACCGACAATGTAAATATTGCCGCACAAACAAGCAATCCATGCTGCGAAAGCAGGAAACAGAGAATAGAAAATAGGAACTGTTGAAGAATTACTATTGCCAACAGCGACTGTAATCAAATACAAACCCAACACGCTCAAGCTCGTACCAATAATCGTGTGTGGACGAGAAAATTTCCAAAAAGCATAAAGCCAGCTGCTCACCACACCTGATTGTGAAACTTGATTCATAATTTATTTCCACACAACAATCCGAACCGAATCAAACCACGCTCGTATCCGCGACTCATCAATCCTAATGAAACTGCCCCAACAATAGTACTCCAACTCGAGCGCAGCAAACCAAAAATTGCTTTCCAGGAAATGGCCGAATCAATTACTGCGTTCCAAAACGGTGCTACTGCTTTTGACCAATCAGCAGTGCGGATATTTTGCAACCCGATTTGATGGGCGATCGCTTCATACTCGGGCAAAGAAATCACATAAGGTAAGCGATATACCTGATAAATTTTCGCCAAATGCTTCTGCTCGCTAGCTGTTAGCGGCGCATTATCGATGGGGCGATGACACCAAGTCGCCACGATTAATTTGCCACCTGGTTTGAGGACTCGGTAGCACTCTTGCATAAACTTGACTTTATCTGGCATGTGCTCGCCGCTTTCTAAAGCCCAAACTAAGTCAAAACTATTATCAGCAAAGGACATCGCCTGAGCATCTGCAACTTCAAAATTAGTTGTGTTACCTAACCCCAACTGTTGAGCACGTTCCCTGGCTCTTTTTGCTTGTACGGGACTTAAGGTAATACCCGTTGCTCGAGCATGAAATTTCGCTGCCAAATACAGAGAACTACCACCTATTCCACAACCCACATCCAAAATGTTTTCTGCTCGCTGCACATCTGCCCAGCGAAGTATTTCTTCAATTAAGTCAATTTGTGCCTGACGATGGTCTTTCTTTTGCGTACCATCTGCTCCGTAGTAGCCATGGTGCATGTGTTCGCCCCAAATTTCTTCCCACAAACCGGAAGAAGCGTCATAAAATCGCTGAATTTGCTTGTATAATGTTTCGTTCATGAAAAACCGCGTTGAGACAAAGCAAAATTCAAATACACTACTGGTAGGCTACCACGTGTGTTTTTAATTAAGCTGTTTTTAGCACTAGGAAGAATGAAATTTGTCTATCATACTTAGACGTGTTAGTTTTTAACCTTGACATGACTGTTTCTCGAACTATTTGCTTGGGATTTTTGGCAGTCATCTGTGTGGGGACCATACTGCTGATGATGCCTTTTCCACAGGTAGCGGTGTGTGGAATGACCCAATTGTGGCGCTGTTTACCTCTACTTCCGCAGTTTGCGTTACGGGTTTATCGGTAGTAGATCCTGGTACTTACTTTTCTTTTTGGGGCCAGTTGTTTATTATTCTGTTGGTACAGGTTGGCGGTCTTGGCTACATGACAACGACAACCTTTCTAATTTTGTTAATTAGGCGTAAATTTGACCTTCGTCAAAAAGTAGCTATCCAACAAGCTTTAGACCGTCAAGGAATGAGCGGTAGTGCTCAAATTATTTACTCTATTATTGCCACAACTATGATTTTCGAAATTACTGGCATATTTTTACTTTTGCCAGCCTTTGTTGGAGAATATGGTTGGAATCGAGGATTGTGGTTGGCAGTTTTTCACAGTATTAATGCTTGGAATAATGCCGGATTTAGTTTATTTAAAGATAGTTTGATTGGCTATCAATCTTCACTTTTAGTTGTCTTCACAATCACAGGATTAATTATTTTAGGCGGACTAGGATATCAAGTAATATTAGAAACTTTTGTTTGGGTACGTGCTTGCTTGCTAAAACAAAAAGAACAATTAGTTTTTCCCTAGATTTTAAAGTAGTGACAAGTACAACTATTTTTTTGTTGATTCTAGGAACAATTGCCTTTTTCCTTGTAGAATTAAGAAATCCACAAACCTTTGGCAATCTTAGTGTCAGAGAAAAAATATTAGTTGCCTGGTTTCAATCTGTCACTCCGAGAACTGCCGGATTTAATACTATAGATGTTGGTAAAATGACCAACGCTGGTTTATTTATCACCATTGCACTAATGTTTATCGGTGCAAGTCCCGGCGGTACGGGAGGCGGTATCAAGACTACTACTCTCAGGGTTTTAACTAGTTCCAGGCAATTCTCCAAGGGAAAGAAGAAGTTATACTGTACGAACGACAAATAGCAAAATCTTTAGTTTTGAAAGCGATCGGTGTATTAATGGGTTCGGTAGCAACGGTTATTATCTCCACAATTTTAATTGCCTTTACAGACCCTAAGTTTGAATTTATTCAAATTTTATTTGAAGTAGTTTCAGCCTTTGCAACCGTCGGACTTTCCACCGGAATCACTGGTAGTATTTCCACAGCAGCGAAGCTAATATTGATTGTCACAATGTATATTGGCAGGGTAGGCATTTTACTCTTAATGTCAGCAATTCTGGGAGATCCCCGCCCCAGCAAAATTCACTATCCAGAAGAAAATTTACTTGTTGGATAAAATTCAAAAATCAGCAGCAAAGACAGATAATGATTAATGAGCAATAATAAAAGTTCGTAGTTGGGACTTGAGTTCTGCTTTTGCAAGGGAGAAATCCCTTAATACTAACCTTTGAAAACCAGATTAACAAGCACAAGAACTAGGTAAAATGTAAGTCTGTAGTCAGGTCTGTAGCCCTTCATATTCGGGTAAAAGCAAGAAATCTGACTTACAAACAATCAAATACAGGGAGCGATCGCAAAGGTAAAAACCGTGAATTTGTCATCTCTAGGGCTCCTTAAAAGTCTGCGTAAAGATAGTCAGCAATTTGCAGTTATTGGTTTAGGGCGTTTTGGTCGTTCTGTGTGTTCAACGTTGCACAAATCAGGGTATCAAGTATTAGCAACAGATATCAATGAAAAACTCGTCGCCGATGCATTAACAGAAAAGATAGTGGGTCATGCTTCGCAACTAGATTCCACAGAATCTGCGGCGCTCAAAGAAGCAGGAATTTTTGAATTTGATACGGTTATTGTCGCCATCGGTAATTATATTCAAGAAAGTATTATCACTACTCTCAATGTTAAAGAAGGAGGCGTACCTTACGTAGTAGCAAAAGCTTCTAGCGAAGTTCACTACAAACTATTACAGCGAGTGGGAGCAGATCGGGTTGTTTTTCCCGAATACGAAGCAGGATGCGCTTTAGCGCGATCGCTCACCAAACCCTCAATTCTAGAAAGATTTGACCTAGACCCCGAACACAGTATTGTAGAATTGATTGTACCTGAAGAATTTCACGGCAAAACGATCGCCGAACTGCAACTTCGCAACCGCTATGGTTTGAATTTGTTAGCAGTTAGTCATGGCGGTAAATTTCAAATTAATCCCGACCCCAACCAGTACCTCGAACGTGGTTCGGCTATTGTAGTTATCGGATGCAATAAAGATATCAATCGCTTGCCTATTTAACTAAAGCTGGTTCAAAAATCTTCATCGACAAAAAATTCCGTATCTTCTTGTTGTGTAGAATCTCTTTTCTCCCCACCTGCTAAACCCCACAAAGGTTGTATTACAGCTATACCAATCATACCTGCTCCAGCACAAAAAGCCAGTAGCAAACCCATAGGAATTTGAATCGATTGAAAACTGAGAAATTTTAAAGATACGGGGGTGGCATTTTGTACTGAAATAATAGCAATTGCTATTACCCAAAAAGCTATAATTATCGTTGTTACCAACGTTGCCAAAGATTTCATCTTAGGTATTTATTGTAAATAAGGTATTTAGATTTATTTACGCACTTACAGGTTGGAGTTGATGAATCGCCTGTTGTATTGCTGATGCAATTTGGGTTAATTTTTCTGGAGAATTAGTTTCTATGTAAACACGCATCAAAGGTTCTGTTCCAGAAGGACGTAGCAAAACCCAGCTACCTTCTTCCAAATATAGTTTAACGCCGTCTTTTGTTCCTATTTGCGTGACTCTAATTCCTGCAACTTTTGAGGGAGGATTTTTGCTGTAGCTGTGGAGAATGGCGATTTTATGTGGTGGTGCTAGGTGCAAATCCAAACGTCGTTCGTATCTGGGACCACCTGCAGAGGCGATCGCTTCTTTGACGAGCACGCTCAACGGTTTACCTTCCCAGGCGTTCGCAGGGCGTACCGGAGGTAATCTCGCTTCTGCTACCAGCATGTTAACTAAAATCCCATCCTTTTCCGGAATGTGTCCGCTAATACTTAATCCTCCAGATTCTTCCCCACCGATTAACACTTGTGTTTGTCGCATTTTTCCCCCGATATACTTAAAACCCACCGGCGTTTCCAATAGTTGCAATCCATACTTGGCTGCCAAGTTATCCAGTAGGTGGGTAGTAGCAACTGTACGGAAAATGGCCCCAGTTTGATGTTTATTTTTCATTAAATGTAGGGTCAGTACCAAGAGCACGCTGTTGGGAGTAAGAACCTTTCCTTGTTCGTCGATGACAGCAAAGCGATCGCCATCTCCATCAGTAGCTAAACCCAAATCAGCTTTGTCGCGACGCACCGCTTCCACCAGCTGCTGGAGTTGTTCTTCCATCGGTTCTGGCATTCCTCCACCAAATAAAACATCACGCCAAGTATGGAAAGTCTCTAGCTCGCAGTGGCAATGTTGCAAAACTTCATCAAGATAACCACAGGAAGTAGAATAAAGAGCATCGTACTTAACCTTTAATCGAGCATTAGGAATTTTCTCCACATCAAGGAGACTGTAGAGAAAATTTATGTAGTCTGGTTTGGGGTCAAAACTGGAAATAGAACCAACTGTACTGTTTTGGGAAGGTGGAGCATTCGATGCACTTTCAAGATTTGCCACAATAGTATCAGTTATTTCCAAAGTGGCAGGTCCAGCATAATCAGGGATATATTTAATTCCACAATAAGGTGCTGGATTGTGGCTAGCAGTAAACATTAACGCCCCAGCAGAATTTAAATGACGGGCGTTATAAGCAATTACTGGTGTGGGACAATCCCGCTTGGTAATTTTAACTACTGTCCAGCCCAAATCTGCTAAGACTTCTGCGGCTGTAAGGGCAAACTGCTCGGCTAAAAAGCGAGTATCGTAGGCAACAAGAACTGGTCGATTTTTAGTATAGGCTGTTTCGATATAACTTGCGATCGCTCGCGTTACTTTCCTGACATTGGAAAAAGTAAAATCGTCAGCAATGATGCCTCGCCAGCCATCAGTACCAAATGTTATTTTGCTGGAATTACTATTGGCTTTCATTGTTGCCACTTTTTTTACCCACCATCTCAATACTACATGAATCATTTAGCAAGATGCTTGTATCTTAATTTGTCCTTTCACTGTTATTAAGCAATGTCAACCCCGGAACGACCTTTTGCTAGTTACCACCTTTGGTCTTTAGTGGCCCCTGCTGCGGGTCAACAACATTTGCATTGCCAAATGAGAAGGGGGTTTATCAAAGCACGCCAGCACGAACCACAAGTGCAAGCACTCCTAGCAAAAGTCACCGCACCTCAACGAATTGGTTTACTAGCACAAAAAGGTATTTACGAATTTCATCACAACAGAAATCTTTTGAGTCAATCGGATGGTGTACAAAAAGTAGCAGAATTATTAAAACTCGACAAATATTCTGAAGCGGTTCAACAGCGCGTACTACAAATTTTGACACAGTATCACCACCAACCTTTACTCTCAGGGAAAAGAATTCTTTTGTTAACCCGCGGTGATGAAGGCTTTCCCAAACCAATTTGGGTAGAACACAAGCATTATTCTTTCCGCTTGTACGCTGCTATGGATTGTGTTTTTATCGAATCCAACGGCGCTTTACATATTTTAGATTTCAAAACAGGTAAATCTACATTTGACCGTCGCCAAGCATTAGTTTATTTACTAGCTGCTCGTTATCTTTATCCCAGACAAAAAGCTATCGCTTCCTTTTATAATTTAGAATTTGCTAAAAAATCTGATTTAATTAGCGTTACAAGAGGAGAATTAGATTTTGTTGAATTTGAATTAGCCACTATTGCCCAAAAACACCAGGAAGATTTGCAAAAATATCAGCAAAAAATTTATAAATTCAGCCAGATATTTCCACCTAATCCTGGTTACCACTGCAAATTTTGTCCCTTTAATTCTATTTGCGAATTCTCGGCTTTTAAAGCATTACCTAAAAATGCATAAGTCAGTTTTTAAAACCTAATTATTCCACGACTATTAAATAATTTAAATCCAACAGCAAATGCTGTAAAAGCTACAACAAAATTTATTAAACTAATTGGTTGCAATACTGCTCTTCCATTTAAGAAAACAAGAATGATACCAATAGTTAATAAAGCCCACCCAAAATTACCAGTTTGCCTCCTGGCAAAAATTAATAACAAAATACCAGCCATGATGAACAAAATAAAACTCATAGCTGGAAAGCCATAAAAACTACTGACTAATACAATGTTTCTGCCAAGAAAGTAAATACCTGTAAATACTAAAATCAAACCTAGAAATTGAATTAAAAACCTATCCATAGTATTTCTATTTTATAGGCTCTCACGTTCATTAATATCTTATAGTTAGTTAATTAATAAATTCCTGTAGGATTATACGTAACTTTTATTTAATTTTTATGTATGGATGCTAGTGAAAATACTGAAGTGCTAAGTTAAAATTTGAATTTATATAACCAAATCACAATCAAAATTTAAAATCTAATTTGTAGTGCTTCTGAGCGATTTAAATCAGTTACTTGCCTCCAAAATATGACGCTAAACAATATCTACATCGATAAATTGTTATAATCTAAATACCAAAAAATTAGAGTAAATAAAGTGAAACATAAGCGCTCATCTGGTTTATTAGCAATTATAATTTACAAAAGCTTTGTGGCTGTACTTCTTGGCATAACATCTATAGCTTTGCTTTTAGCATTAAAACATCGTCAAGAATTAGCTAACTTTTCGGAATCTTATATATTAGAAACCAAACTGAAAATTATCGAATTTATTATAAATGCAATCTTGAATATTAATCCAAACAAATTAAAATTTACTGGCATAGTTATGGGAGTTTATGCTATTGTGACAGCAATAGAAGCAGTAGGTTTGTGGTATGAAAAATCCTGGGCAAGACTACTAGTTTTGGGACTAGTTGGCATTAGTATACCTCCAGAAATATTTGAATTAATTAAACAAATAACAATACCAAAATTTTTAGTTATTTTAGTGAATGTGGCTGTATTTTGGTACTTGCTACAGCATTTTCCCAAACAGAAAAATTAGCATTACTTAGTGATTACCCAAGTTATCGCCAGCGAATACACGGTAATGGTAGGATTCTCAACACCAAGAGTATCAATGAAGAAGATAGTGATAGCGATCGCTGAACCTAATAATTAAATAGTCAGACATAACTAAATATAAGTCTGTCATTTCCTTGATGGCGATCGCTGTTTGTTAGTAGTGAGCGATTTATCGCTTTCACCCGGATGCTTGTTACTGGATATATTTATTCGAGAGCGATCGAGATACTGATTTGCAAGCGACAAGTTTGATTAAACGTATGATCGTGGAGGTTTTCTAATTACTTGATTGGGGTTAATCAAAAGACTTACTCCTATTGTCCAGGCCAGGGACACACTCCATCCTGCCAAGACGTCAGAAGGATAATGAACTCCCAGATATAATCGCGTCCAACCGATTATTAAGACAAATAAACTTCCTGCAATCAAAACAAACCAGCGCCAGGGACTGTTCCAACTCAAAATTACCAAAGCTGTGACAAAAGTCATGCTCGCCATTGCATGACCGCTGGGAAACCCATAGTCAAATTCTGGAGCAGGTGAAGTCCACAAATGAGGACGCGCTCGGTGCAACAATAGCTTCACTGTTCGATTAATGATAACACTGCCAGTTGAGGTGACGAGAAAGAATTCTAGCGCACGCCATTGTCGCCGAACCAGTAGGAACAAGGTTGTTAAGATTGCTGCGGGAAAAACTCCCCAAAATACTCCTAGCTTTGTCAAATATGAGACAAAAACATCTAGTTGGGGTTGAGCAGTACTGTGAATAGCTAGCAGGATTGGTACATCAAAGAAAAAACCATCTTTTTCCCAGACATCCTCTGCTAAGTCGCCAAAAACAAGCAAGGGAATAATAACACCCAATAGCAAAGGTAAAACAGCTCGAAGACGAGCGGGGAATTGATGTTTGAGCCAAAACAATAAAGAATGCAAGATTTAGTCGGAGATTCTAGCTAAAGCAATATCGATCATAACCCCAAACTGACCGCAGGCGATCGCGAGCATCCTGATTCCATGCTTGGCGCTTTGCAAACAAAACGGAAATTTATCTTTCCTAGTTCTTGACTTTTGCTTTTTAAAATCCAACCAGCCAAATTTTCCACAGTATCGCACTCTATGAGCCATTTGAGCAAAATCATTCGATTTCAAACTTTGTGTTCATCGTCGCAATGATTTTCTAATTTACAGAAGCTCAACTTAGTGGCGCTTGTTGCTCATCTTTATCGCCACCAACTTTTCCTGCTGATTTTTCTGAATATTCCTAGTTATGCACTTAGAACTGTATTTAGTATTTGTACTGACAGTATTATGTTTTACAGCTATAGGTTATTATGGCTGTGCTATATACTCAGTCCGAGATTTTTTTGCACGTCCAACCAAGGGAAATCCTAGTTTTCATCCACCTGTTACTATCCTCAAACCCATGTGTGGATTAGATAGTAATGCCTACGAAAATTTTGCTTCTTTTTGTCAGCAAGATTACCCTAACTATCAAATTATATTTAGTACCCTGGATCCCCGCGATCCTAACATTGCAGTGGTGCGGCAAATTATTAAAGACTTTCCAGATGCTGATATTCAATTAGTAGTGAGCGATCGCGTTATCGGTACAAATCATAAAGTTAGTAACTTAGCAAATGCAGAAACTAAAGCCAAGCATTCTTTTCTGCTAATAGCTGATAGCGACATTCGCGTTCGACCGGATTATTTATCACAAGTGATACAACCCATGTCGGATCCGAAAGTTGGTATTGTCACTTGTATATACCGCTCCTTACCCCAGGGATGGATTGCTATCTTGGAAGCTGTAGGAATTTCCACCGAATCTCATCCAGCTATTTTAGTTGCTCACAAATTAGAAGGTATAAAATTTGCCATAGGTGCAACTATTGTCATCCCAAAATCTGTATTAAATAAAATAGGAGGATTTCAAGCCATAGCCGATTATTTAGAAGATGATTCTCTACTAGGCTTTTTGTCAAATTTAGCAGGTTACCAAATTGTCCTTTCTAATTACATAGTTGAACATGTTAGCGGTAAAGTTACTCTCGCAGATTTTATCCAACGTCAAATACGCTGGTATTGCGGTACAAGAACTTCCGACCCCTCTGGATATCCAAAGCTTATATTTACCTTTGGAACAGTCTATAGCTTGCTAGTGATAATTCTTACCAAAGGAGCAATTATTAGTTGGATGCTTCTAACTGCTACTTGGACTGTCAGGTTAATAATGGCCTGGATTGTAGGAGCAAAATATCTGCAAGAGCCAGCAGCAAAAAAATTTTTTTGGCTAGCACCTGGGAGCGATATTATCAAATTTATATTTTGGTGTTATGGCTTTTTCGGTACTACAATTTATTGGAGAGGAAGAAGGTTAAAATTAAGTCCGGATGGCAAAATAACATTAGCAAAACCAAAAGAAATAAAAAGGAATAGTTATTTACTGAAAATCTCTAAGTTTTTTCTTGATATTACCTTTTGAGAACAAAATAAAATTGTTTTTACGCTTTTTTTTCAGAGATGTGGCTTAGATATATTTTTCATAATTTAGCAGGCATTCCCATAATAAATCCCCAGTATATTCAAGCTTTTTTACTAAATCAATGGCTTTACCACTTTGGTAGTAAAAAAATGAACGTTAGCAATAAATCAGCGATAATCTTTGCACCGCATCAAGATGATGAAACTTTTGGCTGTGGTGGCTTAATTGCTCTGAAAACTCAATTGAAAGTACCAGTAGCAATAGTCTTCATGACAGACGGTCAAAGATCTCATCTTCATACTCCTTGGATTAAACCACCAGATAACTTGATTGAAACACGGCGACAAGAAGCAATTACCGCCCTAGAAATTTTGGGCGTTCGGCAATCAGCGATTCATTTTCTCAATTTAGTTGATGGCACTTTAAATATTTTGACAAAAGAACAAAATCAAAACATAATTAAAAGACTAGTTGACTTTCTACAAATTTATCAACCAGAAGAAGTTTACGTTCCACATCAAAAAGATAATCATACCGATCACGAATCTACATATAAACTAGTGAAATTTGCTATTGAACAGTCAAAAATGCAGATTAAATTGTTACAATATCCAATTTGGATGTTTTGGGAATCTCCGTTATTTATTAAAATTAAGCCACGAGATTTAACTAATGCTTATAGATTAGAAATTCAGTCAGTTATGGAACGTAAAAAACAAGCAATTTCTGCTTATAAATCGCAATATTCGATTCTTCCTGCTAGTTTTGTCAAAGGTTTTATGAAAAAATCTTATGAAATATTTTTTCTAGATTCCTGGTCAAAATGAATGAGATTTGTTGTTGGATGTGATTGCCGGGGATACTGTTAGGTGTTAGAATTCCAACTTTGACAGTTTTCCTGTAAATTGGCAAATTGCAAACAGTTGCAGCATGTGTTAGTTAAGCTTTGTAAAACTTAGAACACTCGCAAAAATCTTACCTATTTCTTGACTTTTGTTACCTACAGTGAAAACGTCAACACAAATTGAGAGATTTTGAAAACTATGAATACTGCGACGAAACTTACCTTTGCAGTTGCGGTTAGTATTTTTGGTCTTAGTAGTCAATTGCAAACTGTATATGCAAAGCAACCACAATCACATGCAGCTATGACGGGTCAACACAATCAAGCTGCTAAAACTCCAGTTCAACACAATCAAGCTGCTAAAACTCTAGTTCTCAGAGTTGGTAGCAAAGGACCAGCGGTCAAGCAGCTTCAGGAAGCTTTACAAAAACAGGGATATTACAAGGGTCCAATCAATGGAATTTTTAATCCTCAGGTGCGTTCTGCTGTTATAGCATTTCAGAAGTCCGAGCACCTGACTCCTGATGGTGTTGTTGGACCTAAGACGCAAGCGGCGATGAAACAGCACAAAAGCTGAAATTTAAGTTGGTAAGCGGACAATAAAGGAGCTACCAGATCCTAATTGACTGGTTACGGTAATCAATCCGCCATGATTTTTAGCGATCGCTTGAGCGATCGCCAATCCTAAACCAGAACCACCTTCCCAATAAGAACGAGACCGGTCTGCTCGCCAAAACCGTTCAAAAACTTTGTCTAGATGTTCTGGTGCGATTCCTACACCTGTATCTTGCACGTTTACATAAATTTGTGAACCAACGCGACTAGTTTTCACCTCCACTGTGCCTTTTGAAGGTGTATAGTAAATTGCGTTTTCAATCAGATTAGAAAATAGCCGCCTTAGTTGAATAGAGTCACCTTTGATATAGAGATTTTCCATTAACTGAGATTGCAAATTAATTTTTTTACCTTCAGCTTGAGGCTTGTAAAACTGTATCAGATCCTCTAAAATCAAGGTTAAATTCAGGGTATGGAAATTTTGATTTGTTAGTTGATCGGTGCGTGCTAATAACAGTAAATCTTCTGTAAGGCGAATCATTTGGTGAGTAGCATTGGCAATAGCGGAAAACTTTTCTGCATCTTTTGGCCCTATTTCCTCGGGATATTCTAAAGGTAATTCCGCATTAATTTTAATTGCCATTAACGGACTGCGTAATTCATGGGAAGCGTCGGCGGTAAATTGTTTTAGTCTTTGAAAACTTTCCTCAATTGGTTGCATTGCTTGGCGAGTTAGTAAAATTCCTCCCATACCGCTTAAAACCAAAGTTACAATAATGCCACCGCCTAATTCCCAGTCTAATTTTTCCAGAGTTTCATCAAAGTCCTTTAAAGATTGACTTACCCTCACATAACCAACCAAGCGATGATTATAGCTATCAATAATTGGTAAAGTTACAGCTTGGATACGAATTTTATTGTTTTGAAATTGTACCGTTTGATCTGGTGATAAAGGTAAAGTGAGAACTTGTTTTCCTTGTTGAGCAAGCAACATCCCTTGTGCATCAAACCACTGTAATGCTTGGTGACGGGCAATTTGCTCTTGGAGATAAACCTCGTTTTCAATCTTGAGGTGACCTGCTTCGTATTCTACATTGGCAGCAGCGCTTTGTCCTATGGCTATTAGTTTATCCGTTATTTGTTGGGTCAAACTGCGAGTAAAAGCCACCCTAACTGCAAGGGCAAATATTCCTAAAAGTGATGCAAATACTAACAAGTAAGATAATAATAAACGATATCGAATTTTTTGAAACACATTTCCAGAGCGAGCAGGTTTTAGAATGAATGTTTCAATTCAATTTTTTTTACTTGTGGCAAAGACGATAACCAATGCCATAGATATTTTCAATTATGTCTTCCGAGCTACCAGCTGCTTTGAGTTTATTGCGTAAATTGGTAATATGGGTTTTGACACTTCCTTCTCCGGAAGATTTATCTAATTCCCATAGTTTGTCAAGAATTTCAGAGCGAGTGACAACGCGATGGGGGTTTCTCAAAAAATATTCTAATATCATGTATTCTTTGGGAGTCAAGGATAAAACAGTTCCTGCGTACGTAACTTCTTGGGTTGCCGGATCCAGCTGCAAATTCTCATGAGTTAAAATTGGCGGACGTAGCTGCGGACTTCTGCGTGCTAAAGCTCTAATACGTGCTGCAAGTTCTTTTAAGTCAAAGGGTTTAACCAAGTAATCGTCAGCGCCAGCATCAAGGCCAATAATTTTATCGTCTGTGGTATCTCGTGCTGTCAGCATTAAAATTAATGCCTGGGAAGAAGCAGCGCGCAAACGCTGACACAAAGTGATTCCGTCTAATTTAGGAAGCATTAAATCCAACAAAACTAGCTCGTACAATCCCGATTGAGACCACTCCCAGCCTGCAAGTCCATCGGTGGTGATATCAACAATATGGTGTTGTCGTCTTAAATACTCAGCCAAAGGTTTGGCAATGCGATCGTCATCTTCAACTACCAAAATCCGCATAATTTTCTACCTTTGAGGAAAATTTTGTTCAAAAGGAGGTAACTCTTCCAGAATCGTAAATCGGATGTGATTGATCGCTAATTCTCCGATGGAAATATCTTCTTTTGTCAATCGTGTGCCTTTACTAGTTAAAGTTTCAAAGGGAATTCCTTTACCGATTTCGATGTGATACCAGCACAAGCCCATGAAAAAGCGTGTAGGATAGGGGCCGTAGTTACCAATATCGTCGGGATTGGATTCCATTGGCAACCAACCGAAACCCGGGACGTAAAACTCCAACCAGACGTGGTTGTAATCAGGTTGTAGGGGTACCTGCTGGTATTCGGCGTAGGGGGGACATTTGTAGCGACCTACAGTGCGACAGGCGATACCGTTTAAACGACATAAAGCTAGCAAAACGCCGACATACTCCCCACAGGAACCAACTCCTCGTTCTAAGACTCGATCTGGAGTATCGATATAAGGTTTGATGCCATAAGAGAGTCGATCGTAGACATAGTTGCGGATACTGTACATTTTGCGCAGCAAATTCGTTTCTGTTCCTACAGCTTCAGAAGCTGCGCGACGAACAATAACGCTATCCATGGCCAAGTCGTCATCGTCGACCAGGTAACGATGGGCAAATTCTGGTGAAAGTTCGGGAATATCTTCCACATCCTTGGGAGTAAGGCGATATTTTATACCTCTGACTTCCAAAATTGCTTTCCAGCCAAATATGTGGCGTTCGCCTGGAGTTAAGGTATCAAATGTGAATACTGCTACTTTTTGTCCGTCGATGGATTCTTCTTTAAAGGGTAGTCCAATTGGTTCGACGTGTTTGACCTTTTGGCGATCGCTGTTGCTGGGTAGGGCGATTCTCCATTCAAGTTGCTGTAAGTATACTTCTTCGATAGGAGAAATTTCCTCTACGTAGGACATCTCCAGTAGGTAACCGTTGGAGAGGGCGTAGTGTTTGTGCGGATCGTAGTGATAATAGAGTGGGTGAATAAAGGTGCGATCGCGGTATGCTAACTCATAATTGGGATTGGCGTTGGGGTTGTCCCGCACGTAAGGTTCTTCACAAGCATAAGCAACATACAGAATTTGTTGGTCTTTTTGTGTATTGTTTATGGCTATGCCTGTGGGAGACTCAAAGGGTGTAAGCACGCTAAATTGAACTTCCCCTGTTGCTCTGTCGGTGCAATACACTGTTTGTTCTGTCTTGTCGCAAACCCAAAGAATTTCCTCGTTAACTGCTAAATTTTCCACTCCTACCCCAGGAGCATAAAACCGAGTTATTTCTTTGCGGGTGTTGCCGTCAAAAACCAAAATGTATCCTAGTTTTTGGCAACTGACGTAAACCGTTGATTCCCAAACGGCAATACCGTTAGCAGGATAAGGTAAGGTAACAAAATGCTCCAGACCTAAAGAAGATAATTTGCACGTATAAACACCGTGATTTCGAGTTACCCAAAGGGTGTCTTTCCAAATTGCCAAACCAGTGACATCTGTAAATTCTCTGGTTTGGTGAGGATTGAGGATTTTAGTATTGTCTGAAACAGGATCGATTTGTAGCAGGTATCCTTTAGAAGAGTCGATGGCTATAAGGCTTTCTTTGAAGAAAGCTATGCCATTAATAGCAGTAGCACCGATTGGTCGGATAGTTCTTTGCCCAAGCATTTGCCAAGGTGAAAAACTCTTGAGAGCAAAATTCATATTAAACTAATTTATTCAATGATGTTGAGCACGTCTGTCATTAATCTTCGTGGGCGATCGCGCCGTGGAAATAGTATTTTTTCTTACTTGCAGCCACCACTTTGAGATTTATAAAACACTTTAATTTCAGCAATAATACTGAATAAATGCCCCAAAAAAATGAAGAAACTTTAGGAACCACACTAAAATTCACACCAATGAGTAACACTCTTAATGTAACTTTAGTAGATGGTTTTTCCAGCCTTCACTAAATTATGATCGAATTTTGTAACCATTTCCTGTAACCTATACGATGTCTGCTCATTCTCTGCCTGATTCCACAACTGCTTGGCATAGTTTAGAAGTTGATAAATCCATCGAACTGCTTTCTACTCATGCAAACACTGGCTTATCATCTCAAGAAGTACAACAGCGGTTGCAAAGGTACGGTCCGAACGAACTAGAGGAAACGGGTGGTCGCAGTGCCTGGGAGATTTTAGTAGATCAGTTCAAAAATATAATGTTATTGATGCTGATCGCCGTAGCTATAATTTCTGGAGTTTTAGATCTTTTAGCTTGGCAAGCAGGTCAGCTCAAACCAGGGGAAGTACCCTTCAAGGATACTATCGCCATCTTAGCAATTGTAATTTTGAATGGCATTCTTGGTTACGTTCAAGAAAGTCGTGCAGAAAAAGCCTTAGCAGCTCTGAAAAAACTGGCTTCCCCGAACGTGCGAGTGCTCCGCAATGGCCTCCTCACGGAGGTCCCAGCAAAAGAGTTAGTACCGGGAGATGTGATGTTGCTAGAAGCAGGAGTACACATTTCCGCAGACGGACGTTTGCTAGAAGCATCCAACCTGCAAGTACGAGAGTCAGCACTGACCGGTGAAGCTGAAGCGGTTGCCAAACAAGCAGAAATAGTCTTACCTGAAGAAACGGAGTTGGGCGATCGCATCAACATGGTTTTTCAAGGTACGGAAGTGGTCCAAGGACGAGGTAAAGTCCTGGTCACCAACACCGGAATGCGCACGGAACTGGGTAAAATTGCTGCCATATTGCAAGCGGTGGAAAACGAACCCACGCCCTTGCAGCAACGCATGTCGCAACTGGGAAATGTCCTGGTTACGGGTTCTTTAGTTCTAGTCGCCATTGTTGTAGTTGTTGGTTTTTTACGGGGTGGTGACTTACAAGAACTTTTGGAAGTTTCCCTATCAATGGCTGTGGCTGTAGTTCCAGAAGGCCTTCCAGCAGTAATTACCGTTACCCTAGCATTGGGGACCCAGCGCATGGTGCGTCGAAATGCCTTAATTCGCAAACTACCAGCTGTGGAAACCCTTGGCTCTGTAACCACTATTTGTTCCGATAAAACGGGAACCCTAACTCAGAACAAAATGGTGGTACAGTCAGTATATACTGCTGCTCATCACCAAAATTTCCGCATTACAGGAGAAGGTTACGACCCCAAGGGAGATTTTCAGCTAGAACAGCAAAAAATTGAACCACAAGATTATCCGGAATTGCAAGCTTTGTTAGTGGCTTGCGCTGTTTGTAATGATTCGGTACTGCAACAGGAAAAAGGACAGTGGACTATTTTGGGAGATCCAACCGAAGGAGCGTTATTAACGCTTGCCGCCAAAGGAGGTATTGAAAAAGACCAGTGGAATAGTAAATTACCTCGGATAGGGGAATTTCCCTTTTCCTCAGAACGCAAGCGCATGAGCGTAATTGTCCAAGTAGAGCGGGTAGAAACAGGTGTATCATCACTTACAGACATAGATCCTGTTATTAGTCGGCTGGTGAACTCAGAAGATTACCTCATGTTCACTAAAGGTTCGCCAGAATTAATTTTGGAGCGTTGCACTTACCTTTTGACAGCCGCAGGTATAGTTCCTTTAACCGAAGAACAACGCCATGCGATTTTGGCAGAAAACGACCGCATGGCTTCCCAAGGACTGCGAGTACTAGGTTTTGCTTGTAGAGCTATAACAGAAGTTCCACCACCAGGCACAGAAGAAACATGGGAACAGCAATTGATATGGCTGGGATTAGTGGGTATGCTGGATGCACCTCGCCCAGAAGTTAAAGCAGCAGTACAAGAATGTCGGGAAGCATCTATTCGACCAATTATGATTACCGGCGACCACCAACTAACAGCCCGAGCGATCGCCACCAAGCTAGGCATTGCCAAAGAAGGCGATCGTGTCCTGACAGGCCAGGACTTGCAAAAAATGAGCGACCAAGAGTTAGAACAAAATGTGGGGCTGGTAAATATTTATGCTCGAGTTGCCCCAGAACACAAGCTGCGCATTGTCCAAGCTTTGCAACGCCGAGGCGAATTTGTTGCTATGACAGGAGATGGCGTTAACGATGCGCCCGCCCTCAAACAAGCTGATATCGGTATCGCTATGGGTATTACCGGCACTGATGTTAGCAAAGAAGCAAGCGACATGATCCTGCTAGATGATAACTTTGCCACCATTGTCGCCGCAACCAAAGAAGGCAGAGTCGTATATACTAACATCCGCCGCTTTATTAAATACATTCTCGGCAGTAACATCGGCGAAGTTCTCACCATCGCCGCTGCACCTATTCTCGGACTGGGAGGCGTTCCCCTCACACCGTTGCAAATTCTCTGGATGAACCTGGTCACCGATGGATTACCAGCTTTGGCTTTAGCAGTAGAACCCGCCGAACCTGATGTCATGAAACGTCCACCCTTTAGTCCCCGTGAAAGTATTTTTGCTAGAGGATTGGGTTCCTACATGATTCGAATTGGAATTATTTTCGCCATTATTACTATTATTCTTATGGAGTGGGCCTACACCCATTCCCACACAATCACAACTTCGCAACTAAGTCCCGAGCGCTGGAAAACTATGGTGTTCACAGCTTTGTGTCTCGCCCAAATGGGTCATGCTATAGCCATTCGCTCTAACACGAGGCTAACTGTGGAAATGAATCCTTTCTCCAATCCCTACGTGTTAGGAGCTGTGCTATTGACAACAATTTTACAATTATTGTTGATTTACCTTCCTCATGCTCGCGCTTTCTTTGGAACCCATTGGCTTAGCCCCACAGAATTGGCAATTTGTATCGGCTTTAGCGCCTTAATGTTTGTGTGGATAGAAGGGGAAAAAATATTGCTGCGTTTGCTCGGTAAAAAGACTGTTTAGGTATAAGGGATTGAGTAGCATTATTCTTCCAGTCCCAATATTTCAGTCAAAGCGTTTGCAATTCCCTGATTGCCAAAATGTATCTCCAGACCCTGCAACTTCAACAGTTTCGTAACTACAAACAGCAGCAAGTAGAATTTGCTGCTCCCAAAACTATATTGGTAGGTAATAACGCTCAGGGAAAATCAAACTTGCTGGAGGCGATAGAATTACTAGCAACTTTGCGATCGCACCGACATGTTCGCGATCGCGATTTAATTCTGCAAGGAGAAGATACCGCTCAAATTCGCGCCTGTGTCAAGCGTCAAACCGGTATTAGCAGTCTTAGCCTCACCCTCCGTCGCAACGGTCGCCGCACTGTTACCCTCAACAGCGAAAACCTCCGACGTCAGCTCGATTTTCTCGGTGTTCTCAACGCCGTACAGTTTTCCAGCTTGGATTTAGAATTAGTACGCGGATTACCTGAAATTCGCCGTCATTGGTTAGATAGCTTATTAATTCAACTGGAACCTATTTATACGCATATCTTGCAGCATTACAACCAACTGCTGCGACAACGCAACGCTTTTTTGAAACAAAATTTAGAAGTACATCTGAGAAGTACCAGCGCACCATCGGAATTAGCCATATGGAACGCCCAACTAGCTTCTGCAGGTACGCGGGTGATGAGACGCCGCCAACGAGCCATACAGCGATTGGCCCCCATCGCCAAAGCTTGGCATGCTAGTATCAGCGGTAGTACAGAAACTCTACAAGTCAAGTACGCACCCAACGTTCCCCTAGAAGAAAACCAACCAGAACAAATACAGCAAGCTTTTTTAACAAAAATTCAGCAAAGGGCGATAGCCGAACTGCGCCAAGGTACCACTTTGGTCGGGCCGCACCGCGACGAAGTAGAATTGACAATTAACAATACGCCCGCCCGACAATACGGTTCTCAAGGTCAACAAAGAACCCTCGTACTCGCTTTAAAATTAGCAGAATTGCAATTAATAGAAGAAGTGATCGGAGAACAGCCGCTGCTACTGCTAGACGATGTTTTGGCAGAATTAGATATATCTCGTCAAAATCAATTGCTCGAGGCCATTCAAGACCGTTTTCAAACTTTAATTACTACCACTCACCTGGGCTCTTTTGATTCTCAATGGTTAAATTCCTCACAAATTCTCTACGTAAATCACGGGGAAATCTTTGAGAGTCATCCTTCTTACAGCCATCAGAAATAAATTCTCACAATACTGCCTCGGCTTTGAATCTACCACTGCCGCGATCGCATTCGATTTTCATCATCCTGGGATATCATTGCTAAAACACCTTCTATTGGCAAGATATCATCGAACGATGATAACTAAATATCTGATTTGCAAATATTGAATAAAATTTATGTAAAAATTGCAAGAATACCGCTGTCGGTCACCTCAATTTGGTGTATGTGCAGCAAGTATGGCGATCTCAGCGCGTCTATGCACCTCAGTTCCACATCAATTCGCAAATATCGATAATTTCCGCTTTCCCAACTGTATCCATAACTAGAGAGCTGGTGGAAGCAAAACCGTGGGAATCTGCTGGAAGCCAATTATCATAGAAGTACTATTAGAAATTCTGTTAGAATTAGCTCCTAACAGCTTAGACACGCTAGCAACATTTAGCGAATATTTGGTAGAATCCGGCTGGGAAGCTGCTAAAGCTTTAGTGCAATTAGTTTTGATTAAAACAAATTACCAAAAAAAGTGGGAATTACCCTACTACCTTCCACAACCAATAGCATCCCCAACTATTTCTTAGGCATTAGATTCAGATGTTGCTAGATCTTTCGCATATTTCTACTCACCGGATCGAATCCCCAAGAAAAGCGGGTACTATCGTCATAACAAGCTCCAGTTAAATTTGCTCCAAAAAGCTTGGTATACCGCAGCTTTGCTCCGCGCAGATTCGTCTCAACCAACTTTGCACCACTGAGATTAGCTCTGGTCAAGTTCGCCTTTGCAAGGTTAGCACCAGCCAAATTTGCGCCCCACAGTTTAGCTTTAGCCAGGTTAGCACCACTCAAGTCCGCTGCATATAAATTAATTCCAGCTAAATTTGCTCCTATTAACTTCGCACGAGCTAAATTGACTGCGGTAAAATCTCTTTCTCCTGCAGCGTAACGCCGAATTAATTCGTTGGCATCCATAATGGTTTTACCTTCATCAGCAACTGACAAGCAATCTCTTCCCACTCTTGCTCCAAGTTGGCGTGGGATTCTACCTTACCACTGCGCCTGTACCAATAACGAGCATTGCTCAAATCTCCCTCTTTTCTGTGCAAATAAGCATGAACCCAGGCGCTATCGGTATCGGCAGCATTTTGGACAATTTCATGCGCCTGATTCCAATTACCTTTACGGTCATACCATAAAGCTTGTAGCGCTTTTGGCAAGAACTGAGGGCATTTTTGCTGTTTTTCTATCAACTGCTGGAATTCCTCTAGTGTCATTGTCACCATCCTTTTCCCATCAAATCTCAAGCCTCTATTCATCACTTTACCAACGACTGCAAATTGTTGGTGTTCACAAGTAGGTTTAAAAAGTTATCCTAAAGCGATGAATCTCTCTTAGGAACCTTGGACCGATATACATTTAATTTAGTAATTTGAATCATCTCAAAAATGAAAAGCGATCGCATTCCACCTGGAAGCTTTGGTATACCTGTATTAGGCGAAACAGTGCAGTTTGTACTCGAGCCAAATTTTGTTGAAAAACGCTATCAAAAGTACGGCTGTATTTTTAAAAGCCATATTTTTGGCAGACCTACTGTGATAATGGTAGGGCCGCAAGCAGCTGAATTTGTTCTTTCTAGCCACATGGATTGTTTTTCCTGGCGTCAGGGATGGCCAAATAATTTTAAAGTGTTGCTGGGCGAATCATTGTTTGTGATGGATGGAGAGGAACACCGTCAAAAACGCCGTTTGATAATGCCAGCCCTGCACGGTGCAGCATTGGCTAAATATATCGGTACAATGGAAGAAATTACCCGCCGTTATTTGCAAAAATGGCAGGAAAAACTGGAATTTAGTTGGTTTGATGAGTTTAAGCAGCTGACCTTTGATATTGCTAGCGAACTGTTAGTGGGTACAAAAGCAGGTGATGATTCTGCACGTTTGAGCAGGTTGTTTGATACCTTAACAAAAGGTTTGTTTGCGGTTAATCCCCTACCGTTACCGCTGACTCGATTTGGAAAAGCGATCGCCGCCCGCAATGAAATTTTAGACCATATCGCTAAAGTTGTCAGAGAACGCCAAAAAAATCCTGCTCAAGATGCTCTGAGTCTATTAATACAAGCAAAAGATGAAGAAGGTAAAAGTCTCGGTCAAAAGGAACTCATAGCTCAAGCACTGCTTTTACTATTCGCTGGACACGAAACCACAACTTCCATGCTGACCTGGCTATGTGTCGAATTAGCCCGTCATCCAGAGGTAATGCAACGCGCCAGAACAGAACAAATGCAATTTGCTCCGGACGGCGCATTTACCCTGGAACAATTAGGGCAAATGGTTTACTTAGATCGGGTGTTACTGGAAGTAGAAAGATTACACCCATCAGTAGGCGGAGGATTTCGTGGAGTAGTTAAAGACTTTGAATTTAATGGTTTTCACGTACCTGCTGGTTGGCAAGTATTATATGCAATTCCAGAAACCCATCGCCTCAGTGGTATTTTTTCGCAACCAGAACGCTTCGATCCAGACCGCTTTAGTCCTCAACGACAAGAACACAAACAACATCCCTTTAGTTTAATTGGTTTTGGTGGTGGTCCGCGCCTGTGTTTGGGAATAGCATTTGCCAAAATGGAGATGAAGATTGTTGCTGCTCATTTACTGCGTGGCTATCAATGGGAAATCTTACCAAATCAAAGTTTAAAGCCAGTAAGAATTCCCACCAGTCGTCCTCAAGATGGGTTGCGAGTTAGATTTCAGTCTTTATAAACTACTTATGACACCTCCATTGCAGATAAATTGGTCTGAAGAAGGGTTGCAGTGGTTTCAGCAGGCTAAAGATTTTTGGCAAGAAAAACTTACTTCTGCAACTAATTCAGCACAACAAATTGGCGAATCGTGGAAAAAAACAGCAACACAGGTTACTGAGTGGGCTATTAATGCAATTAATTCTAATTTCGGACAAGCAAAAAATTCCCTAGAACAAACATTGCAAGCAGCGGAACAAATTCCCAGTTCCACATCCTCAGCAATTCAAACAGCAATTTCTTCTTCTATAAGCGATTGGCTGACCGAACATTCCCCTATCTGGCGACTATTGCAAATTTTGGGCTGGGCAATTAACCATCCCATTATTAGTTTGATTATTTTATTATTTGCTTTAGCCATTTTGGGAAGCATTATCAAAGCTATTGTGCGTTTGATAGAAACTGCTAGTTGGTCAATTTTGCAAGTTCCTTTTCGATTAATTTTAGTTGTTTTGAAATTTGTTTTTCTCTCATTCGCTAAGATTGGTAGCTTTGTTTTTCAAAAAATTACAGCCCAAAAAATAACTAATCAATTAGCAGCTTTACCACCAGCTTCCGCGGAATTAATTCCCGCAGACAAACAAGAAAGATTGGCAATAATTGCAGCCAGATTAGCACAAATTCACAAAGAACAACAGGAACTTTTAAAGGAAGCAGCAGAACTTTTGGCTGCGGAAATACTTGATTCTACAAAAGTACAGAAGTAAAACTTCCTAGCCAGTGCTTTTTCATTTAAACGGCTAAAAATCTGTTAATTATTTCTTGACTGAGTTCGCTAGTTGGACCAGAAGCGACAATTCCGCCTTTTTGCATGGCGTAATAGTAATGAGCTTGGCGAACAAAATGCAAGTGTTGTTCTACTAGTAACACAGAAATGCCTGTAGTTTCTACAATTTTGCCGATAGCAGCTTCGATTTCCAAAATAATTGATGGTTGAATACCTTCAGTAGGTTCGTCGAGCAAAAGTAATCGAGGATTTCCCATTAAAGCGCGAGCGATCGCTAATTGTTGTTGTTGGCCGCCACTTAAATCTCCCCCTAGGCGAGACAGCATTTTTTTCAAAACAGGAAATAAGGTGAAAATTTCTTCCGGAATTTCTGTTTTTTTTACTGTTTTTTTCCTAGCTTCTAAACCCAGTAACAAATTCTCCTTGACTGTTAAGCGAGGAATAATTTCCCTACCTTGGGGAACGTAACCAATTCCTAATTTGGCCCGTTGGTCGGGGGATTTGGAGTTAATAATTTCTCCGTCAAAGATAATTTGACCGCTACGAGGTTGCAGTAAACCGATAATTGTTTTTAAAAGGGTAGTTTTTCCCACTCCATTACGTCCAATTAGACATACCATTTGTCCTTGGGGAACGCTGAGATCTACTTGACGAAGAATGTGGCTTTCACCGTAATAAACATCGAGGTTAGAAACTTGCAGCATTGATTGCTACCTATTTTAATTACTCTTTTTGCTGTCCTAAATATACTTCAATTACTCGAGGGTCTTTTTGCACTTCTTCGATAGTTCCTTCACACAACACCGAGCCTTCATGAAGAACAGTAACTTTTCGAGCGATTTGACGTACAAATTCCATATCGTGTTCGATGACTAAAATCGAATGACTGTGGGAAAGCGCCAAAAGTAATTCACCGATATTATATGTTTCTTCATCTGTTAATCCAGCAACCGGTTCATCAACTAGTAATAAATCAGGAGATTGTGCTACTAACATTCCAATTTCTAAACGTTGCTTTTCTCCATGGGAAAGGAAAGCAGCTTTGACATATGCTTTGGAAGCTAAACCAATAGTTTCTAGCAATACTTGTATGCTCTTTTTCTCAGCACTACTAGGAGAGTGAAATAAAGTGGAAAAAGTATTTTTATTGCGATTGCTAGCAATTTCTAAATTTTCCCAACAAGTTAAATTGAGGTAGACTCGGGGAGTTTGAAATTTGCGGCCAATTCCCAAACGTGCTATTTGATGTTCTTTGAAACGTCGCAAATTTCTACCTTTAAAAATAACCCGTCCTCTAGTGGGTTGTACTTTACCTGTAATAACATCGAGAAATGTTGTTTTCCCAGCACCGTTAGGACCGATTACTACTCGTAATTCTCCTGCGTCCATGCTGAAGTTGAGCTGATTTAATGCTTTAAGACCGTCAAAGCTAACGGTTAAGTTTTCAGTTTCTAAGATTTTGGCGTTCATGTTGCAGTTGTGGATCTGTTTCTAGGCTAGGATAGGTGGCAATGGGGGTAGAGTTTCTCAAAAGAGGAATTTTTTGGTTGCGCAACCATCCTACTAAACCATCGGGAATAACCGTGACTACTAATAAAAACAGCGCACCTTGGAAAAATAGCCAGAATTCTGCAAATTGTTCGCTCAAAAAAGTGCGGGCATAATTTACTATTAAAGTTCCTAAAATAGCTCCTATTAAAGTGGCGCGTCCTCCTACAGCTACCCAAATAACCATTTCAATAGAAAAAGCAATATCCATAGCTCTGGGGGAGACAGAACCGCTTTGAAGAGTGTAAAATGCTCCGGCAATACCAGCGATCGCACCCGAGATAGCAAATACTAAAACTTTGAATTCCGTAGGATTGTAGCCTGTAAATCTCAACCGACTTTCGTCATCCCGAATTGCTATCAATACTCTACCAAATCTTCCACTTGTTAAGTAACGACAAACTGCATACGTGATGACCAGAAATACCACCGTGAGACTGTAGAAGACAAATTGTGTTTTCGCGTCGCTAACTTTGGCTCCAAATAAAGTTGTAAAGTCTATCAGTCCATTTGTACCATTAAAAAGTTTTTGCTGTCCGTTAAAGAAATTAAAAAATACAATAGTTGCAGCTTGAGTCAAAATCGAAAAGTATACGCCGCGAATCTGGTTGCGGAAAACCAAATATCCTAACAATCCTGCTAAGATGGCGGGAATTAGTACTACACAAATAACTGCAAAAGGAAATGAATAAAAAGGTTGCCAAAACCAGAGAAGTTCAGTAATACCATACAGTTGCATAAAATCGGGTAGCTCTCCCGGGGGAACTTGCAGTTTCAGGTACATAGCGATCGCATATCCACCCAAACCAAAAAAAATTCCGTGTCCCAAACTTAACAAACCAGTAAAACCCCAAATTAAATCTATACCCAAAGCCACGATCGCCAGGGATAAAAATCTTCCCAACAAATTGAGTCGAAACTGGGACAGTATTGCTGGCATAATTAGGATGAGAACAACAGCGATCGCCGCTACTACTCCCACCTCAATCAAAAGTAGCTTTCTTGTTTTCTTTTTCATCTTGGTGTCCTTGGTATGTTGGCGGTTAATTTTAAGCATCGACAGTACGACCTTTCTGTGGGAAAATTCCTCCTGGTTTCCACTGCAAAAATGCAATAATCAAAGCAAATACCATCACTTTTGCCATACTAGTAGTGGCAAAGAAGTTAAAGAAATTTGCCAAAGACTCAACAGGAGTGAATAACAAAGCCAAGGTACCAGAACCAATTAAATAATTAGCTGTACCAATTCCCAGTGCTGCGACCACAGTACCTGCTAAGTTACCCACACCGCCAACAACTACAACCATGAAAGTATCGATGATATAATTTTGCCCGGTGTTAGGTCCTACAGAACCGAGCAAACTGATTGCACACCCAGCAACACCAGCTAATCCCGAACCAAGCGCAAAAGTAATTGCATCAACTTTTTCTGTGGGGATACCCAAACAAGCACTCATGCTGCGATTTTGCGTTACCGCACGAATTCTTAATCCCCAAAGAGAATGCTGTAGAAATATATAAATACCCGTGACGCAGACAATGGTTAAAGCAATAATGAATAACCGGGCATAAGGTAGTTGCAAGCTTCCTAAACTCAATCCATCTTGCAACCAACTGGGAGCAGTGACATCTACATTTTGAGCGCCAAACCAGGGTTGGGTAACTGCTAGCTGATAAGTTTGGCCAAGAAAATTACCTGTAGCGATCGCCACACTTAAAGATAGCACCAGCAGTACCCCCACAACGGTCCTGCGACGAATTTTGTCTGCACGAGATTTCAAAATACCCAAACCGCCGAAAAAGAACAAACAAAATAAAGCTACTCCCGCAATTATTACCCAATTCACGCTACGGACAAATTGTTGTAATATCAAACTCACTCCCCAAGTCGCTAGCAAAGTTTCTAGGGGACGTCCGTACAGATAGCGAATTACACCTTTTTCTAGAATTAAGCCAGCAACTGCTGTCAGCAAAAAAGCTAAAATTAAAGCCAAAAATATATAAATTTCAAACCACAAGCCACCCAATTGTTTGCAGAAATTTTGTACAACAAATGTTGTATAGGCTCCTAACATCATTAACTCGCCATGAGCCATATTAATGACGCCCATTAGTCCAAATACAATCGCCAATCCCAAAGCAGCGATTAATAAAACTGCACCAATACTAAGACCGTTAAACAAGGCATCCAAAAATCCTGCAAGCATGTTTCTCCTGTATGAAATTTCCCCTGCTTTTTAGATTTTCTAATATGGTAGGTTGCACCCCAAGGTGGATTTGAAATTCAAATTGCATTAAATTTTGTACTTCTCGCCTTTCCTCGGATCTGACCAATCACAAGCGTAACCTTTGGTTGATTTGACAAATTGATTCCAAGGAACAGGTTCCACTGCTTTAGGAGTTGCAAAAACAATATTGAACAAACCATCATCTCTAACTTCACCAATCCTGACAATTTTAGATAAGTGATGGTTGGCGTTCATCGTCACTTTACCTTCTGGTGCATCAAAACTTTGACCGTAAGCTGCATCCCGCACTTTGGCTATGTCAGTAGTCCCGGCTTTTTCTACCGCTTGTTTCCACAAATAAACTGCTACATATGCAGCTTCCATCGGGTCGTTTGTCACTCGATTTTCGCCGTATTCTTTTTTAAAAGCGGCGACAAATTTTTTGTTAGCTGGAGTATCTACTGTTTGAAAATAATTCCAGGCTGCATAATGGCCTTTGAGATACTCCACACCAATTGCTTTTACTTCTTCTTCCGCAATACTTACGGACATTGTCGGGTATTTATTTGGTGTTAAACCCGCACCTTTTAATTGCTTGAAAAAAGCAACGTTGCTATCTCCATTTAAAGTATTGAAAATCACACCTCCATTGGGCAATTTTTGCTTAATTTTCGTAATTATCGGCGTTACTTCTGTATTTCCCAAGGGAAGATAATCCTCTCCCACGGTTTTTCCACCCAAGGCTTCTAATTGAGCTTTAATAATTTCGTTTGCAGTTCTGGGAAAAACGTAGTCGGAACCGATTAAGAAGAATTCTTTTCCTTTATTTTTCAGCAACCAATCAACGGCAGGTTCTATTTGTTGATTCGGAGCAGCGCCAGTGTAAAAAATATTTTTAGAACATTCCTGACCTTCATATTGTACTGGATACCAAAGCATGTGGTTTTTGCTCTCAAACACTGGCTTGACATTCTTGCGACTTGCAGAAGTCCAACAGCCAAAAACAACAGCTACTCGATCTTGATCGATTAATTTTGTCGCTTTTTCTCGAAAAGTATCCCAGTTGGAAGCACCGTCTTCAACAATTGCTTCGATTTGTTTTCCCAAAACTCCACCAGCAGCATTAATTTCTTTAATTGCCAATTTTTCTGCATCAACGACACTTTTTTCGCTAATTGCCATCGTACCGCTCAAGGAATGTAAGATTCCTACTTTAATTGTCTTACCACTAGTAGTAGCTGCTGCTGGTGTGGCAGAAGTTCCTTCAGGAGAATTCGCATTTTCAGAAGTATTGGTAGGATTATTAGCACAAGCTTTCAGGAGCAAACTTGTTCCCAAAGTAGCGCCGCTGCAGACCAAAAATCGTCGTCTGTTAAATCTTGTTGTCATACAATTCCCTAACTTTGAGGAAGTAAATTTTGGCTAGAGTTATTCAGCTAGCTGACTTCCACGAGTAAACTTTTACTAAAAAAGTTATGTGTCTTTGATATTAATTTGACACTTTTTCTACATAAAGTAACAAGAGATACCGTTTAGCAAATTTGTGCCTGCTTTTCTTTATAATTTTTCAAAAAAAGTTGGTTTGATGCCTATGGATGCATATAAATGTATATGAAGTAATGTTGGTCAATATAATTTTATAAAGTTTAATTCTTAGAAATTATTGTTGTCTTGGAGAAGATAACTGTTTAATAACTTCATCTTCCTGGTTCGATACCCAATTAGCAAAATGCTCAGCCAAAGAAGGTACGATCGCCAAAGGATTGCTAAACCCAGAAAACACATAGATATCTTCTGCCAAAAAAGGTATGGAACCAACAAATGGCAAGCAAAAGTCCTTATGACTAAATGCTACTAAACAGTGATGCCAACTTCCCGGTAAATTAGCTAGCTGCGGCAATATTGCTGCTATACTCTGCCTTAGCCACCTTTCGCTTTGTAGTGAATCTACCTTAGCGCCCGCATCTGGGATGATACGACTAATTTGTCCCAAGCGCAAACTTCCATCTTGAAACTGAATTGCACCTGCATCTAAAATAGCCGCTATTGATTCAGCAGTGGGTTTGTTCCATATTTCCTCCAACTTACTAAACTCAGCTTCTAATTGCAGGCGCTGCAGACAAGCTGGCATAACTAAAGTACGCAAACGTACGTCAACCGGCGGAGTTTCAATTATCTCTGCATGGGTGAAATACAACGGAATGGAAATACCGGATGCTTGTAACAACTGACGAGTCAGTCCGCCAGCACAAACTACAACTTTGCCACTAGAATAAGTTGTGGTGGTGGTTTCCACCTTTGTATCTCGGCTTGTCGCTCGCTGTGCTGGATGTAATTTCAGTACTTGCGCCTGTTCCATGCGGCCACCAGCACGCTGGAAAGCTTGGATATAAGCCTGCGCCGTTTTTTTGGGGTTGATATGACCGTGTTTGACCGTCAAAGCAGCGGCGATCGCCTCCCGATTCAACAAAGGTTCCATTTCCGACGCTTCTTCCCTAGTAAGTAACTTGGGAGGAACAGCACAACCAGCGTAGGAAGTTGCAACAGTTTTGGGGTCGCTGTCCCGAGGAATAGTTAATAACAAATCCAGCTGGCGAAACTCAATATCTGCATCTAACTCCTGGGACAGCAGACGATATCGCGCCATCCCCTCCTCGCACAACTGACGAGTCACAGCAGTAGTCGCAGACCAAAAAGCTAGACCGCCATAACTGTAGCGAGTAGCATTTTCAAAACTGGGGTTTTGTTCCAACAAAACTACTGAAAAGCCTTTTTTTACCAATTCGTAGGCCACAGCAGTACCCGCAATACCAGCACCAATAACGATCCAGTCGTAAGTTTTCATCGTTGTGGCATTTTCCAAAACGCAAATCTTGCGCCCTTATAGATTCCAGCAAAAGCTAATACTACCACAGTCTGAGAATTTGCCAGCAACCACTTCGCATCTATAATCTTATTATGTTGTTAAATACACCAGAATTTATTTTATTCCTACAGCATGGATGGGCGGATAACAATCAAGCGATGCTCAAGCTGGGACGTCGTTTGGTCACAGATACAACCTTGGTAGTTGCTCCTAAGCTGCAATACATCCAAACCTGGATCGGAATCGCTCCCCTGATTCAGTGTGTAGAAAATATCGCCATCCAACAAATGGCTAAGTATGCTGATGTACCTATAAAAATCATCGGCCATTCCATGGGTGGTTTAATTTGGTTAGAATTACTGCATCGCCATTGCCATTGGCACTCGAGGGTGCAATCGCTGGTTTTGATTGGCTCTCCAGTGGGTGGATCTGATTTGGGAAGAATGTTGGACCCCTTTAGCCTAGGGATTGGGATTGCTCGCGATTTAGGAACAAACCGCAAAGCGATCGCTCAAAAAATAGCTGCAGTCATTCCAACCTTGATTATTGCCGGAGATATTGGCGGCGGTACTGACGGCACTGTTCCAGTAGAATCTACTAAGTTTGCCAATGCTCAATTTGTCTGTTTACCAGGTCTGTCCCACGCCGTGTTGCGAAATCATCCCTTGGTTGCCTCAACAATTCTTGACTTTTGGCAGGATTCTACCATCGGCACGCTCGTGGTCTTTGATGATATCGTACAAAGACTGCACGCAGTCCCGGGAATTACCGACGGACACTGGCGTCACTTTCCCAAAGCTCGGATAGCGATCGCGCTAAAAAACGGTGGTACCGTTCGGATTTGGCGAAATTTGGCTGGCGTCGAGCACGTCTTCGTAGCTTCCAAACAAGGACAGTGTTTATATGCAGGTTTTGTTGGTTGGATGCACGTTCCTAATTTACGCCAAGCCTTAGAAGAAATCAAACAAGCACACGCCCTTTAGTGACATCTTCCCACGTTAAATCTTTGATTTCCCGCAATGCCTACATAAACGCGGTACCAGGAGTTAAATTTTCACTAGATACTATCTCAACTGTCCGCTTTGTATGTCTAACATGCTTTCTGCTGTTGGTTGATTTTGTTGACCCCACTCAATTAGTTGCGTCAGCAAAGATAGGGGAATATTAGCTTTGGCCGCTGCTTGTTGTCTGGTTTTACCCTGACGCAGTAAAATGACCGCA
>Ga0272448_1000496_pt1 | contig 61203 bp, 47 predicted proteins | sample YNPCB0191_FD_202220 | JGI IMG/M metagenome (GOLD analysis project Ga0272448, IMG submission 202220) | Hot spring sediment microbial communities from Yellowstone National Park, WY, United States - YNP-CB-019-1 | ecosystem: Environmental > Aquatic > Thermal springs > Hot (42-90C) > Sediment... | reverse complement strand
ACTTTTCTTTTTCATCAGAATTTCTGGCTGAAATCAGGTGTTTCCAGAAGGCCCTCACTCCCTGGTACGGATCTTCCTCCGGCTGAAAGAGTTGCTCAATTTCTTTGATGTCGGTGAGGTTGCGGAATAGCTGACCGGCATCTACCAGGTATTTATCGGTATCGTCAAAATCGTGCAGGAGGGTTTCCCCCCAGGCAACAAATTCATCAATGGTTTCGGCATGGTTTTCAAAGACCTGTTGATAGGCATCGTACAAACGGAAAAGGAGAGGAAGGGTTTCCGGGACGATATAGCCCGTGATGCGGCTGAACAGCTCGCTGATGGTAAAACTTTCCGGCATCAGCAGGGGCCTGTCAATCATCTCGCCGAGGTGCTTGCGGAAAAAGAAAACCGATCGCCGGTTGGGAAAGACAAGGACCACGTCACCGTTCGCATGGTGGCGGTATATGTGGTCAGCTACTTCTCTGAGAAAATGTTGGGGCATATCAACGATTCTGATGTTGGTCAATAACGGATTTTTTTTCGTACAAGCGTCCCTGCCAGGTTTGTTTTTCCGCGAGCAGGCGTTCAAACCGGCGCTGAATTTCGTCGTACCGTATGGCGCCCCAGCCCGGGTTGACAAGAAAGCGGGGAGGCACCTCGGAGGCAATGCGCTCGATCACTATGTCCGGATTCAGCCGTTCGGCAAGCTGAACCATCAGGTGCAGGTATTCCTCAAGGGGAGGCAGGTAGAGGGAGTATGCATGCCTTCGGTACTCTTCGGCCAGTTTGGTATTTTCAAAAACCTGAAGCTGGTGGAATTTCACCGTATCGAGCGGAAGGTCAGCAATAATGCTGATATCCTGCAGTATGGTGTGGTTATTTTCGCCCGGAAGGCCGATGATAAAATGGGCTCCGGCAGGCAGGCCTCTTTGCCGGGTGAGGGCAAGGGCCTTCAGTGCGTCGCTGAACGTATGCCGGCGGTTAACCCTCAGCAGGGTTTCATCGCGCACCGATTCGATTCCGTATTCAACAGCCACATAGTATTTTTCTGCCAGGGAGGCCAGGTAGTCGAGTACGCCGGCATCAACACAATCGGGCCGGGTGCTGATGATAAGCCCGATGACCCCTTCACAGGACAGGGCCTCTTCATACAGTTGCTTAAGCCGGGGTAAAGGCGCGTAGGTATTGGAAAAGGTCTGAAAGTAGGCCAGGTACTTTCCTGCCCTGCGGTAGCGGAAACGGTGAAAACGGATTCCTTCGCTGATTTGCTGTTTGACGGGAAGTGCGGGCCGGCAGTAGGAAGGGTTGAAGGCGTCGTTGTTGCAGAAGGTACATCCTCCGGTACCTTTACTGCCATCGCGGTTGGGACAGGTGAGTCCGGCATCAACCGACACTTTCTGCACCCTTCCGCCAAACAGCTTCCGGAAATAGTCGGGGTAGGCATTAAAGCGCCTTTCGGTGCCCCAGGGATACGTGGTTACCGCTTTCATAGGGCTATCCGTTCTTTCCGGTTCAGGAGAGGGTACCAGACAATGCCCCGGGGAGACGGAAATCCGGCCCCTGCCAGCAGATTCATGTATTCCTTTACCTGCCGGGTATGGGAAGCGCTGGTTTCTTCGCCAAATTTGTAGTCAATAACAACGGTTTCTTTTCCGTTGGCCACGATTCTGTCGGGACGCCTGGTTTCTCCTCCGGGAAGCAGGATGTCATTTTCGGTGTATATTCTCCAAGCGCCGGTGAAATATTCTGCCATTTCGGGGTCGGCCAGCATCGATGTTATGCGGTGTTTCAATTCCGGGGCTTCCCGTTTTGCTATTTTCCCTTCCATAACCGCCTTTTGCACCACCGTACCGGCATCCTCTGCATGCCGGATTCCGGCCAGAAGGGCATGCATCAGTTTTCCTTCATCGCGTGCCGTGTGGACAGGTTCGCCCTGTTCGGAGAAATACTCTGATGCATTTTTCTTTACCAGAAGAGGGAACCGGTTGGTAAAGAGGCTTCCTTTTTCCTGCAAGGGCAAAGCTTCTTCTTCTGAGGCGGATGTTGTTCTGCGCTCAGGAAAGGAGCCTCTGAAGAAGATGGTTCTTCCTTCTTCCTCCCGTTTCTGCAGTGAGGTGCCATCCAGGAGGTTGCAGACGTCGAGGATTAGTTTCCGCGCATGATAATACCTGCTTTCTTTGTCGGAAATAACAACAAGGCCTTCGCGGGCGCGGGTAAATGCAACGTACAGCAGGTTGAGGTTGTCCACATACGTCTGCATTTTTTCGGTGAAATATGCTTCCCTGAAATCGGTTTGTGCAAGCTGTTTGCTGTAGCGTACAGGAAACCAGGTTCCTTCTTCGCCTCCGACAAGGTTTTGATGTATCCACAGAAAGGTGGTCTGGGTTGGATTATGGTCGAGATTCCAGACAGGGTCAGGCAGGATAACAACCGGGAATTCGAGGCCTTTGGCTTTGTGGATGGTCATAATCCGCACAGCATTTGATTTTTCGGGGATGGTGAGCGAGAGTTCATCCGCCTTTTTGTCCCAGAAATCAAGAAAACCGTACACATCAGAAATCCCTTTCCTCACAGCTGTATTCACCTGATCCATGAAGGCGTGCAGGTAGGGTTCCTGTTGTTCTTTCCGGTCAAGGCCGAAGAGGGAAGCAAGCCGGCCGCAGAGAATCTGCAAGGGCAGTTTTTTCAGTTCGGCTGTCTGACTTACAAACTCCGGCGGCAGAAAGCTTTCTGCGGTTTCTCTGGTGAAGGTAACGGGCGGATACTTTTTCCCGCCGGGAAGTTCCATGCCCAGGTAAAGGAACAACTCATTGAGCAGGTTGAGGTTGTTCAGCTGGTCATCCGGATTTTTCAGGTAGCGCAGAAGACTGCACAGGACCCGCACCACCGGCGACTGGCTGAGCAGAATGGCTTCCTCGGTAATGATGCCGGGTGGTGCAGTACCCGGCCCGTAGCTGGCAGGGTTCAGAAGCCAGGAGGCCGCCGCTTCGGCTTCATCTTTCGTCCGTACAAGAATCGCAATGTCTTCAGGCCGGTATCCTGCGGAAAACAGTTCGTTTATGGTCTGCACCAGCCTCAGGGGAGTGCGCGATTCTTCCTCCCTAACATCAAAGATTTCCATCCTCACAAAACCTGTTGTCTGCATCTTCTCTTCAGCTACCTTCTGCCGGCAATCCCGGTAAGCTTCGGCCATGAATTTTACCAGATCATCATCAGGGGGCAGACCGGTTTCCTCACAGAATTTGTTTTTAAGGCACTCCATTGCCCCGGTGAAGAAATCGTTGTTGAATTCTACAATGTTTCTGACACTGCGCCTGTTTACCGGAAGGAATTCCGTTTTACTGCGGCCGGGAAAGTTCCGTGCGATTTCCCGCGCCAGAATACGCCAGTCGCTGTTTCTCCAGCGGTAAATGGACTGTTTTACATCGCCTACCACCAGGCTGGTCTTTCCCTCACCCAGGCTGTTGGCAATAAGCGGCCTGAAATTGTTCCATTGCAGGGCAGAGGTGTCCTGGAATTCGTCGATCATATAGTACAGCCAGGTGTTTCCTGCCCGCTCGTAGATAAAAGGAGCGTCATTTCTTCCTATCAGCTGATGGAGAATTTTATGGGTATCAGAAAGCAGATGCAGGTTTTGTTCGGCAAGGTACTCGTGCAGAAGTTCCGCAAGGTCGGATAAGATGGCCCATACGTAAAAATTCCGTGTAAGCGTTTGAATGGTATAAAGTTCCCTCAGGGTTTCAATGCTTTGTTCAAGCAACTGCAGCATGCCGGCATCCATGGCCTGCCTGATCAGATCTTTCTTTTCCGAGGTTTTTGAAAACCATTTTGTTTCGTCAGTGCGGGCAGATAGGAGAGTATCGGAGGGTTCCGCTATCGTTCCTGCGGATAGTCGTTCAAAGTAGGCCATTACCGACCGTGATTTTCCGGCGAAATCATTCACGTTCAGACCAAACCGGCCGGCAATCTCACATGCCCGTTTGCCTGTTGCGATCAGGTTTTCTTTCAGCTTTTTTTCTTTTCCAAACAGCAAGCCCTGCCATTGTTCGCGCTGTTCGTCAGAAAAGCTCTGCTGTGCCGGCGCCAGCGCTCCGGGATACGATTCCCGGAGGATCTCTTTGCCCAGCAGGCTGACTTCATTGTGTACATTCCAGGAGCTTCCCTGCCGGATGCGGTCGAGCGTATAATTCACCAGCCAGTCCTGCAGAAAGGGATGTTCGTTCAGGTGAAAAAACAACTGATCGATGGTTTCTTCCAGAACCATTTTGTCATCGAGGATAAGCTCCCTGTAGAAAGGTATTCCTGCCTCCCGTGCAAAGCTTTTAAGGATCCGCTGAAAAAAACTGTCGATGGTGGTTACGGTAAAACGGCTGAAATTATGGAGCAGGATGCGGAGAATGCGCGATGCTTTTTCTTTCATCTCACCGGGTGGCACTATGCCATCGTCAATCAGTCGCCGGGCAAGGCTTGTGCTCTCTCCGGCGGCCATCTGGCGAAGTTCTTCGAGAATCCGGTTCCTCATCTCTTCCGTGGCCTTGTTGGTAAAGGTTACTGCCAGAACGTGCCGGTAATCATCCGGCCTTGAAAAAAGAATCCGGAGGTATTCGTAAGTGAGTTGCCAGGTTTTTCCTGAACCGGCCGAGGCTTTGTAAATGATAATTTCTGACATGACGTTTGCTGGATGAATGGATAAAATTAAACGAATTCCCTTCAACATGCTCCTGACTTTTTTCCACAATCTTTATGTATTTTTACCCGATGGCCTGTGATCAGCCTTTTTTCTGTGTTCAGTCAGCAAAAAAACGCTGTGCAATGAGGATGGGAATTTTGATGATTTGCCTTGTGTTTCCGGCATTCCGGACTGTTTCCGTTCTGGCAGGGACTGTAAGGCCTGATTCCCTTTCTTCTGCGCACAGAAGAATGGTTCCGCCTCCCGATACGGTCTTTCTGGTTCCCGATTCATTGAGGAAACAAAAAGCCGATTTGTTTTTTCAAAAACTCGAGGAGAAAGCCGCCCGGCTATACTGGGCTAAAGTCATCCACAACATTGTGGTGATTCCCTCCAACCGGAAGCCTTTGCGTGATACCCTGCAGACGGAGCAGGGCATTCTTGCCTACCAGGAATATGAAGGAAGAATTGTGCGGAACATTCAGTTCAAAAAGCTTGAAATCTTTGGCCCGACGGTTACGGATACTTCTGCTGTACCGCAAAACTGGATTGAACGCGGAATAAACCGCATGCACTTTTATACTTCCGACCGGGTTCTGATGAATCACATGCTGATACAGCCAGGAGCCGAAGTGAAAGCCGATGTGATTGCCGATAATGAGCGGTTACTGCGTGAAATTCCGTCGGTTGAAGATGCGCGTATTTACCTCAGGCCGGTTGGAACCGACAGCGTGGATGTTTTCGTGGTAACCAAAGATGTACTTGCCAAAGCTTTTTCGCTTGAATTGAGTGATGCACAGAAAGGAAAACTGCGGGTGTGGGACCAGAATTTTCTGGGCACCGGATACGAGCTGGATCACATTCTGCGCTGGGATCCGGACCATGCGCCTGTGGTAGGATATGAAGGACTGCTGAGAGTGAAAAATATTATGGGATCCTTTGCTGATGCCCGGCTGAACTATGTGACCGGTTATCGCGAGAACCTCTGGAACCTGAATATAAGCCGCGATTTTTATACGTCCGGTGTACGGTATGCCGGAGGTATGGAATGGACGCAGGGAAGCATTCTGCAAACAGCGTGGATTCATGACTCCCTTGTCTGGCCGGTTCCCATTGGCCGCAAAACCTATTCAATGTGGGCAGGCAGGGCTTTCCCCGTGCAAACCAAGAACTGGTTCACACGAAACAGGAACAACATCGTCCTTGCAGGAAGCCTCAGCAGGGATGCATTCTATGAGCGTCCCGATGAGGTGGCTCCCAATGTGCTCTATCCATACCAGAACAAAACGCTTCTGATGGGTTCCCTTTCCTTTTCAGCCCAGGATTTTTACCGGACCAACCTGGTGTACAGCTTCGGCCGGACAGAAGATATTCCTTTTGGTTCCCTGCTCAATATTCTGGGAGGAGTGGAATGGAATGAGTATTATACCCGGCTCTATTCAGGTTTTTCCTTTTCAAAAGGTTATTATGTGGGCCGCCTGGCGTATGTATATACAAAACTGGAACTGGGCGGCTTTCTGCATCAGGGCCAGCTCGAGCAGGGCATATTCCGTTACGATATCAACGCCTTTACCAACCTGATCGTTTTTAACCGCTTTTATTTCAGGCATTTCTTCAAACTGAACTACACCCTTGGCATCAACCGGTTTGATGATGAATTCCTTTACATCAGGGAACCCGAAGGCCTGACGGGTTTCGACAGCCGCCTCGTCCGGGGTAAGAAACGGCTGATGCTGAAAGGAGAATCGGTTTTGTTTACCCCCTGGTACGTGCTGGGTTTTCGTCCTGCTTTCTATGGTTTCCTCGATGCCGGATGGATTGGGGACGTAGCACAGTTCGTTCTGTATGATCCCTTTTATGCAGGAACCGGTTTCGGCATCCGCATCCGAAATGAACGCCTGGTTTTCGACACGTTTCAGGCAGGAATGATCTTCTATCCGGAAAAACTTCCCGGAATGAATTCTGCTATGTTTGTTTTCGGAACCATGGCCCGTCTGAGGTTCCCTAACTTTTTTGTCCGCAAGCCGGACATTATATCATTTCAGTAAGAAATTACCTTTTTTATGTATCTTTGTCCTCTTCGATTGATCCTATGTTTAACCTTTAAACCGATGTAAAATATGGCAGTTTTAGTAGGTAAAAAGGCTCCTAAATTCAAGGCGCCGGCTGTTATCAACGGCAATGAAATTGTACAGGATTTTTCCCTTGATCAGTACCTTGGGAAGAAATACGTGGTTTTCTTCTTTTATCCGGCTGATTTCACTTTTGTATGTCCCACTGAAATTCTTGCTTTTCAGGAGAAGATCAGGGAATTTGAAGTTAGGAATACAGTGGTTGTAGGGTGTTCGACCGATTCGGAATTTTCGCACTGGAAATGGCTGCAGACCGACGTGAAAGACGGAGGTATAAAGGGAGTAAAGTTCCCGCTGGTAGCCGATTTAGCGAAGACCATTGCAGAGAATTACGATGTTCTGGCCGGAACCTATGATTACAATGAAGAAGGAGAAGCTGTTTTTCATGGCACTCCGCAGGCCTACCGGGGGCTGTTCCTTATTGACAGGGAAGGTATTGTGCGGCACCAGGTGGTCAATGACATGCCTCTGGGAAGGAGTGTGGAAGAAACCCTTCGGATGGTGGATGCGTTGCAGTATTTCGAAGAGCATGGGGAAGTATGCCCGGCCGACTGGCATAAAGGACAAAAGGCTCTGAAGGCAACACAGGAAGGCATTAAGGAGTTTCTGGCCAACAAAAAGATCTGAGATTTATCGGTTTAATTATAAGCGAAAAAAGGGGCTGTACACTTAGCTTACATTCCTCTTCAATAAATCGCGGATTTCAGCCAGGAGAACTTCTTCTTTTGAGGGAGCAGGAGGAGCAGGAGATGGTGCTGTATCCTGCTTCCTGTTAAGCCGGTTCATGGCCTTTATAACCATAAAAATGGCTACAGCTACGATCAGAAAATCAAAGGTAACCTGAAGAAAATTACCGTAATTCATGGTAACGGCCGGGTTAGCCCCTTCAGCCGCTTTCAGGGTGATTCTCAGATCGGTAAAGTTAACCCCGCCGATCAGCAAACCCAGAGGAGGCATGATCACATCGCTTACCAGCGAACTGACAATTTTACCAAAAGCCGCTCCGATAATGATACCTACGGCCATGTCAACAACATTCCCTTTCAGGGCAAAGGCTTTAAATTCATCAACAAGTTTCATGGGATATGGATTTTAAGGTAATTGGTTACTATATTACAAAAAAAACATTCGTTCCTGTACCCGCAGGATAAAAAGTACTGGCCGTCATCTTGCGCCTGTTGTATGGTTTTATTTGTTGCGGTTTTGTTTCCCGGCCCGAAACTAATGATTCTTTTTTGCGCTTCGTTTGTAAAGGGGTAAGGATGCGGACCGGGCGATAGCTTCGGCTGTCAGTTCCCCTTCTCTCGTGAAAGGCCATACAAAAAGCGCCTTCAGGGGATGATCTTTTCTGATTTCTGAAATTGCCTCCATAACGAGGTTCCTTACAATCCCTTTCCTTCTGTATTCTTCCAGTACCAGAGCGGAACAAAGGTAGAGTGCGTCATATTCAGCGTTTTCCGGAGTCAGGTTGAACAGTTCCTTTTCCGATATTTCTTCTTTCAGAAACCTGTGCATCAGCCGGAGTGTGGTTGGAATCAGCAGAACCCATGCCACCGGACCGTTTTCGTCGCTGTATTCCGAAATGGTGCGGGGATGAATTTTCCGCAGACGCGCCATGATTTCTTCGTTCACATTCAGCTGGCTGGGATCGTTCCGCACGGCAAATGTTGCATCAGCAAGCCTGATCAATCTTTCAAAATTTGATGCAGTCATTGTTTTTGTTTTTATAAGAGCCGTTCATTTTTTTAGCGGCAGGCGTTCGTTCTGTTCAGGGAAAACTCTTGATCCCTTGAGAACAACGGGTATCTGCAGGGGTCCGTCGTGCGGGCGTATCATGACCAGCTGGCTTGCAATTCCTTTTTCTGTTTCCGTAAAAACTTCTGCTGTGGTGGCAACGTCGGCATAGCCCGAAACGTTCAGCGTAAGGGTAAGGTTTTCTCCGGAAAAGGAATAGCTGTCGAGTGAGCTGGTTGAATAGGCTCTCACGATTCTCAGGGCGCTGTCGGAGGTTAGCGGGATGACATTCCATGGGTTGATGGCCTTGCGGATGCCGGCCATAATCATTTCCCAGTTTTCGGGCCGGATCCGGTATATATAGTCAGTTTCGTGGGTAAACAGCACGGCCGGTGCTTTTGCGTCCAGTGCGCGCCTGAGCTGTCGTACGGCCCGTTCAACCGTGGCTTCCACGTTATTGTCGGGCGCCCATTCATATCCGGCATCGTCGAGTATTTCCGTGAAGCAGTTAAACAGTTTGCAGCCATTGATGGTGACAAAATCGGCATAATAAACAGGGCGGTTTCCCCTGAGGGCCGGATTGCTGGTGCAGGTTCCGGGAGGTTCATGTTTCCGGAACGGCCCGCATACCAGCCATGGCACCGAATCGGCATACGGCAGATTGACGGGATGCCCCAGGGCAAGGTATTCGATGCCCCAGCGTTCGCTGATGAAAGGAAAGTTGTTTTCAGCCATTTCGTAAAAATGGGCTATCAGGTACTTCGACATGGGCAGTGGCTGGTTCTTCTTCCACCACTGGTCAGCAGCTTCCAGTCCGGCGATGGCTTCTTCCTCGCTCCATGGTTTGCCCCTGTGGTGGTCGAAGTAAATGAATTCATCATACCAGGTAGCTCTTAAACGGAAGGCTGTCGTGTCGTACCAGAAAGGGTAATCGTCGGCATTGCCTGTTTTCAGGTATCCATCCGCACGTTGATTGCTCCGGTTGGGCCTGCCGAAAGCATGGGGAGCAGCCGTAGCGTCGCCGGAGAGGAGGTAGGATCGAAGTTCATTCACGGCGGCAGGAGTAAGGTTGTAAATAAACAATCCCAGCCATGGTTTAAAACCGTATTTTGCCGAAACGCCGACCCAGTAAAGAGGAGTCTGATGCCAGATTTCGCCCCTGCCGGCCACATCATCAACACGCATGGTCACCAGCGGGGGAAGGCAGTGCATTACAAAAGGCTTCCGGGCTGCCCAAACGATGGAACGCCAGAAAAGATCGTCCATACCGCCCAGGGGACCGGAAACGTAAGTGCTCATCCAGTCTGCTGTGCTCCACCAGACGCGCCGCGATGCACCTTTTTCATCAATCTGCAGGACGGGAACTCCTCCGGCTTCCAGCAAAACTTCACCCTGACGGGAATTTTTACGGGGAAGTTTCATTTTACCCATAAAGGCAAATGTTCCGGGCACAGTATGCTGTTGCGTAATATAATGCTGTTGTACAAAGCGGACTTCCGCCGCCGAATCTCCACGATTCCCATGAACCGGACTTTCAAATGCCATTAATCCGGTTTCATTCAGCATCAGTTCTTTTTCAAATTTTTTCCAGTGTTTCTGCCGTTTGAAAATATTTGAATGACCCAGAATAACGAGGGCTGTAGCAGAGCTTACCGTTGGTTTTTCACGGTCTGCGTCGATGGTCCGGAACGGCACACCCAGATGTTCGAGCCACGGAATGATGCAGGTGGTCACCTGCTTTGCGTCAGGCGAAGTTCCCCGGAAGAGCACCAGCACATTGCTCTCCTGCGCTTTTACCGGATACGGGAGGAAAAGCAGTAAAATCGCAAGCCGAAAAAAGTTTTTTTTCATATCTGTGGTTTGGCATACTCAAAGATATGTATTTTTGGAGCTTATGGTATATGTTCTTCCAATGATGCATGCGTTTATTCAGCGAATTGCTTTATTTGCCTGCTGTTTCTGGCCGGCCCTGGTTTTATATGCTCAGGATCATCCTGTGAATCGCGGGCAGTATATTGTTCATGTATCCCCGTTGCAGGAAGAAATGCATATCGATGGAATTCTCGATGAGCCGGCATGGGAGAAGGCAGAACCTGCCTCCCGCTTCCATCGGGTTTTGCCGACGGATACCGGTTATGCGGCCGCCCAGACAGAAGTCAGGCTGCTGGCCGATGAGAATTTTCTGTACATAGGCGTCATCTGCTTTGATCCTCTGCCGGGCCCGAGGCCGGTTGAATCCCTGCGTCGTGATTTTGCTTTCGGCAACAACGACAATTTTATTGCTTTCATCGATCCATACAATGATCAGACCAACGGGTTTGCCTTTGGGGTTTCGGCCGCAGGTGCCCAATGGGATGGTATTCAGGCAAACGGCGGGTTTGTATCGCTTGAATGGGACACCAAGTGGAAATCGGCTGTAAAAAACTATACCGACCGCTGGACGGCTGAGATGGCCATTCCATTCCGAAGCATCCGTTACATTAAGGGGGATACCGTATGGGGCATTAATTTCAGCCGGCTCGATCTGAAAACCAACGAAAAGTCAACATGGGCTCCTGTGCCCAGGCAGTTTCAGACAGCCAACCTTGCCTATACGGGTACCCTGGTATGGCCTGCAAGCCTTCCTGCCCCGGGAATCAGGTTCTCGCTGATTCCGTACGCACTGGTTAAAGCTTCATCTGACAGGGAAGCCGGAAAACCAACGTCTTACAGTGTGCAGGCCGGGGCTGATGCCAAGCTGATGCTCTCAACTTCGCTGAACCTTGATATTACGATAAATCCCGACTTCTCGCAGGTGGAAGTGGATCAACAGCGAACCAACCTCGACCGGTTTGAACTGTTTTTCCCCGAAAAGCGGCAGTTCTTTCTCGAAAACAGCGACATTTTCGCCAGCCTGGGCGAAGAAAAGGTTCGTCCTTTCTTTTCCCGTCGCATTGGCCTTGAAAATCCGATTGCCGGAGGAATGCGCCTCAGCGGAAAGCTTTCGGAAAACTGGAGGCTTGGCCTTATGGATATTCAGACTGTGGCCCGGGATGAGTTTGCCGGAGCCAATTTCGGCGTGGCGGTGCTGCAGCGCAAACTGTTCAGCCGGTCTAATATTACCGCGTTTGTTATCAACCGGGAAGTAACTGACAGGCCAACTGATTCGTCGTTTACAGGCAATTCATTTAACCGGGTTGGCGGCCTGGAATACAATCTTGCCAGTGCCGACCACCGATGGACTGGTAAGGCGTACTATCATCACTCCCTCTATTCCGGGGCCAACTCTGAAAGCGGAGCTGCTTCGGCAAGCCTTACCTTTGAAAACCAGTTTGTCAAAGCTACTCTGGCCCAAACCTGGGTTGGCAGGGATTATCTTGCCGAAGTCGGCTATGTACAGCGCACAGGATACTATCTGCTCAACCCTTCCCTGCAGTATAAGTTCTTTCCTCCGGGTGGACGTGTGGCTAACCATGGTTTCATCCTTGCACCGGTTGTATACTTTACTCCTTCCTTTTCCGTTTCTGACAGAAACCTGCAGGCAAAGTACTTTGTGGAAATGATGAACAAACAGTTGTTTTATCTGCAGGTGAATGATACGTATATCCGTCTTCAGGCACCGTTTGATCCTACCCACACCGGCGGCGACAGCCTGGCAACGGGCTCTTCCTATCACTGGAATGAGGTGTCAGCCGGATATTCCTCCGATTTGCGCAAACCCCTCAATGCGGTTTTATCGGTTCTTTACGGAGGGTTCTACAACGGTTCCCGGTTCTCGGTCGAAGGACAGCTGAATTTCCGCATTCAGCCCTATGCCAGGCTGGCTATGACCGGCGCATTCAACAGTATCGTCCTCCCGGCGCCCTATAACAGCGCCAATCTCCTTCTCCTTGGTCCGAAAGTGGATATTACGTTTACCGACAAGCTTTTTCTTACAACCTTTTTACAGTATAATAATCAGATTGATAACCTGAACCTGAATATTCGTTTCCAGTACCGTTTTGCTCCGGTGAGCGATTTTTATCTTGTATATACCGACAACACCTGGCCTGAAAACTTCAGAAACAAAAGCAGGGGCGTGGTGGCAAAACTGTCGTACTGGTTTAACTGAACTCTTGAATCAGGGCATATTTTTCCCGGGTCTGGTAAACAAGCTGTCTTCCAGCCAGGCAATTTCTTTCATAAGGGAATCTCTTTCCTTCTGGTCGGCAGAACCTTTCACCATCTGCTGAATAGATGATCAAACCTGATGCGGACCGGACCGATTCCTTCCGCGTACCTGCCTATGCTTTTTCCTGCCAAAAGTTTATTTTTACTCCTGCAAAAATCATCAATCCCCTGCGAAATGCGCCTGGCAGTATTCATCTTCCTGACAGTGGTTTATCCCTTCCAGCTTCTCAGGCCGGAATCACACAGGGAACACATGAATTACCGCGATTCGGTTGATGTGATCCGGTATTCCGTTCATCTTACCTTCCGGAATTTGCAGGATCAAAAACTGGAAGGCTTTACCGTCATTCACTGTATCTATCCCGGAGGCAATCAGGGGACGTTTGCCTTTGACCTGGCCGGACTGAAAGTGGATTCAGTGGCATCTCCGGTGCTGAAAAATGTGCAGTTCTTCCGGGAAGGAGAGACCATCCGCGGTACCTTTGCAGGGAAGCTGACTCCGGCCGATACGGTTACGTTGATCATTTACTACCAGGGAACGCCTTTAAGGGACAAGCGCTGGGGCGGTTTTTTCTTTGCCGGTGATGAAGCCTTCAATTACGGAATTGGCATGGATGCTGTACCTCCCAACTTCGGACGGGTGTGGTTCCCGTGCATTGATAATTTTACCGACCGGGCAACCTATACCTTTCATGTAACAGTTCCGTCAGGATACACGGCAGTTTGTAACGGAACCTTGTGCGGAATCAAAGAATCCGAACCCGGCTATACGACATGGGTATGGGAAATGAAGCAGCCCATTCCTACGTACCTTGCTTCGGTGGCTGTGGGCCGCTACATCAGGCTGGAAGGTTCTTACCAGGGCCTTCAGCGCAGCATACCCTGGCAAATTTATTGCCTTCCCGAAGACAGTTTAAAAACAGCCAGGTCGTTTCAAAACCTTACCCGATGGATGCAGATTTTTGAAACCCGCTTTACCCCCTATGCCTGGGACAGAATTGGCTATGTGATTGTCCCCTTTAACCACGGCGCCATGGAACATGCTACCAACATTACTCTGGCCCGTAATACAGTGGACGGCACCACTCAGTTCGAAACCCTCTATGCACACGAATTATCCCATCACTGGTTCGGCAATCTGGTAACCTGTGCTTCCGAAGCCGACATGTGGCTCAACGAAGGCTGGGCCAGCTATTGCGAGGCCATTGTAACAGAAGGCCTGTACGGGAAGCAGGCATTTCGCGATTACGTCCGCAAAAACCAGCTGGAGGTGCTTGTGGCTACCCACGTTGCTGACGGAGGGTATTTTCCCGTCTATGGCATACCTCATTCCCTAACCTACGGAAGCACAGTTTACGACAAAGGTTCCCTTGTGGTGCATAACCTGAGGGGATATCTGGGTGACAGTCTGTTCTTTGATGCGGTAAAAAAATACCTGACCCGGTATGCCTTCCGGAATTGTTCGGTGCATGAATTTGAGCAATTTCTTTCCAGGGAAACCCGGACGGATCTGAAATCTTTCTTTCAGTTCTGGGTGTACGGAAAAGGATTCAATGACCTGGAAATAGACTCTGTGCGCACCAGCTGGCAGGATGGCCGCTGGAGGGTGAGCGTTCTGATAAATCAAAGGTTGCGGGGCACATACATTCCCCAGGAATCGGTCAAAACAGAAATCGGGGTGCTTGACAGCCTCTGGAAAATGCATGTTTATCAGGTAAAATGGACGGGTAATCCCGGCCTGCTGTCACTTGACCTTCCGTTTCGCCCGCTGAGCATAATACTCGATCCGGATGAAAAGACCGCCGATGCCTCTGTTGAAGAAACGAAAATCATTGAAGGAGGCGGGGATCACTTTTTCAGGGCTTCTTACTTTTCGGCCTTTAACCATATGTCACCCGATTCTGCCTGGGTGCGTGCAGAACAGCATTTTCTTCCTCCTTCGGGCCGCATCCAGAAACAGCGGAATATCAGGCTTTCTTCAGAACGATACTGGCGGATCAGCGTGGTATGTTCTCCTTATCAGAACCTTACCGGCAGGTTCTTTTTTACCAGGAGCATCAGTGAAATGCCTGAAGGAACCACCACCGATGCCCTGGTTTTGCTGTACCGAAAAGACCGAAGGGATAGCTGGCAGGTTCTTCCGGCCCAGCTCAACGGAAATGAACAGGAAGGATTTCTTGAAACAACGCCCCTGCGAAATGGTTATTACTGCATAGGGGTAAAACGATAGGAAATATTGTTGAGAGGTTCCTGAAGTTCCGGGCACGCGGCTTCAGAGGCCAAGAAGATCCATTAATCCGTTAATGAAAGTGAGCGGGTGAGCAGGATTTCCGGGTACGTACAGGTCGATCCGGTGGCTTTCAGGGAAGCTCCTGTCAACGGCAGGGCTGTCAGCAAAAATGCCTCCGCTGATAGCATCGGTACCCACCAGAATGATCATCTTCGGATCAGGCACAGCATCATAGGTCATCTGAAGGGCTGTTGCCATGTTTTTGCTCACAGGCCCTGTAATTACAATTCCGTCTGCATGACGGGGTGAAGCAACGAATTCAATTCCATACCTGCCCATATCAAAATTCACATTGCCGGCTGCATTCAGTTCCATCTCGCCCGAATTGTCGCCTCCGGCAGAAACCTGTCTCAATTTAAGTGATCCATGGAACAGGTTTCTGATTTCCGGTCGGATTTCGTGCTCCGCCAGTCTTACCGGCTGATCGGCCCCGGGCCGGATGATTAAATCTTCCCTGCGGTTGGCGGCAATGCGGTAATCGTTGGTAAACCGGATTTTGTCGGGCAGGGCTAAGGCACACTCATTGCAGAAAACGCACCGGCCAAGATCAATGCAACCTTTCGCCGGATCAATGGCTCCCGTAGGGCAAATTGCTGCTGCCTGACGCTTTTCTTCGTCTGTTATATCGTTTGCAATAACGGGGCGGCCCCTGAACCTTTCAGCCACTTTCTGGGTTCTCAGGTCTTTTACATATTGGATCCCGTGACTTTTCAGAATCTTGATTTCTTTCAGCATGGCGCTTTCTTTTCAAAAGGTTTATAAATCATGCCCGCAGTAGGAAAGATTATAGCTTTTATTGCACAGGGGGAAGTCGGATATTTCCTGGTTTCGTACTGCAAGGGCAAGTGCCATCCAGTTGTGGAAAGAGGCATCCTTGATTTTGTAATGCTGAAGCTTTCCCTCTGCATTCGTCACGGCGGTATGACAGATTTCGCCTCTCCATCCTTCGGTCAGGGAAATTGCAAACGTCGAAGGCCGAAGCTTGCTGTGGTAAGAAGGCATGGGAACATCAGCCTTGTTTTCTTTCCATCTGGCCACGAGGTTTTGGATTATCCTGATGGATTCATCCACTTCCTTTTTGCGCTGGAGAGCACGTGCCAGAACATCACCGGAAGTCTGAACAACCGGTTGCACCGGGAAATTTCTGTAAAACTGAAACGGATGGGATATTCTGACGTCCCTGAATAAGCCTGAGGAACGGGCTGCCATCCCGACAAGGCCCAGTTTCAGTGCCTGTTCCCTGGTAACAATACCGATATCCTCAAAACGTGCCAGAAGGCTGGGAAGAGTAAAGATCCGATCAGCCATTTCGGCATACCGCCTTCCGGTGTCGTCCAGCAATTTAAGAATACTTTCGGCAACTTCTTCTGTAAGGGGAAAGTTTGATCCACCCGGTCGTATCAGGCTTTTCCCGAACCGGTTGCCGCACCATAACTGCGTGGTATTTATAACAGTTGTTCTCAGGGCTTCACACACCACCTGCCCCAGCTGATAGGCAACATCACCGCACAAGGCTGCCGTATCGCCGATATGGACTGCCATTCGTTCCAGTTCAAGAGCGATGCAGCGTTCTATATGCAGTGTTTCATTTTCCGGCGTTTCGCTCAGAGCCTCCGTGAGCTGGGCATGGGCAAGTGCGTGCCCTATGGCTGTATCGCCGGCAATGTTTTCTGAAAGAATGCAGCGCTGAAGGGCAGACTCTTTTGCCAGCATAAGCTGTTCCACTCCCCGGTGCTGGTAACCAAGCTGAATTTCCAGATGCAATACCTTTTCTCCATTGCAGATGAAGCGGAAATGACCCGGTTCTATGACGCCGGCATGCACCGGCCCAACTCCTACCTCGTGCAATTCTTCGCTTTCAATGGAATAAAACGGGTAATTCTCCATAACAGAGTTCTGATCGTGCCTGTTATACGGAAATCGTACCGGTTTAAGCCAGGGATGCCCTTCAAACCGTACCCCGTAATTTTCATGAATTTCCCGCTCAAATCCATGAAGCTGATAGGCTCCGGAAGCCAGCGACTGCAATATCGCACCTTCCCTTTCCGAAACGTGCGCGGCAAGGAGAATGCTGTTACGGGTATCATCGGCAATAGCAATGTAAAACTGCAAATTTTCCCCTGAGGGAACAGCAAAATACACAAGACAGTGTTTTGACTCGTCGGCAAGCAGATTGCTGACCAGATCATAAAATTCGTGATAGGGCAATACCGGTATATCATCGGTATTGCATATGGCCGGATTGGCTTTGATATCAAGATACTTCCTGCTCATTCTTTTTCAGTTTGGAAGCATAAAGAAACTCTGGTTGATTATTTCGGCCAGAAAAGGCGGCTGGACAAAACACAAAGCAATAACCACCGCAAAAAGTATGAACTGGGTGATGGTCTCTGCCGGGTTCACCTTTCCCGGAGGCAGGGGCGTGGCATATTCCTTTGGTTCCGAATAGGCAATATGCAGGATTCTGGTACTCATTGCGTAAATAATGAAACTGATCAGCACCATGACAATAACAGCCAGGATCCATCTGCCCTGAAAGATCATGCCTTTGAAAATAAAGAATTCGGCCAGAAACATGCCGGAGGGAGGAAAAGCCAGAATCAGAATCATTCCGGTAATCAGTACCAGGGCTCCGGCAGGGTAAGCATTCATGTATTTTCCGGTTTCATCGAGTTTGAAGGTGTGAAGAACGCGGTGCAGTTGACCCATCTGAAAGAAAAGCCCTGATTTCACAAACGAATGGAGTACTATCAGGAGAAATGCACCATAATATGCCTGGCCGCCAATGCCAAGTGCAATGGCAACCAGTCCCATGTTTTCCAGACTCGAATAGGCCAGCATGCGCTTTACATGCTTCGCCTTGAGCATATAGCCTGCCGCAATCAGAAGAGACAATACTCCCGAAAGGATCAGGGCATTGTTCATAAACCCCAGCACAGGTGAACTGGCAAAAAGAGTGTATACCCTGAAAATAGCTATAAATCCAACGTTCATGAGGGTTGTGGAAATGAGTGCACTGATGGGGGGAGGGGCAACGGAATGGGCATCAATTGTTACGGTGTGCATGGGGAAAAGCCCCATTTTTGTGCTGTAACCTACCAGCACAAACAGAAAGGCAATTTTAAGGTACAGGGGATTTACTGTGTTTATCATTCCTGCAAGGTCTTCAAATGACAGGCTGGCAGCATCTTCACGACCATAAATAAACCCGAGAAACAGAATTCCGAGGTAGGCAAGTGCAATCCCTGTGGAACAGATGAAAACATATTTCCAGGTTGCTTCGAGGGCTATTTCTGTCCTGTCATGGTAAATGAGGGCTGCTACGGCCAGCGTAGTGGCTTCCACAAAAATCCACAGAACCGTCATATTGTTGGCAAGGTATGCTCCTGTCATGAAGGCAGCCAGGGCAATGAGCGATGAATGGTAAATGCTGTATTTCCGTGCATCATCCCCGGCAACATATATGAATCCGTGGTAAACCACCGGAAGAAGCAGAAATGCCAGAACGGACATCAACAATACACCGGAATGATTGAACGTGAAATATGTGAGCTCGGTATTCCCGATATTTTTCCATGCATAAACAGTAACGGCAATATGTGCAGCGGAAAAAAGGAGCATGATCATCCGGATTATGGCCTTGTTCCGGATCAGCAAGGTCAGGATAGCCAGAATAACCGACAAAGCAAAGAATGCGAAAAGTCCCATATTCAGTCTTTTAATCTGGTAAGTTCATTGGTATGTGCCTTCAGCCTCAGCCCGAAGAAGCCAAGGATCAGAACGCCGACAAAAATATCGAGCAGTATTCCCACATTGATCAGCATTGGCATTTTGCTGCCCATGGCTAAGGAGAAAAAGAACACCGCGTTTTCGATAATCATGAAACCAATCAGATGGGAAACAATCAGGCGGTGGGTAACAATCAGTATCAGTCCTGTGAACAGCGCAAAGAGAGCAATGGTCATATAAATCGTACTTACGTAATTGTTCATCATGGATGCGGCCAGAACAACGCTTATCAGAAGGGACGCAATCGAAAAAAGCAAGGTGTAAAAGGCCGGCATGGCCAGACGGTGCACTTTGGTTACACCCGAAGCATCAACAATCTTCGACAGCAGGAAGGGCATCATAAACGCTTTGAAAAGCAGGGTTTCTGAAATGATAAACAAGAGATTGCCGAGATTGATATCGCTGAGTTCAAACAGCGCAATGCCGCACAATAACAACCCCTGAAGCCCGATCAGCCGGATATAGGTTATGATTCTCTCTGTCGAAGCAAAGTATACCAGAGTTAATGCAAACGCAACAATCAGGTAATTGATCATGTCAGTTAATTTATGAATCGTTCACCAAGCAGCAGGATAACAATAAATGCAATCCAGGCAACTCCTGATATGGTTAAAATGTACTTTGGATTCTTATTCATTTTATTTCTTGCCCTGAATGATTCAATAAGGCCGACAGCCAGGGCAAGCAGAACCTGAATAACAACGAAACTGGCGAGCTGAACAGGGAATGTCCAGGCAGGGGGTATGGTCAGGTTAAAAATGAGAAGCCCGTAGAGGGCAAGTTTAATATAGGTGCCCAGGTGTATGAGAGCTTTGTCAAAACCGCTGTTGTCCAGAATCATCACTTCGTGAATCATGGTGAGTTCCAGATGGGTTTTGGGATCATCTACCGGCAACCGGCAGGTCTCGACCATCGCTGTCTGCAGGAAAACAAAAATCCCAAGCAATCCGAAGATCAACATGAAGTTGTTTTCTGACAGATAGAAATTGGAAAAAATGTCAGTAAATGAAGTAAATCCGGTTGCCATAGCAAAGGATGCCATCAGAATGAAGAAAGCCGGTTCCAGCAACATGGAGAAAAAGGCTTCGCGGTTGGCTCCCATTCCTTCAAAACTGCTTCCGGTATCAAGGGCGGCAATGATGGAGAAAAATCGTCCAAGTGCGATGAGATACGAGAAGAAAATAAAATCGCCCTCAAAGGAAATGAGGGCTCCGTATTTTCCAAAGGGAATGAACAAGGCGGCACATAAAACCGTAGCCAGGTTTATGGCCGGAGCGATCTGGAAAATACTGCCCGAGGTAGTGCTGAAAACACTCCCCTTTTTCAGGAGTACGCTGATGTCTTTGTAGGGCTGAAACATACCGGGACCTTTCCTGCCTGATGCTATGCTTTTGGTACGAAGAATGATCCCCGGGATAATCAGGGCTGCCAGAAAAACAGCTATAATACCTGCACTGTTCATAATAGTTTTAAATAGGTCAGAATCAGAACAAGAAGCATGAAAAGAAAGGCATACAGAATGTAATGCTGTATCTTTCCTGTCTGCATGGCGGCTATGCGTTTCAGTACGGAAAGACCCCAGTTGGCAGGTTTGTCCGTAAGATATTCCTTGATGATGTCTTCACTATGCGATACAAAGGTTCGTTTATCCGGAAAAATTTCATCTTCCCTGATCTCGGCCATGATCTTTCTGGTATGAAGAAGAGGCTTTGCCAGGTGATTGTAATTATATACGTAGGAAGTAGCCGTGTATTGATGCCGGGGAGTAACAGCGGTATACCCGCACCCCCAGGTAGGCTGGCAGGCAACAGGACGGTTTTTGAGATGCTGCCGCCTGTATAGCAAAAGGAGCACAACCAAACCAATAAAAATTCCTCCGGCAAGGTTGATTCCTGTCAGGTTTTTCAGAACCGGAGCCGCCAGGTCGGCTGCTTCCGGAAGAAATGTTGCCTGCTGAACAATCGAAAAAACAGGACGGGCAAACCATGCCGATAAAAGCCCGATGGAAATGATGAACAGCACCGGGATGAACTGCGGCAGAATGGTGGAAAATGCGGCTTCTTTTGCCTCAGCAGCTTTTTGGGTTCTGGCTTCTCCCAGGAAAACAATCCCAAATGCTTTGGTGAAACAGAAGATAGCCAGCCCTCCGATCAGCGACAGAGCGACAATGGTGGATATAAGTATGATAGCCTGGTACATGGATGATGCGGGAAGGCTTTTGAACATTCCGATGTAGATAAGATATTCCGAAATGAAACCGTTAAAGGGAGGTAATCCGCAGATAGCCAGTGATCCGATAAGAAAAAACAGGGCGCTCCAGGGCATTTTTTTCAGCAGGCCTCCCATTTGCTCTACGTTCCGGGTATGGGTAGCCTGATATACTGCTCCTGCACTGAAGAAAAGCAGCGATTTGAAGAGCGAATGGTTCAAAACATGCAATAACCCCCCACCGAATCCGGTAATAATGAGAAACGGATTGTGGACAGCCAGTCCGATTACACCCAGCCCCGTTCCGATACCGATAATACCTATGTTTTCAATACTGTGATAGGCGAGCAGCCTCTTAATGTCGTGCTGCATGATGGCCATCATTACGCCCAGAATACCTGAGAGTATCGAAACAATAAGTATTGTAAGGCCGATGGAAAGAAAATCATTCTGCAGTTGAAAAACTACCCGCAGGATCCCATAAATACCCATTTTTATCATAACACCCGACATAACCCCCGAAACGTGCGATGGCGCTGCCGGATGTGCGTCAGGTAACCAGGTATGCAGGAAAAGAAAGCCGGCTTTTATGCCAAAACCAATAAAGAATAAAAGAAACAGACCAAAATTCGGATGGGTCGAAAAATATGCCGGCAATGAATCAAAGCCTGTGATTCCCGTTTCCCTTCCTGCAATGAGAAATGCTATCAGCAGAAAGAACATGCCGATATGCATCTGCACCAGATACCGTATCCCTGTTTTCAGCGTAGCCTTGTCCTCCGCATCGAATATCACAAGAACAAAGGAAGAAACAGCCATTATCTCCCACGCAATAAGAAAAGCCAGGCCGTCCCTCAGCATGACCACCATCAGCATGGAATAATGCAGAAACAGGTACGAAAAGTAATGGATGGAGAGCTGAATATCGCTTTTGGAGTTCAGGTATGGCTTCAGATATCCGTATGCATACAAAATACCTGTTACTACGGTAAGGTTGATCACGAAAATGAAAAAAGCGGAAAGCCTGTCAATAGTAAAAATCAATCCGCTGTCAGCACCGAAGGGATAGATCTTTATTTCCTGAATCTGATCCAGACTGCTGAACAAATCAAAACTCCAGCAGGATGTTAAAAAAACGCCTGCCAGCACCAGTACCAGGGTCAGGTAGTATTTCCATTTTTTGGTTACCAGAAATATACCCGTCATAAGACCGAACAGGCAAATCGCGAAAATTGCTTGAGGAATCATTGGATGAACTTAACTGGGCTGCAAAAGTAAAAAAATCGGATGATCACTTTAGACCACATGGCTCATGAGAATTTCGCAATGTGCCACTAAGGCCGCTTTATTCCAATGACCATTGAGGTAACGAAAAACCCGACAATTGAAAAAAAGCATTTGCAGATGAATCAGGTTTAACAAGGCCGGAGCAATTCCAATATCCATGGTGGCCGCTCTGTTAAATGAGGGATGCGTTTGCACAATGCCGGCAATATAATGGATTGCGGCCAGCAAATCCTTATTCAAACGGATGCTCCCTGCTGAAATCAGGGCGATAGTGCCCGTGGCTTCCGGGATCCTGCACCCACCCGTTCCTGAAACCAAGCCGGTACATTTCCTCTTTTACGCTTTCGTATTCCTCCTCGTACAGCGTTCTTTTCAATGATGCCGGACCCCTGGTCAATGGCGTCGGATAATACTGTGACATCAGGGAAATATATACACCGGTGGAAATATTTTCTGCAATAAACCGCAGTACTTTTTTGCTTTCTTCAATGAACCCGGGAATGACAAGGTGGCGGATGATCAAACCCCGCCTGGCAGTTCCATCTTCCGAGAAATGCAAACGGTTGCCGCGCTGACGGTACATTTCGGTGATTGCCGAAGCGGCATAAAACGGATAATCCTCTGCATCCGAAAGTTCTCCTGCAACGTCAGGAGTAATGTATTTGAAATCAGGCAGGTAGATGTCCACCAGGGAGTCGAGCATGCGAATGGTCTCCGGTTTTTCGTACGCATTGGTATTCCATACAATGACAGGCCGGTACCCGCGGGCATGCAATTCATGGATCACAGAAACTGCCTGGGGAGCAACATGCGAGGGTGAGACAAAGCCCACGGATTGATAGCCCGCATCAAGTTTTTCCGCAATGGAATCTGCCACTTCTTTCAAAGACCAGTCCCTTATCCCTGAATTTGTTCCGTAACCGCAAACCGCTTCGAAACCGGGTTTGCCATAAAAACTGATTTCGTAATTCTGGCAAAACACACAGCGCAGGTTACAGCCGGCAAAAAACAGGTTGATGATACCCCTTTCTCCGCTTATAACCGGTTCCTCTCCGCGATGAATGCAAATTGATGCAACAGGGATGCCGGCTCCTGTGCGGCAATATCCCGACGGCTTCTCAAGCCGGTTGGCATGGCAATTGCGCGGACACAATGTGCAGTCAGCAAGATCAGTATGTATTCCCTCACGGGTCGCCTGTTTGTGGTCTTTTCCCTGCTCCATCGGTTACTCTAATCCGAAAACTTTTCTGATGAAGGAAATCTTGCGTTCCTGAAATTCTGAAGGCAATCCATGACCGCTTTCGGGATAGGCAATGTATTCCTTCGGTACGTTCAGCTGATTGTATGCTGCAAAATTAATATGCGGGGGACAGACATTGTCCATGAGGCCGACAGCCATTAAGACAGGACATCTGACCCAGGGCGCCAGATTTTTGATATCAATATAGCTCAGCGTTTCGAACACCTTGTCCCAGCCCATTTCGGGGTGCTGTCTGACGTAGGCCTCGAATTCGTTGGCAGGCCAGGTAGCACAGCGGAAATAATCCCTGAAATCAGATAAAAAAGGAACCTGTGGAACGGCAACCTTAATGCGCTGGTTGTCGAGGGCTGCTGTAGCGAAGGTTAAAGCCCCTCCCTGGCTTCCTCCTTCAACAGCAATGCGTGCAGTGTCCACCTCCGGCCTGGAACAGAGAAAATCCACTGCCCGAATGCAATCCATGTAAGCACCCCGGTAAATATAATTTTCCTTGTCATGCAACTGGAAGAGGAGATACCCCGGAAATCCCGGATTGACATTGTCTTTGCTGTTACCGTGTCCGCGGATATTGAGGGCAAAGGAAACCATGTCATCCCCCTGGTAAGCCCACTGGGGAATCATATAGGAACTGTATCCCTGAACGTGCAGAATTGCAGGATATTTCCCTGGTCTAACCGGACGACCGTACCATCCTCTGATCAGCACATTCCCCAGAGAACGCATTTCAACCAGGAACCATTCCCGCTTGGGAGTGCAAAGGGAATCGAGCCGGATCATGCGGAACTGAGGTTCAACCGCCGCCAGTTCCTTCTTTGCACGGCGCCAGTATTCGTCGAAGTCCGGCCTGCGGTCAACAGGAGAAACGATGTTTTCCGGATTTATTCCGAAATTAAATCCCTCCTGCTTATTGGCAACAGAACTCACCAGGCTTACTTCCGCGCTGTAAAATCCGGGCGCAAGATCTCCGGCTGCTATACTGATGGTCCGCTTTTGTTTGCCAGGCAGGCTTACTTTCTCGCTGGCCGAAAATACCGGTTCGCCAAAATCGGTTTTTACCTTTATGTTGACGATACCATCTATTTTCCGGCCCGAAGTGTTGGAAACAGCAAGAGGAATAGTAAATGGCCCTTTTCCTGTAACGATTCTGTTCTGGCGGCTGAAAGCAGGGGAAATAACGAGAAAATCTTCAACCCCCGCAGGCTTCAGCTCAACATTTTTTGTGTACATGCCTCCTTCCCCTCCGCCGTCATAAACGCGCACAGCAATCACATTGAAAGCGTTCCACCGGATTTTTTCCGGAGGAATGATGCATTTTCTTTCCTTGTCATATGCCGAAACATAGGCGGGAGGGAGATCCCCTGAGGTTGCCACAAGTTCCCCGTTCCAGTAGGTATAATCGGCATCATCAATTCTTCCGAGAGTTAAGACCAGGCCCCCTCCGCCGATAACCTGTTTTTTTAAGGAAGAAGGAATAAAAACTGATTTCCGGTACCAGGCAAAGCCGTCGTATCCTCCATAACCCTGCCGCTCCCATGGAATTCCGGCTGTAATTTCCTTCCAGTGACTATCATTGTATGCTGCATCAGCCCATTGCAGACTATCTCCTGTTTGGAACTTCCATTCGGGCGTCAACAGGTTCTGGGAATTGCATTGCAGAAACACTGCTGTAAAAATCAGCAGGAAAATGTATGTTTTTCTCATATCAGATTTTATTAAGGTATCATTTTGTATCAAGAATCAGTGGCAATCCGTCCTTTCCTGCGCCGATCACAATAACCTTGGTATTGGGTGAATTGGCCAGTTTTTCCGTAGCCTCAATACCTTTCCAGCGCAGAAGCTGTTCGCTGATTCCTTTGGAGACAATATTCTGGAAGTCGGAAATTCCCTGTGCCTCAATCCTCTTTCGGTCGGCTTCCTGCCGTTCCTTGGCCAGAACAAACTGCATGCGCTGGCTTTCTTGCTCTGCACGAAGTTTTTCTTCAATGGCGGCTCTCAGTCCTTCCGGCAGTGCAATTCGCCTGAGGGGAGAAGCCTCGATGACAATTCCGCGCGGTCCGACAATCTTTTGCAGGTCCGTCATAATGATCTGCGCCAGCATCTCACGTTCCGATGTATAAAGGGCCTTTGCTTCGTACCCGGCGGTTACACCCCGCGAAACAGAGCGGAATTGAGGTTCAAGAATGATGTCTACATAGTTTTCTCCGACAGTCTTATATACTTCTCCGGCTTTTTCCGGATCGAGATGGAACAAGACACTTACTTCCAGTTGCACTGTTAATCCTTCTTTGGAAGGAACGTCCATTATCTCTTTGATTTCCTGGGTTTTAACAGAGAATTTGATGACACGGGCCAGCGGATTAACCATGTTGATACCGGCTTTGAGGGTTTTGTCAGATACCTGGCCAAAAAAATCGATTACCCCTACATGACCGGCAGGAATTACGGTAAAGCACTGGCTGATGGCCAGAACGGCCAGTATCAGAGCCAGTACTCCGCTGATCTGCGAGGTGTTTCTGAACAGGGGATTATGTTCTCCGTGAACCTTTTTTCGGGCTCTGTACCAGATGAAAAAGGCCACAAGTAAAATGACGGCGGTAAGGGTAAACAGCATAGAGCCTCCTTGGTTAAATGAAGAAGATTTCGGTGATAAAGATAAGGAGTTTATGGAGAATTGATTTTATTTTGAATAATTTAACATTTTATTCAAAAAAAATGTTATAATTTTGATACGAAATCAAAAAATGATAATATGTTGGCTGAAGCAAGAGAAGTTCCTTCTGATATTCGCGGACAGATCATTGAAGCGGCAAGGGAAGTGTTCAGGCAATACGGTTTCCGTAAAGCCACCATGGATGAAATTGCCGCTCGCGTTGGAAAACAGAAAGGAGCCATCTATTATTACTTCCCCGGAAAAGAAGAACTCTTCAAAGCAATTCTTGAAAAGGAAGCAGACCTTTTCCGGCAGGAATTGGTAAAAGCCTACTCCTCTTTCCGTAAGGCTTCCGATAAGCTCAGGGCCTATGTTAAAGCCCGCATGCTGAAAATCAGGCAACTGGCCAATTATTATGAAGCCATAAAAGACGATTACCTTTCCCACCTGAGTTTTATCAATGATGTGAGATCCCGGTTTGAAAGCGACGAAACGGCACTTATACAGTCCTTCATCTACGAGGGTATTGTTAACGGAGAATTCGAGACCAAAGAACCTTATCTGGCCGCAGTAGCAATAGTTATTGCCATGAAAGGGCTTGAAGTCCCTCTTCTGATCGATGCCGGAGGACCTATGGAAGAACTGGAAAACAGAATTGACAATTTGTTGAATATTCTGTTTTACGGTATTATGAAGCATGCATGAAAAAGATCAAAATGCACAGAAAATACCTGTAACGAAAGCTGTATTGATCAGTAAATTTTTTTTGAAAGCAATTTGACTATTATAATAAAAAGGTCAAATAGTTAATTATGAAATTCCTGGAAAAATACCCCGATTTTCTGCTGAAATTCAGATGGCTCATATTTTCCCTTATCATTCTTATTACTGTTGCTTTTGCTTTATTTATCCCCCGGCTCCGGGTAAACCCCGATGTGATGAGCTACTTGCCCGATAACGACCCTGAAGCGGTTTTCTTTGACGAAGTAGGCATGGCATTCGGTGGAAATCAGACCGGAGTCGTTGCGCTGAAGGCTGAGAATATTTTTACAACGGAAAATCTTTCTCTTATCTCTGCCATCACCGATTCAATAAAAAACATTCCCGGAGTGGGAACCGTGGTCAGTTTGTCCAATATCATCGATATTCGGGAAGAAGATTCCATGCTGGTTGTAACCCGCCTGATTGACCCCGATAACCTTCCTTCGGATTCTGAAAGTCTTCTTAAATTCCGGGATTATGTGCTTTCCAAAAACATGTACCGCAATTTTCTTGTTTCGGAAGATGCTACCATGAGCAACATTGTGGTTAAAATAAGGGAAGGTTTCGATATACCGCTCGATACCACTCTTACCGGCCGAAAACTGCATCAGTATCTTTCCCAAAAATACCCCGGTTCCATATACAGGTTCATCGAGAGGGGCGATACCGTGCATGTTAAGGTTGATCAGGGCAGGGTAGCCGAAAATATCCGCACGGCTGTTAAAACTTCTTTCCCGGGCTGTCAGATATACTTTGGCGGCCTGCCATTTATGGTGAATGACATAGGGAAAATCATTATGCATGACATCCTGTTCCTTGGACCTATCACATTGCTCGTTATTCTCATTGTCCTTTTTCTTGGGTTCCGCACTATCCGGGGCGTACTGATACCGGTTATCACTGTGGCGGTAGCTGTTATCTGGACTCTGGGGCTTATGGGAGCGCTGGGTTTCGACATAACCCTGGTAAGCAATGTTACTCCTGTTATCCTTCTGGCCGTTGGAAGCGCCTATTCCATTCACGTTTGCAGCCGCATCCAGCTGGCGATGAAAACGGAACAGAATATGGCTTCTGCTGTAAGGAAAGTATTGCCCTATATTGTTGCACCGGTTTTTCTGGCTGCTTTTACCACAGCCATTGGATTCCTTTCATTCATCTATGGTTCCTACCTTGTTATGATCCGCGACTTCGGAATTTTGACATCCTGCGGGGTAGGGTTCAGTTTTTTGCTGGCGGTATTTCTTGCTCCGGTCATTGAACTTTTGTTTCCCGGCCAATCAGGCGCTGATGTCCGGGTACCTGATAAGACCAGTTCTTTTGCGAGCAGGATGGCCGTATCGCTATACCGCCTCTCCAGCCGCCATCCCTGGGGAACAGTGTTTTTCTGGGGAGTTATTTCTTTGGTAATGGTTTCCGGTGCCTTTTCCATCGAAAGGCGAGTCGACCTGATTGATTATTTCAGAAAGGATCACCCTTCCCGTAAAGCCGAAGAAGAGATAGACCGTCATTTCAGGGGGACCATCCCTGTTTTTGTTGAGGTAACAGGGAATATCCTTTCTCCCGAGGGACTTTCGGTTCTTAAAAAGGTTTCTGACTTTTTTGAGGCATACCCGATTACGGTCCACCCACAGTCAGTTGCACAGCTTTTTGAAGAGATGAACAATCTGATGGGCGAGGGATTGAGAATCCCTTCGGACCAGTCGAAAATTGACAATTTGTGGTTTCTGTTGCAGGGACAGGAGGTGATTGACCAGTTGCTTACACCTGACCAGACAAAAGCTCTGGTTCAGGCAGTGGTAACCACATCCAACAGCATCAAAATGAACCAGCTGGTCGATTCCCTGAACCGTTTCATCCCTGCCATTCGAACATCCGTCTTTACGGTCCGGCAGACCGGTTTCCCGTCGGTTTACAAAAAACTCGATGAAAGTATTGTACGAAGCCAGTTTCAGAGTATGACCATTGCAATCCTGCTGGTTCTTTTGCTTCTCAGCTTTATGTTGCGGTCATTTTTCAGGGGACTGATTGGAATTGTTCCCATAGTTTGCACACTGGCGGTTCTCTTTGGTTTTCTTGGCTGGAGCGGAATTCCTCTCGATGTGGCTACCGTACTGGTTGCCAGCGTTTCCATTGGGATCGGAATAGATTACTCTATCCACGTAATCAGCCAGTTCCGGCATAATCTGGCGCTGGGTATGGAAGTGGAAGAAGCCCTGAAGGAGACATTCCGTCTTGCCGGACGTTCGGTGATAATCAACTTCCTCTCTGTAGCTGCCGGCTTTCTGGTGCTTACATTTTCTGACCTTGTCCCTCTGCAGCGTTTCGGCGTGTCGGTGGCTCTTACCATGCTCAGCTCCGGGTTCGCTTCCCTTACTCTTTTGCCTGCCCTTCTTCTTATTACAAAAAATATCTGGAATCAGCATACACTTAAACAATAAATGCCATGAAAACACGAGCAATTTGCCTGGTTTTCCTCCTTCTGTTTACCGGAGGGCTGAAGGCGCAAAATGCAGGCGACATCCTGAAAAAAATGGATGAAGTGCTTTATGCCTGCAAGGATCAGACGGTAAAAATAAAAATGGTGATAACTGACCGCACCGGAAAGGAATCGGTTCGTGAAGCCGAAACAATTCAAAAGGGAAATTCAATGCGCCTTTTCCGGTTTACGGCCCCGGCCTCGCAGGCAGGTATCGCCTTTCTTTCCCTTCCGGGGGAAGTAATGTACCTTTACCTTCCTGCCTATGGCAAAGAGCGACGTATTGCCTCGCATATCAAAAACCAGAATTTTGCCGGAACAGATTTCAGTTACGAGGACATGGAATCAAAATTGTATGCCGAAAGGTATGATGCTGTTTCCGCAAAAACAGAAGGCGATTCCTACATTCTGGAACTGAAACCCAAACCGGAAAACAAAACCGGATATCCGAAACTTGTGGTAACAGTAAGAAAGGATAATTATTACCCGGCACACGTCACCTACTTTGATAAAACAGGAAAACCAATAAAAGAGCTCATCAATTCGCGCATTGACAAAAAAGGAAATTACTGGGTTGCTACCGATTTTGAAATGAAAGACCTCATTAAAGGAACCCGTTCGCGGATGATCATTACCGACATTGTTTTTGACCGGAATCTTCCGGATGAGGAATTTACTGTTCGCAATCTGATTCGATAGAATTTTCTGCAAACCGATGCGCCATGAAACCCTTTTATTTTCTGTCTTTGCTGATTGCATGCAGCTTGTTTTCGCTTGCAAAAGCCCAGGAATCTTTACAGATCAGGGGAAGTATTTTTACCGACAACCGGGTGTTTACCCGGTCGAACCTGCCCTGGTCGTGGAATGAGAACCGGCTCGATGTTCAGCTCGAACAGAAGCTGGAAGGGAAAGCCCGTGTGATGGCTGATGTCTGGTTACGGAATTTCGGATCTCCTGTTGGTTCAAAAACGATTATTGATCCTGAGGTCAGGGAAGCATATATCGAAGTGTACGACTTCCTTATCAAAGGACTTGACCTTCGTGCCGGCCGCCAGCGAATCAAATGGGGAACAGCCGATAAAATCAATCCTACCGATGTAATAAATCCCTACGATGCTGAAGATATATGGGATTTCGGCCGTCACCTGGGGAGTGAAGCCGTTGACCTGAAATATTACCGCAACAAATGGCGTTTTGAGGCTGTGTGGGTGCCTTATTTCAGAAAGGCAAGGCTTCCGCTGGGTGATTTGAAGAATGTCTTCATGAATTACGGCAGCCTTCCTGAGGTCATTATGGTCAATGTAAGCGACACCTTGCCTCTTTTGCCATTTGGACTTTATGTAAACAGCTTTTCCCTGTCGGATAATCTGCCATCATCCGATCTGGTACATTCAGGTTCATGGTCCTTCAAGGTTGGTTCTCAAATAGCCGGTTTTGATTTTTCCCTGAGTTATCAGTACATCCGCGATGGTTTTCCTGTGCCGGCTTCCACAAAAATCGGTATTGATTCTATTGATCTGACCTTTCCCTTCAATGCTTACCTGAACACAACCACAACATTGGTCTACCCCCGCTTTCATGTAGCCGGGCTCGATCTGGCAGGAAGTATAGGTAATGTCGGAATCTGGTTCGAAGCAGCCGCTTTTTTCCCTCAGGAGAAGATCGTTCATACAATTGTTGAACCTGATATGAAAGATTTTTTGCTCAGGAACTACGGGCTGAATTACAATATTCATACCCCGGAATTCCCGGATAATACCGTGCTCGAAAAAAAACCATGGGTCCAGTATGTTGCCGGTGCAGACTATACGTTCAGGGAAGGTACCTATGTTAATTTTCAGTTTGCCCATGGATTCTTTCATGAAAGGGGGAAGGACAACCTGAATGATTACTTTCTTTTCAGAGCAGAGAAAAGTATTTTTGATAATAAACTGAAACTCGCCCTGCTGAGCGGAGGAGTTGCTGTATCTGATTGGGAAGCTGTTGGCGACAATTATGGGATGATTTATACTCCTGAAATAACGTACCGCCCAAATGACAATGCTGAAATATCTCTGGGCGCCAGGCTGATCGATGCCAGAGGTGCGGGACTCCTTCCTTCACTAAAGGAAAAAGATGAAGTCTTTTTTAAAATAACCTGCAGTTTTTGACGGGTTCTACCGCTGGCTATTCTATTGAAAGCCTTATTCTTACAACAGACAGACGGGTTAAACCCAAATTCGTCAATGGAAAAACTCAATTGATGAATCGACTAACAAAATCCCATCAGATTTTATACGTCGGGAAGTCAATAGAAACAAGTTGTTTAAATATTTTTTGTGTTTCTATTGACTAATCTTGGTAAAAAAAAATTCTGCCGTTAAAAAAATTTTCTGTGAATTATATTCCCTAATTTCGGATCGACATTAACAGACAATCAACTATCAGAAATTCAATTTTTTATAATATAGGTGTATGAGTAAATCCTTTCTTCAGATCAGGAAAAATTACCGGTATTCCCTGGTGGTTCCTACAAGCATGGGAATTCGCCTTACGCCAATAGAAGGCCAGCCTGTTCATTGCAGTGACACATTCCGGATGCAGGTAACAAGCGCCGAATCCAATGTGGCCAGTGTATCCTCCTATCTCGGCCTCCCGGTGAAGGTGCTCACAGCGCTGGTTAAAGACAGTCCGATTGCCAGAATGATATATGATAACCTGGCTTCCAGGCACATCGATGTGGATGCCAGAATTGTTGAGCAGGGCGGACCCTGGGGATTCCGTCACCAGATCAATATAGCCGATTCAGGGTATGGGACCAGAGGCCCCAGGGTATATAACGACAGGGCAGGAGAGGTTGGCCGCACTCTTTCGGCCAATGATTTTAATCTGAAACAGCTTTTCGAAACGGATGGAGTGCAAATCATTCATATGTCGGGATTGATAGCAGCCCTTTCTGAAACTACAACCCGATTCTGTATTGATCTGGCGCAGGAAGCCAAAAAGAACGGAACCCTCGTTTCGTTCGACCTGAATTACCGCGCTTCCTTCTGGAAAGGCCGTGAAAAGGAACTGTCCTCGGCTTTTTCTGAAATTGCTGCTTTATCGGATATTCTGATTGGAAACGAAGAGGATTTTCAGCTCTGCCTGGGCATGCACGGCCCGGAAGCCGGCGGAAAAGACCTTTCTGCCAAAATCGAAGGGTTCAAAGAAATGATTGCTCATGTGAAAAAGGCATATCCCAACGCTTCCGTATTTGCAACCACGCTCAGGGAAGTGATCAGCGTAAACAGGCACCTTTGGGGAGCCGTTATGGATGCCGGAAATGAGTTTTATGTGGTCGAACCGCGTGAGATTAATGTGCTCGACAGGATTGGAGGTGGTGATGGTTTTGTGGGTGGACTCCTCTATGGAATACTCAAAGGCTGGGAACCCGAAAAATGGATCCAGTTCGGCTGGGCTGCCGGTGCCCTCGCTACCACCATGCTCACCGATTATGCCCAACCCGCTGATGAGGAGCAGGTATGGAGCATCTGGAAAGGAAATGCCCGGGTAAAAAGATAATTCCCACCAGATACCGGAACGCTATTTCTGAATGCTAATCTCTCCGCTCATCGAATGATGGATGAGCAATACTCCTCCGGTTTTCAGCGGTCTCCATACCCAGCTGTTTTCGGTTGGAACCTTCTTTTCAGGCAGTACTCTGTCTCCCGCCTTTATGAGTTTTGGCTTCTGGCTGAGCACAAGTTTTTCAGAAGATGAAATGTCAAAGGTTGAGTACCGGATCAACTTCGCTTCATATTGGATGGATCTGATTATGGAACTGGAACGCAGTAAGTGGTCTTCTCCCGGAGGAACCCATTCAGGTACAGCTGCCAGTGCATCAAGAAAATGCCGGATATAATCGCTATAACCATCAGAAAACCAGCTGCCTGGCCATCTGTGCCCTACTGAAACAACTCCGTTTTCCCAGCACATATAGGTAGCATAATTCAGGTGATGATAAGCTTCTTCCCTGAACCACGGATCACCCGTGTTTTCATAGTACAATGCGCACAAAGAACCATAACGGGCCGAATGACTGCCCATGGTTTCATAACACCAGGTTTGTTCACGTATCCCATCCAATTGGCCATCTGCAAAACTGTTTCTGATCCAGTAGATTATATTACGAATGGTCAAATCATATTTTTCTTTATCATTTTGATGAAGAATTAAATATTTTGCCAATTCTCCCGGTGTAATCTGAACCCGGTTTGCAAGTTCGGGATCATTTGGAACATCTTCAAAATAGCCATTCCAGATATAAGTTACGACCGGCCCGTACCTTGAGAACAACCAGTTCCAGGCGACATCTCTTGCATTTTGATAGGCGCTGTCCTGCGCTTTATTCAGACCGGCAAGCTCTTTTATGCGCAAAAGTTCATCGAGGAGTTTTACCGGTTCGAGTACATCTGAAGAATAAGGGCTTATGATAGCACCAGTTCTGGCATTTATGCGAAAAGGCCATGGAGACCTGCTGATGTCAGTGCCCAGCAACAAATTGTCTGCAGTAACCGGATTATAGATATTGGCAGCAAGCGCATCTGCGCATCGAATAGCAGCGTCAAGATATTTTTTCTCTCCTGTAATTTCAAAAAAGCGAACATATGCATAACCCAGTTCTCCGACTTTATCAGGCTCGATGCCATGCAAACCGTCGCCTCTAAAACCATCTGTCTCCCATAAGGTGGCACCCTGATATTCTGTTTCAAAGGGATCGGAACTGGCATAAGGAACACCTGGCCATTTAAAGTGGGAAGGAGTTGTTCCATGATTTATTTGATAATCAAGCATTTCTCTTACCAGCGCAATCCATGAGCTATCACCTGTATATGGGAAATATCGAACAGCGAGGCTCTGCACCATACCGGCATAAAAACATGCCGGATTATGAGGCCAGAAGGAACCACCTTTTCCCTGCTTCCAGTTTTCTTCTCCTATAATCTGAGGTCCATCAAAACAACATGTAACAAAATACAGTTTTTTCCCTGTTTTCGCATCGGTGGGAATACCTGTACGGATAAATTCTGCCGCCAGCTTGACAACATGTTCAAATCCTGCACCCGGAATTTCCGGTTTATACCATGACAAAAGCCTGTTATTTTTATCCGTTATGACTTTGTGCCCCAGCAGTGAGTCCTGGGATTTTACCGGCACAATTTGCGATTGAGCAAAACTGCTTGAAATCCAAAGAAGTGCGCATATAAAAATTGTTCGCATATCCTATGGTATGGATGTTAATGTAAAGATACACTTGCCATTTAATATTATTTCAGCACAGTTGTTTTTTACCGAAACGGACTTCATTCGTTCATAATTCTTTTCAGGTGAAGTAACATAATAATAAAGTTTTTGCCCGCTGTGAAAGTTGAACCCTTTGAGTTCAATTTTCAACCGGAAGTCTTTTTCAATAAGATTCATTCCGACCAAAGTAAAATGCACCCGATCAGGAGAAGTAAAAGCAACCATCCGAATATGCCGGAGCGGGTCGTGCCAGATTTTGTAGATATCGGATTTTTTCTCTGTGTCAACCGGTGTCAGAGCAATTTTGAAAAAACCGGGCAATACATGCCGGAAAAGGTGTTTTGCTGTATAGTACCGCGGACGTGGTGTATATTTCCAATGGATGGTATCAGTTTCAAGAAGACCATAAAGGGCCCAGGCCGTATCATGAAGATGAAAGTTGTCATAGGCATCCCAGGCAATTCCTGCAGAGAATCCATCGTTCAGGGCTTTAATAAGACGTCGGGTACTGCGCCAGGCGAATTCATATTCAATAAGTCCGGTTTGATCCAGATCTCCATATTCGGTCAGCCAGAGGGGTGTATTTCGATAAATACTTTTATTAATCTGCTCAGCCATTTGTTTCAATGGAGTGGGACTGGTAAACCAGTTGCATGGTGGTTCAGATTCTCCTCCGTTCCCATAGGTGTGGAATCCAAATGCTTTGATTTTCCCTGTAAAGGATGCCTCTTGCAGCAGGGGCTGCATTCTGTTTATGTCCACTGCGGCATCATCCATAACAATGAGCCGGATATCGCCGAGCCCATATTCATTAAGCTTCCGGACAACAGCACTGACGGCAGGCGGAATGTTATCAGGCCTCAGCCCGGGTCCTTCCGGACAAGAAAGATCGGTTTCATTAAACGGGCTCAGAACGGAAAATTGCAAATGTTCCTTTTCTCGTGCCCACCAGAGCATGGATACCACCATTTCGGCATATCCGTCAAAATCGCTTAGTTCTTTCGGATTTTCAGCAAAGCCCAGTGTCGGTGGTATGCGACCGCTGACATTAAAATGCGGTTCAATGCCAAGCGCATTCAGATAACGAAATGTTTCCCACGCGTCGGTAAAAACCGCTGAAGTATAGATCTTTTCAAGGTATTCAGGAGGGTATTTGCCCTTCTCATTCCGCTCTTCCGGATCAAGCCAGTCAGCCAGTCCATAACAATCAAAGCGGAAAAGCTTGGCCCCCAAATCATTAACCAGCATATCAAGAACCGGCTTCAGATTTCCTCCACGCCATTGTGCAGGGGTAATGTTAACCCCGAATCCATCAATTTTCTGTAACAGCGTATCTGCATCCGCCATTACTGTTGCCGATGGAAGGTCAGTAGGAACATGTTGCGAACAGCTGATTAGCAGCAGAGATGTGAAGAGAATGAAATGGAAAGTTTTCACGTGGTTTGAATGAAATAGTAGTTACATCCCGAACTGTTTTTTTTCTCATTCTTAACTACTTGTCAGCGGCAACGATCTGTCCTGAAAATCCTCCTTTTGCCAGCATTCTGACAGTAACAGGCTGTTGTCCTGCGATATAGACTTCCTTGGCTTCCATCTGGTTTGCCCTGTTTCCGTCAATATACAAAAGGATGCGGGCACGCTCATCACTTACGAATGGAAGGGTAAAGGAAACATTCTGTGCCTCTTTTAAGGCATTCAGACCTGCAAGGTACCATGTAGCGCCCTTTCGGCGTGCAATGATGACATAGGAATCAGGGGTCCCGGCAATATACCTTGTCTCATCCCACGAGGCGGGAACTATCTTCAGAAATTCCTTTGCAAATTGAGGCAGACTTCTGAAAGCATTAACACGGTCGGCATAGTGCTGAATTCCGCTTTCGAAGGCAACGGCCAGGGCAAGTTCATGGGCCCATGTGGTTGTATGAGGAATTTTCTCATTATAGTTGCTGAAGGTTACCGGGGTGTAATCCATTGGCCCAATTGCATTGCGGGTAAATACATAAACAACATTTAACCGGTGGGCATTTTCTCCGAAGTACGGGTCCCAGCTGTATTGTTCAGCCCCGCGTACCCCTTCCATGGTCAGAAGGTTTGGCCAGGTTCTCGACCACCCTCTGGGCAGGGTGCATCCGTGAAAATCAACCAGAAGCTGATGATCTGCAGCGTCTTTAAGTATTCCATAATAGAGTTTTATCATGTCCTGTTTGTCGCTCTGGAAAAAATCTACCTTTATTCCTTTTACTCCCCATTCCTGTAGTTTTTTCATTTCCTCACGCCGCTTTTCGGGATCATTCATTATATCCCTGGGTTGTTCGGTAATCCGGTTATGCGGCCCACCGGAATTATACCAGAGTGTGAGTCCAACTTTCTTTTCAGCAGCATATTCCAGCAGTTTTTGAATGGTGCCATTCTTCATATTGTTCCAGTTGGCGTCAATAAGGCTGTATTCCCATCCCATTTCGGATGCGAGGTCAATAAAAGGTACCAGCCTGTTGAAATCCTGCGGACTGTCGTGATCCGACCACCAACTCCATGAAGCCCGGCCGGGACGTATCCACGAAAGATCAGTAATACGGCATGGTTCACTGAGACTGGTTATCAGGTTGGTTTCTATGATGGGAGCCGGTGTGGTTCCTGTTACAATTACCCTCCACGGAGTTTCCCAGGGGAGAACAGAACTGGCTGTATTGCTCCACATACCGTTTGCTTCTCCCTGCAAAGGAAGCATGATGCGGTATAATCCGTTCTCACAGTTCTGCCTGAGATGTGCCCCATAAAATGTCGTATCAAGTCCGGCTTCAGTTAAAAGAACCCAGAACCGGCCGGTATGAAAAAGAGCAGGAAACGCCCATCCCACAGTTTGAGGGGACGGCGTACCTGAAGGAATGCCGCACATGTAATTTGTTTCATAGGCAGGAGACCAGTCGGCAATGGTATCGTATGGAGCTATCCATGCCGTAGAACGTTCAGGTATTTTGAACCCTGTCTGTTCATCAATAATTGTATAAACTTTGTCGGATTTTTCCGGAAAACGGTAGCGGAATGCTACTCCGTCATCATATGCTCGTGCAATAAGCTGAATTTTTCCTTTTTTTTCTCCCCTGAATGTAAATTCTATTTGGTTGGCATTATTTCGGCAATGGCTGTTTTTACCACTCATCAGGGCATAGGTTTCATCTATATGTTCCGCTTCACTGGCTTTTTCAAAAGTTAATCCCGTTGCAAACGACTGATCATTCCGCACAAGTCCCAGAGGTGAATCTTCTATAACAGCATATTCGCCGGTTGTATCCGAAATGGAGACTTTATAGCTAAGCATGCCATTTTCAAGCGTGAGAGAAAACAGAGTATGCCCATCAGGAGAAGCAAGCTCCCAATGCCCACTCTTTGGAAAAGTTTTGCACCCTGAAATGGATACAGCCAGCGCAATGATTACCAAGTATGAAATCTGTTTTTTCATCCGAACAAAATTGATTTTCAAAGGTCGGATAGCCTGCCCCGCCAAAGCGGGGGAAGACCCACGATTTGAATTTTGTTCATGGGTGTTTGTGTTTGCAATACATGGGTGTTTCATGGTAATTGTTTTTTATGAATTCAACCAACACATCTTGGCTTTTAAATAAATTGCATCAGATTGTCTGCAAATTGATCTTTGCTGCAGATAAACCTGACGGTCAATCAAACTCACCCTCATTGTACCGCATCTCCACCGGTCTCCATACAATCTGCCGTATTTTGATGTTTCTGATCCTTATGTGGCTTGCATATGCCTCGAATCCAACTTTGGTAAACCGGGTATTATCAATAGGGTCTGGATCCATTGCTTCCAGCAGAAGCTTACCATCGGCAAATATAAAACAATGTCCGTCAATGCTTCCGGCCTGAATTTTATATATTTTCCCGGGTACGAAGGGAAAAAGAGGCGTGCCCACCATAAACTTGTACTCAGGTGATTTTTCAATTCCTACCTTTCCTGTCCACCATCCCTGCAATCCGGCAACATAAGCAGTTCCTCTCTGATCGGTGCTGTCAATCCATTCTCCGTTCCACATAACATTGATATCATGCGTGGACGGCAGAACGGTCTGGGCATCGAATTCTACCAATACATTCCCCGGAAAATCCTTTTTCAGAATAACCATTCCCGGCCAGTTGCCTTTGTTGATCCCTTCCAGCCAGCCATCTTTTACATACCACTGGCTATGATGCTGTATCCATTCCTTCTGAAGATTCTCCTCAGTAATCGGTTCGTTGTATACGACCCGCGATGCTGACAGGTCAATTTCTTTTTTCATGAGCCGGAGCACATCCATACCAGTTGTTTTAGAAGACTCTTTTTCGGTTTTGCATGATAATAAACATCCCGTCAGGGTAAACATTACAATAAATGTCCGATACAGTTGCATACGATGGTTATTTAAAATGAACATTCCTGGCAAATTCCATATATAACCTGGCATCGGACGGATTGGTGATCTTTTTCCCGTGAACGGTTAAATTATCAATCACAACATTTTCAACCAGATGGTCTTCGTCATACCCGCAAAAAACGGAAAAAGGGAAGATACCATCGACCACCTGAATGTTTTTGAAGGTAACGTTGCGGATCTGTCCTCTGTAGCGCGCGTGTTCTTTCTTTTTGTGGGCAGGCAAATGCACCAGTCCGTCCCAGGGACCATTCTGGTAAACAAATTCTTTCGACTTTCTGTCGCGGGGTGCATCCACACTGTATTGCGATAAAAATATTGCCAGGTCGAATAATTTCTGCCGTGCATCTTCAACCCTGATATCATCAAACGTAACATCGGTGACTACAGACCGGTCCCCGTTGTGGATACTGAACACTGCTCCGTCGTCGCAATGAATAACATCGCAGTCGCGGAAGGTTATGTTCTTCATGGTATCAGCCCGGAGTTCAAAACCAATTTCGAGGGCATTGCCCCATTCCGTATTCCAGAATACCGAGCGGGTAACCAGAATATCTTCATTTCCGACATCTCCCGGATAATCCCATGCCGATTTGATGGCAATACAGTCATCCTTGGTATGAATGAAACAGTTTTCGATGGTGACTTTTCTGCTGCGTACCACATCTATTCCGTCATCCCCACCATTGTTGGAAACTATTTTTACATTGCTGATGGTTACATTCTCGCAGTTAATCGGGACAATCTGCCATGTAGGGCTGTTAATAAGCGTAATGCCTTCGATTTGTATATTCCGGCAGTCTTTCATTTCCACAAACCTTCGCCATCTGCCCTTCTGGTACTCCCTGTTGCGGCTTCCTTCGAGAATACCTCTGCCGGTGACCCTAACACCGGATGCATTTTCTGCTTGAATCATTCCGTATACTATGGCTCCTCCCTCTATGTATACTGTTTCGCCGCTTTTGACTTCAATAATACCCGGTGTATAAACTTTTCCGGCTTCAAAAAAATGCACTCCCTTTGTTCCCTTTGCAGGGCGATTTTTCTCAGATGGATTGGCAAAGAGATACAGGGGTTTGTTGCTGTATTCTCCGTTCAGTTCAATACTGATGTTGCAGGGCTTTTCAAGCCTGAACCGGATCGTGCTGTCTTTGAATTCAGGTTTAATACCCAGATTTCGCGGGCGTATGTCAACCCACTTGATGTCCCTGTCGGCCTGCACTTCAATATCAACCGGCCCTGCCATGTCAAAGGATGCAATGGGTGCCACTGGTGCATCATAAACAAACACCTCCCTGTTATCAACTGTGACCTTATATATCTTGCTGGATTCGACACCCTGTGGGAAGGGATATACGACGGCCTGGGCTGTAACACGCAGGGTGAAAACAACACTGCATAAGACGGTGAATAGCTTCAATCCGATTTTCATGGTTGGTTGGTAATTTAAGTTATAACAATGTGGTTTTTGCTGCTACGTAAAAAATCCTGGCCCGTACCGGAACCCGTAATCGTATGCAACGGGTCTGAATTCCTTCGGCATCCTGAAAGGTGCCGTGGGATGTTCACTAACTGCTATGCCGGTCGTAGCCAGGACCATCATAGTGTTTCTTTCAAATGGAGCGAAAAATCTGTAAAAAGTCTGTAAACTCATCATTCATACATTTCATTCATTCTTTGCACTCTGGCCAGTTCAATAAAAAAATCTGCTATTTTTCTGATACAATCGTCCAGATACCTTTCTCCTTTTTCTTTTGTGGCTCTTTTTGGATTCCCGATTCCCGTATCACTGCTCACGATGCTCCATGGGCGTGGCGCCCAGAGCCAGCCTTCCTGACGTCCTTTAAAGATCAGTTTTTTGTTTTTTCCTTCCCCGGCTGTTTCCAGCGGAGCTACCAGGTCGGGGCGTATGATCATCATGGCACTTGTTTCCGATTCTCCGGCATGTTCTCCCGTATCCTCGAAATACTCTTTCCAGGGTGCAGCCAGATACCAGTTCAGTTGAAAAAGCATCATATCGCTATACCTGGCTTGCAATTCCCTGATCATTTGCTTGAAGTCATTGCCTCCGTGACCGTTCAGGATCACAAATTTCCGGTAACCCTGCCGGTAAACTGTGCCGGCAACGTCGTTCAGAATCAACTGCTGGGTCGAAGGATTCAGATTGATGGTAAGTGGTAAATCAAGCTGGCCGGTGTTTACCCCGAAAGGCACATTCGGCAGCACAGCAACCCTGGTTCCGCTATTCCAGGCTATCTCTGCCGCTTTATCTGCAACATATTCGTTCTGAAAATTGTCGGTAGCGTAAGGTAAATGATAATTGTGCGCCTCTGTGGCACCCCAGGGTAATACAACTATCTGATAGTCAGTTTTTTTAACTGTCTGCCAGTTGGTTTCTCCTATAAGCCATGGTTTATTCATATGCCTTTTTGGACAAGTTTAATAAAAATAAATCAAGGAAAGAGGGGATAAAATGAAAAAGTCAGCGCCGCTTTCAGGTTGGTTGATTGAAGAGGGATCCGGCGCTGACTTATCCTGAACTGACTAACTAACCATATTAAATACAAAACAGAATGAATTAACCCTTAATTGACAGGAGAATTTTTTTAAAAATTAAGGAAAAATATTAAAAGTCATATAATCAATAAGTTGAATAAGACATATTTAGAAAAATTTATGCAAAAAAGATCTCATCATATCCTATTCACTTCGTATCATCAATGCATTCAATCTGAAGTATGTGGCAAATATCTTTCAGTTCCTTTGCATAATTTCCAAAGCATGCTGCAAAATGTTGGGATTGCACATGATCCAGTATCTGTCTTACAGGCACATCCGGGTAGAAGGTAACACTTGGCCAGGAAGGAAGAGGTACCCCCATTTCAACCCACTTTGGTCTTTGTTTTGCCTCTCCCGTAACTATGTGCATCCTGTATCCTTTTTTTGTCTCAGCCAGGCTGGCAAGTGTCATCCTGCCTTTTTTCATGTCGGAACAATGTGCTATTCCTTTAAGGAGAACCGTTGAAATATACTTAATCTGAGGTTTCCCCTCGATGAAGTCCGAAGGGCAATATCCATCTTCTCCGAGTAAAATCCATTCGGGATGATGTTCATAATGTTCAATAAATGTCACTTGCTTTCCGGATATCCATTTAAGCATAAGCTGTGCAGCGCTGTTACCGAGGTCGTTCTCATCAACGTAAGGATATCCTGCATCTGCAACGAGTGAGGATGGGATGGCGTGAGTAAGTCCCATCTCAAGATCGATGCCATCAACACACTTATATGAAAAGGAATCAAATTTCTTTTCCCTGCATATGTCAACAGTCGCCAGATACAATCTTACCGCTTTTTCAATCACTTCGGGCTCAGGTTCTCCAAGCGGATACTCCCAGTTGGCTGTTACCCTTGCGACTTCCTTTTGTACCAGTTCATCCGGAATAGTTTTCATTTTCCTGTCGAGCTGAAGCATATCAACGCTCTCCAGTTCAGGGCCGATCTCGGATCTCATCCTCGAGGGGTTGACTGATGTGGAATAGAGACCCATGTCATTGAATCCAATCATTCCGAGCCGGGCGTATTTTAGTTTCCTTACTGCAGCAGCGGCTTTTGCAAATGACAAGATTCCTTCCATATCCATGGGCGAATCTGGTGCGTTGAAAAGGTAACGGAATTTTATACCCCATTCTTCCATTACGAGTCTGAGCGATGTTGACCCAGCTCCGGCCGCAGGTGAAATCAGTGTACCCGGTTGTCCGAATTTTCCCTCGCTATCTGTAAATCCGCCAAAACTGTAAAGAATCATCGGATGATTACGGAATTCGTGAAGCACACGAAATACTCCCCTCGTATCAATCCAGTTTATTATATTCACAAAGAGAAAATCCCATTCTTCCCTCTTAAGTTCCCGTATTGCCCTTTCCGGTTCTATGCCTTCACCAAATACGGGATCGGTTTTCACAAGAGACAATCCGGCTTCCGTAAGCTGTTTCTCAGCCCGTTCACTGATCCATTTCAGGTTTCCGGGCTCATAAAACTGCGTGCCAAATGCAACATAGCCTGCTGAAATCTTTTCCATCTCAAAAGAGAATTTCAATGGTAGAAACAGATTTTGTAATGCGCAGAATTCCTCCTTTCGATAAAGGAGTCCATATATACCCATCCACCTCCGGAGAAATCATTTCCGGCAGTCTTTCTCCGCCGGCAAGAACGCGTGAAGGTCGTTTCATCAGGCGCAATTTTTCGGTCGATTTTTGATCGAATGTTGTATAACCAATTCTTTCTGCTTCATAGGAAATGTTTTTTATGACGGAAGTACTGCTGATCAACCGGTTTTTGTTATCGGGGGCCAGTTCAGGAAAAGCAGCCATGGCACGAAGATAGTGCCTGACGTAATCGCCGTATCCGTCGGTAAGCCATACATCGTCCCGGATGTACCTGTTGCGCCCGTCATCAGCCACAGTATATGTTGCCCAGTTGAGGGTACGAATGGCATTGGTTTTATACGTTGTGTCACCTGTCAATGCAGTATACCACAATTCCATAGAGGCCTGCCTTGATGAATGCGAATTGCCGGGTACCCTGTAAACCGTTTGTTCATTCATCACGGTTACCTTATACTTTTCGTATTCGTGGTTGCCAAGTTCTTTGTATGTCCAGTCAAATATGCCTTTAACGTCTTTTTTCCAGTCAGGAAAAAGATTTTTGTGTTCCATGATGAACATGGCAAAGGTAATGGCATTGATTTGCGTATCGCTCCAGCCCGGGATATCTTCAAAAAACGGTCCCCATTTGTTGGTCTTGAGTGGATAGTTTTTCATCCAGTCAAGAATTGTTTCGAAGGCCTTCTGGTACAAGGAGGCATTTTTTGGGTCGAAGGTCTGCAATTGCTCAAGAAGATTCAGTGTCCCTGTCCAGTTCGAGGTATAAACAGCCGGCATTTCAACCTGGCCTGTCCCCTGGTTGCTGAAAAAAGATCCGGGTTCGCCGGTAGCAGCATTGACACGGAAGGGCAGGGGAGACCGGTCATTATCGCCCGGCTGTGTTTTGGAGGCAAGGGTCTTTCCAATCCCTACGGCTGCATCAAGGTATTTTTGTTCTCCGGTCATTTTGAAAAGATTGACCAGTTCAATGCCGAACGATCCAGCTTTGTCGGGCTGGGTATATCCTTTTCCGTTGCGCATATCTCCGTCATATACTCCTGAATGAACAACAGTATTGTACGGGTAGGGTATATTCGGCCATTTATCTGTTGCTTTAGAGAGCCCACGGGCCAAATATTCATCGGCAATGTACCGCATGTTGTCAATCAGTTCTTCATCCCCGGTATAGGCATATAACAACCTCCATGACGACAATGCCATGGCCATCTGATCTCCTCCCAATCCGCGCATGTCATGATGCGGAGCCCATACCTGATGGTTCATATAGTATTTCAGGCCATTGGAGTCAACTTCCATATTTTTCCAGAAATTCCATACCAGCAGCAGGCAGGTATCGTATGACTCTCCTAAATTGGCCGAATACCAGGGCAGAATAGCTCCTTCAGCATCCACACGGACCGGATGGTATTGAATGGTGTCGGTGTAAAGAATGGTTCCCCCGCGGTCGTCTTTTGTTCCGGAAGACGATGTGCAGGCTGTAAAAGCCACAAGCAAGGCAAAAAAGAGATACTGGTTTTTCATAATCAGGCCGGTTTTGGTTAATATATGAGTTTGATTTGTTTTCCTGTTGCATGCGATTCCAGTGCACCAGTCAGCAGAATATGGCTCCATCGCGTTTCTTCCGGAAGTACATTCGGGAAAGGATGTTTTTTATGGTCTTCGCGGAATTCGTATATAAACGCTGCCAGCATCTGCTGAATGGAATCGGAAAAGCCAGTTTCAAAGATGCTTCCGGTTATAGTAGGTACAAAAGATTGTGAACCCACTTCATTACGGGTCCAGCCCTGTTCTTTACCGGTTGTTTCAAGTGTGTACAATGCTTTCGGATCGCTGGTGCTGAAGCGGGCAGAACCTTTCGTTCCGTAAACTTCCAGAAACCATGTATTGGTAGCTCCCGGAGCCATTCTTTTCATTTCAAACACAAGCGAAAATTCCCTGCCGGTGTAAGGATCATCTGCCCGGCAGGTGAGTACGGCATTATCCCAGGTAGTACAGGGTACCATATTCCCTTTTCCGTCAGGACGTTCTGTGACAATTTTCTGCAAATCGGCATACACACTTTTAGGCCTCCATCCCATGCGGAATGGGACATGAGAGGTATGAATTCCCAGGTCACCCATACAACCGTATTCTCCGTTGAATTCTGCCATCCGTTTCCAGTTAATGGGTTTGGTCAGATCGAGATCACTGGAGTGGTGAAAACCAGACCGAACTTCAATGATCTGACCATACCGGTGTTCCTCCAGCCACTGAATCATTCTTTTCATTGCCGGAAAATAGGGAAATTCGGAACTGCACCGCACAATCACTTCCGGATGCTCCCGGCTGGCTTGCAAAATGGCTTCATTGGCTTTTTTATCAATTCCGAAAGGTTTTTCACCAAGCAAATGTTTTCCTGATCGGATAATCCGGGTATAAAACGGTTCGTGCAGATGGTGGGGCACGGCACAATACACAGCATCAATTTCATCAGAAGAGAGCATTTGATCGAGAGATGTGAACTGCACTGTCCCTTCAGAAAAGTACTTATTGAACCATTCGCGGGCGGACTGATTACTGGTTTCACAAATGCCTTTGACAACAGGTATTGGCAGGTCATCGTAAAGATGGCACCACCGCGCAACGGCACTGGCAAATTCCTTGCCCATAAGGCCCAGGCCCACTATACCAAAAGAAATTTTTCTTGTCATAAATTACCGGTATCCGTATTCTTTTTCAACTTCAGAAATGGATTCTTCGATTAAATCCATACCAAGTTTTGCATACTCCTCATCCATAATAAGAGGAGGCGACATGCGAAGGATATGACCTGCCGGGATCCATGCAAGCCCTTTCCGGAAAGCTTTCTGGTACACCTTTTTACCCGCTTCTTCAAAGGGTTCCCTGGTGGATTTATCCTTTACAAGTTCAATTCCCAGAAGGAATCCTTTTCCTTTTACATCCCCGATAATCGGGTGGGCTTCTTTCATTTGTTGCATGCGATTCATAAAAAACCTTCCGACGGTTCTGACGTTTTCCAGGATCTGTTCTTCCTCAATAACTTCGATGGAAGCGAGGGCCGCTGCACAGGCCATCGGATTTCCTCCATAACTTGATGAAGCAGATATTTTTTCCAGGGCTTCACCGTATTCTTCTTTCACAACCATTGCCGTAACCGGAAAACCGTTTCCAAATGATTTTCCGAAGGTAACCACATCGGGTACCACATTCCAGTGGTCAAGGCACAGCCATTCACCTGTCCGCCCCATGCCGGCCAGCACCTCATCGTCAACCAGAAGCATGTTGTATTTTTTTATCAGAGGCATGAGTTTCGGGAAAAAATCGTCAGGGGGAAAAATGGAGCCAGCCCAGCCCTGGGCCGGTTCAAGCACAAAAGCAGCCAGGTTGCCCACAGTGCTTTCTCTGATAAATTCATCATAGAAGGTTATGTACCGGTCGGTATCTATTGTTCCGTCCTGTTTTGTCCAATGCGGTCTGTACGGGTCAGGGCGCGGTACCATGTAAAAGCCGGGTGCCCTGGTGGGTCCATAGCTGTGAACATCTCCCCGGATCATCTGGGCACAGCTTACGGCCGCCATGGATTTGCCATGAAAATCCCTGAAGCACGACAGGAATTCGTGTCTCCCGGTAATGGCACGGGCGGCCCGTATGGCTGCCTCAACAGCCGACGTGCCGTCGCTGTAAAGCTGAATGGCATTGAGTTTCCCCGGAAGGATCCCGGCCATTTTTTCCATTAACTTTTCCTTGACGGGGGTGGTAAAATCGTGGGCATTCATAAGTTTGCCGGCCCATTTTGCCACTGCTTCCGAAACCTTTGGATGGCAATGTCCAAGCGAAGCAACGTAAATCCCTGACGAAAAATCAAGATATCGGTTCCCGTCCACATCGGTCAGGGTAATGCCATGCCCTTCTTCAAAACAAACCGGAAAAAGCTTCACCTGCGAACTCAGCCCTTTCATATAACGGGCCGTGTTGGCATGCATCTGACGGGAACGCGGGCCGGGCACTTCTCCGGCAACCGAAGGAATCCCTCTGGCACTTTCCTTCCACCAGTATTTACCCATAAAAAATGTATTACTTTGTTAACAATACGTTTATTCGGTTCTTTCTGTACATGCGCAAATGTTCAGGACTGATGTCCTTGTCGGTTATCAGATAATCGACTACATTAATAGGTGCATAATTTACAAATGCATCTTTTTCAATCTTGGATGAATCACACAGCACAAAAACCTGTTCAGATGAATCTGCCATTAAACGGGTTATGGAACCTTCCTTTTCATCATTTGAACTTAATCCGTTTTTCAGGGAAATTCCTGCCGCCCCCAGAAAAGCTTTATTGGCCTTATAGGCTTGCATGACTTTTTCCGTCATGGGGCCATAGCAGGCCTTTCTTTCATGATCAAGATCTCCCCCGAGAAGACTTACACGAATGTTCGGGTAATGAATAAGTTCTGAAACCACCGGCAGGGAATTGGTAATCACCCTCAGGTTCTTGTGTCCTGTAATGAACTTCGCCAGATGAACCACGGTGGTTCCGCAATCAATAAAAAGGATATCGTTGTCTTTGATAAAAGTCGCCGCCAGCCGTGCAATCTCTATTTTCTTTTCCCGGTTATGTGCTTCCTTATTTTCGTAACTGAACAAATAAGGAATCAGTTTGGATTTTACGGCGCCACCGAATGTGCGGATCAGGAGTCCTTCCGATTCCAGTTCATCCAGATCACGCCGCGCCGTAATCTCCGATACGTTGCACATTCGCGCAACATCTTGAATGGTAATGGATTCATTCTTTTCAAGCTGTTTGAGGATCATCCGTTTCCGAACCTCCGGCTGAATGGATACTTTGCGTGCCATTTTCGCAGTATGAAAAACCGATTAAGAACATTTATGACAAAAATAATCAAAAATAAACAAAGTGGATATGTTCTTTTAAAAAAATTATGAGGAAAGTTTTTTCTGCATTGTTTTTGTATTTTTGATTGAAAATGATATTTTTGTTCGTAAAAAATCAATTTTATGATCAACGGTAAGCATATTCGTCTGGAAAAATTGTTCAGCCACGGGGAAAAATCGGTTGTTATTGCAATTGACCATGGTATGTTTGATGGCCCCATTCCGGGAATGGTCAATCTGCGGGAGACGGCATCTAAAATTAATCCTTGTGTGGACGGGGTTCTTATAAGTCCCGGGATGCTGGGTATCTGCAAAGACATTTTTTCATTCAGAGGAGCCCCTGTCCCCATTGTCCGCATCAACTGGAGCGACGTCTATTGCTTTCACTGGAAGTACAATGAGGCGAATACCGTGATTGCCCGAACGGTTGAAGATGCCGTGGCAGAAGGTGCTGAGGTCGTTCTCGTGTCCCTTACCATAGCTACCGGCAATCCTCGTACCGATGCCCGCAATGTGGAAGTCTATTCGATGCTGGCCGGCCAGGCGCGGAAACTTGGTATTCCTGTAGTTGGGGAGTTCTTTCCGATCCATTCAGACAAGTTGACTCCCGAACAGTTGCATGAACAGGTGCTTTCGGGCTGTCGTATTCTTGCCGAGCTGGGAGTGGATTTAATAAAAACTTTCCATACATTTGACTTTCGAAAAGTTGCGGAAGCAACACCTGTACCCATACTATGCCTGGGGGCGGAAAAGAAACCTACTCAGCTTCAGGCTCTTCAGCTTGCTGCTGACGAAATTCAAGATAACGCTGCGGGGGTTGTCTTCGGGCGCAACGCCATCCAGGTACCAGACCCGTTCTCATTTCAGGCCGCTCTGTGTGATGTTGTGAAAAGAGGAATGAAACCTGAAGAAGCCGTTCAGAAATACCGCTTAACTGACTGAACAATGTATCAAGAACTACTCCGGCTCATTCCAGAAATCGTGCCGGTTGTCAGGAAATCTGCCGATTTCATTCGTGCCGAGGCACGGTCTTTCGATCCGGAAAAAATTCGCTTCAAGACCTACAATGATTTTTCTTCCTATGTTGACCAGACTTCAGAAGAAATCCTGGTGGAAGGTCTTTCCAGAATTCTGCCGGGAGCCGGATTTATTACGGAAGAAAACACAGCCGGATCATCGGCAAATTCTCTGAACTGGATAATTGACCCTCTGGACGGAACAACAAATTTCCTGCACGGCTATCCTGCCACAGCAGTGACTCTCGCCCTGAAGGAAAACAATGAAATTTTACTCGGAGTCACCTGTCTGTTGCAGGAAGATGCCATATATCATGCCGTAAAAGGGAATGGAGCATGGTGCAGTGATCAGAGACTTTCCGTATCGGGTACAAAGGATCTGGAGAAGTCCCTTCTAATACCGGGTTTTCCGTATAACCTTGCCGGAAAGGATGAGGAGTATTTTCAGTTGATTCGCCAGTTGCTTTCTCGGTGCCATGGTATCCGTTCTTCCGGTGCATCGGCAGTTGATCTTGTGCATGTGGCTACGGGTTGCGCTGACGCCTATTTTGAATTCAATCTGTACTTGTGGGATATTGCAGCGGGTATTTTGCTGGTGCAGGAAGCCGGAGGGACTGTTTCTGATTTCTACGGAGGGAACCGCCATCTGGAAGCCTTTGAAATTGTTGCGGCAGGCAAAGTATATCCGGCCCTCCTTCGCGAATTGAAGACGCTTTGGAAAAGATAAACGGACACCATGATGCGGTGCTTACCTCACTTGCTCTGTTGGTTTTGTTCACCGGCCTGGGATGCCGTATTGCAGTTTTTTAAATTATTGGATGTATGAGTCATTCCGGTGAATTACTGATTGGCCTGGATGCTGGAACTACTTCCGTTAAGGCCGTGCTGATGCGGCCAGATGGGAAAGTTCTGGCGTCGGCCGGAAAGGAATATGCGCTCGATACCTCCATGCCAAATCAGTGCGAGGTTAATCCTGCCGTTTACTGGGAATCTGCTATCCACTGTATTCGTCAATTATTGCGTGAATCGGCAGTACATCCTTCTGCCATACGTGCTCTCGCCATCTCCAGCCAGGGGGAAACGTTCATATGCACCGATGCCACAGGACGCCCCTTGCGGAATGCCATCGTGTGGCTCGATAACCGGTCGGTTCGTGAAACCGAAATCCTCAGGAAAGAATTCGGACAGAAAGCCATCCTGGAAGCCACCGGCCAACCCGAAATTCTTCCCACCTGGCCGGCAACAAAACTTCTCTGGCTTCGGAAACACGAACCCGAAACCTATGTGCGCACTGACAAATTTCTCCTGGTGGAGGATTACCTCATGCATTGCCTCAGTGGACGGTTTTGCACCGAATACTCCGTCATATCTTCTTCATTGTATTTTCACATTACGCAAAAGGCACTCTGGTTGGAAATGCTCGATTTTCTCGGACTGTCATCAACGCGCTTTCCGGAAATCCTTCCTTCTGCGGTTCCGGTGGGAACGCTTACTGCCGACGCCGCCCGTCTGACGGGGCTCGACCCTGCAACCCTGGTGGTGACCGGAGCTTACGACCATGCCGCAGGTGCTGTAGGTGCCGGAAATATTGATGAGGGAATGATTACCGAAACCACCGGCGCTTCCATGGCCATGGTGGTTACTTCCGATAAACCGGTTTTTGACCGTTGGCTTCATTTGCCATGCCAGTGCCATGCAGTAGCGGATAAATATTTTCTTCTGCCATACGGACAAACCGCAGGAATTGTCCTGAAATGGTTCCGCGATCAGTTTGCTTCCCAGATCAGAGACCTGTCGCGCGAATACGGCCTGGACCCTTATGATTTGCTCACAGCCATGGCCTCCCAGGTTGCACCGGGTGCCGGAGGTGTTGTCATGCTGCCTCATCTTATGGGAACCGGTTCGCCGGAATTTAACCCTTCTGCAAGAGCAGTCTGGGCAGGAATGTCGCTCGAAACCAATAAGGCACACATGATTCGTTCCATCCTCGAAGGTGTCGCTGCCATGATCAGAAGAAACATTGAAACGCTGAAAGAATACGGAATTTCTGTGAGCGAAATTCGTGCCCTGGGCGGAGGTGCCCGCAGTCCACTCTGGAATCAGATCAAAGCCGACATGACCGGTGTTCCGATTCTTACAGTCGAAAATGACGATACCCCCGCTGTCGGTGCCGCAGTGCTGGCCGGCGCAGGATCCGGATTGTTTCCCGACCTGAAAAAAGCCACCGGCCAACTGGTCAGAATCAGGGAATCATATTCGCCCAATCCGGCCTTCATAGATACCTATAATGAAGTATACCGTAAATACTGCCTGCTATCGGATCTCCTCATTAAATACTGGAAAGAATGATTTATCTGCACAAAGCTGACCTGCTGGTTTTCGCATTCTACTTCCTTATTTTTGTAACAATTGCTTTTTATGCCGGCCGCAAAAAGCGCGTTCTGGCAGCCGATTTCTTTATCAATCAGAACAGACTTCCCTGGTTTGTAATCGGTTTCAGTATGATTGCTTCCGGCATCAGCTCAGAACAATTCCTTGGAACTGTCGGATTTGCCTATGAACATGGACTTTCTGTCGCAAACTGGGAGTGGCTGAACGGACCGTCCATCCTGATTCTGGTCTTTTTGTTTATCCCTTTTTATTTGAAGAAGAAGATTGTTACCATGCCGCATTTTCTTGAGCACCGTTTTGATGGCCGGGTTCGCACCATATTTGCCCTGATTTCCGTTCTTATTTACGTGTTTATTAACCTGGCGGGGGTTATTTATTCAGGTGGCTTTGCCCTCAGCAGAATCCTTCACTTGAACATCTATCTGTGCATCTGGATCATTGCCTTTTTTGCCGCCTTTTTTGTCATGTATGGAGGAATGGCAACCATCGCCTGGACAAATGTGTTTCAAGCATCCATGCTGTTAATCAGTGGATTGCTTCTGTTTCTGATAGGTTTGCTGAAAGTGCCGGGAGGATTTTCTTCCATTCTTGGCGAAGGGTCGCGTTCTCATTTAATTCTCCCCGCAAGTGATCCGGATATTCCATGGACAGGGCTTCTGGTTCTGGTTCTTTCAACCAACATTTGGTATTATTGTACCAACCAGAACATAAACCAGTCTACCCTTGGAGCTAAAAACCAGTGGCATGCACAGATAGGCATATTGTTTGCCGGTTTTCTCTGGTTGTTCATTCCTTTTGCCGATACCTTTCCCGGTCTTATCGCATATGCTCTTAATCCCGATTTACCAAAAGACAACGCTTTTATTTACGCTGTGCAGGAATTGCTTCCTACTGGCCTGACAGGAATTGTTTTTGCTGTTTTGTGTGCCGCTGTAATTACTGCCATACAGGCTGGAGTTAACGGAGTTTCTACCATTTTTACCTTTGATTTTTACCAGCGGTTTATTAAGCCGTCTGCCTCCGAAAAAGAACTGATCCGGACAGGAAGGATATTTACGGCTGCCGTCCTGCTTCTGGGTGCCACATGGGCACCAATGGTGCTGAGGTTCGGTCACATCTTCTCATATTTCCAGGAATGCTGGGCATTTGTGGCTATCCCGATCGCAACGGTTTTTGTTGCCGGTATCCTCTGGAGAAAATTCCATGCGAAAGTGGCTTTCTATATCCTTCTGCTTACCTTTCCCATGTTTCTGATGCCTTATGTGTTGCGCATCCTGAAGATACAGATGAATGTATTTAATGTGGCCGGTATTACACTTTTCTTGACTGTTCTGCTGGTAGTTTTTCTTACCTTCATGATCAGGCCGGTTGCTGAGGAGAACAAAGATCAGCTTATCTTTTCTTTTTCGTCATCAGAAAATTCTTTGCAAGGAATACCCTGGTACAGGAAGGTTCCTTTCTGGGCAGTAATCATGATGTTATTATACGCTGGCGTTTATGCATTATTCTGGTAACATGGCATAAGGTTGCGTTCATCTGTCAGGTGAGCCGCATATGTAATCATCGGCTGACAGTAAGTATCCAATCAATTTCTTCAGTTTTTTTTCAGGAATTTCCTTACTTTAGCACCTTCTTAAAGGATGAATATGTGCCTAGCAGTACCAGGTCAGATTGTTTCCATCGATGATTCCAATCCGGAGATGAGGATGGCAAAAGTGAATTTTGCCGGTGTGGAAAAAGATATTTGCATCCAGTGGCTTCCCGATATTATGGTTGGTGACTATATTCTGGCCCATGTGGGTGTTGCCCTGAACAAAATTGACGAAGAAGAGGCCCTCGAAACTCTGCGCCTCTTTAAAGAACTAGATAACTTCAACCAGGCTGATGAAATTCGTTGACGAATACAGGGATGCCGGTTTGGTTAATTCCATTGCTTCTGAGATTAAAAAAATCACTACCCGGCAATGGAATATAATGGAAATTTGTGGAGGACAGACCCATAGCATCGTGCGGTACGGCCTGGATGAACTTCTTCCCCGCGAAATTACCCTGATTCACGGTCCCGGTTGCCCCGTATGTGTGACTCCTCTCGAACTGATCGACAGGGCAATTGTCATAGCTTCGCTTCCCGGCATAATAATGACATCCTATGGCGATATGCTCAGGGTGCCGGGCAGTTCGTCCGATTTGCTCAGGGTGAAAGCTTCGGGAGGCGATGTGCGGATGGTTTACTCCCCTCTCGATGTTCTTCAGATTGCCGAACACAATCCGGGTAAACAGGTTGTATTTTTTGCCGTGGGGTTTGAAACTACTGCTCCTGCCAATGCCATGATTGTGACCGAAGCCAGGAGAAGAAACCTTACCAATGTTTCCGTTCTTTCAGCGCACGTGCTGGTACCCCCTGCCATTGAGGCCATTTTGTCGGCCCGTGACGCTTCGGTCAATGCATTTCTGGCAGCGGGCCATGTCTGTACCGTTATGGGATATACAGAATATGAGCCTCTGGCTGAGAAATACAACGTACCCATTGTTGTTACTGGTTTTGAACCTGCCGATATACTGCAGGGGATTTTAATGGCAGTTAAAGAACTGGAATCCGGTTCCCACAGGGTTCTCAATCAATATGCACGCGCAGTTACCCGGGAAGGGAATCTTCCGGCACAACGTCTCATCAGGGAAGTTTATCAGGTGGTCGACAGAAAATGGAGAGGGATTGGTACAATTCCCTCCAGCGGCCTTGACCTGAATGATAATTACGCTGAATTTGATGCGGCGAAGCGTTTCCGGGTTGATACCATCCTTGCCTCCGAATCAGAGAAATGCCTGGCAGGAAAAGTATTGCAGGGACTTATAAAACCTTCCTCCTGTCCGGCTTTTGGTACGGAATGTTCTCCTGATCACCCCCTGGGAGCACCTATGGTCTCATCCGAAGGAGCCTGTGCTGCTTATTACCGCTTCAGAAAATCCGAATCCCATGTCTGACCAAATCAGCTTTTCCTGTCCTGTTCCCCTGTCGGGTTATGATAAAATTACCCTTGCCCATGGAGGAGGGGGATCCTTTTCGTACAAACTGCTTCATGAACTGATTTTCAAATATCTGAATTCAGAGCCACTGGCAATGGAACACGACGGTGCGGTGATGGATATTAACGGGGTGAAACTTGCTTTTTCAACCGATTCGTACGTCATCGACCCTGTCTTCTTTCCCGGTGGTAATATCGGTGAACTGGCTGTATACGGCACGGTCAATGATATTGCCTGCTGCGGCGCAAAACCTCTTTTCCTGTCCCTTTCTCTCATTATTGAAGAAGGATTGCCGGTAGAACAGCTGGAAACCATAATTGCTTCGGTGAAAAAGGCTGCCGATAGGGCAGGTGTTGTTGTGGTTACGGGAGATACCAAAGTGGTAGGGCATGGGAAAGGGGACAAGATTTTTATTAATACATCCGGCATCGGAGTGGTGCACGCAAATGCCAATATTTCTCCCCGAAGGGCTGAACCCGGCGATGCTGTTCTTCTTAGCGGAACCATTGCCGACCATGGAATTGCCATCATGGCTTCACGGAGCGGCCTGGAATTCCAAACCAGCATCCTGAGCGATTCGGCCCCGCTGAACGATATGATTGAGCATGTATTGAAAGCAATACCCGATGTCCACGTCTTACGCGATCCTACCAGGGGCGGCCTGGCCAGCACCCTGAACGAAATTGCTCGCTCTTCCAATACGGGTATGTACATTGACGAAAACCTGATTCCTGTAAAGGAAGAGGTGAAAGGCGTCTGCGAAATCCTGGGGCTTGATCCTCTCTATATCGCCAACGAAGGAAAGCTCGTGGTTATCGTTCCCGGCAATGCCGCCGGTAAAGCCCTGGACATTCTTCTCAGCCACCCTCTTGGCCGTCAGGCTGCCATAATCGGTACTGTTACATCCGATCATCCGGGAATGGTAAGAATGAAAACGTCTATAGGAACAAACCGGATTGTGGATATGATTTCAGGAGAACAACTTCCGCGTATCTGCTGATCCAGTAATCTTTCCGACCATAAAACACTACCCGCATTAACTGTGAATACTGCAGGCTTCACTATGTCTTTATTTGAAACAACGGCAGTATGCCCATGTTCCTGTCCTGTGAAGCCTTATAACGAAATGAACGGCTACTGGTTCTGGTGGGGAGGAAGAACCAGAAAATATATTACCGCCCAACTCTGCCGGCAATTATTTGACCGCATGGTCTAATTAATCCGTTTAAAAAATGACCAGATACATTCGCACGCATCAATATCTCTGCAGGTCCTGCCAATAATTCGTTCTGTCAGGTACTGCTTTCCTCCGGGCCAGGTATGACCTCCTCCTTGAATTGTCAAAACAATAACTTCTGATGAATTGTCTGAGCCGGTATATTTTGTTTCCTTAACACGGCATCCATCCATGGGATCTTTGTCAGGAAGCAGTTTCTCTTCACTCAAATGTACCTGGTTAATTTTTGTCCAGATTTCCACGCTTTTGCTGGTAGATAAAATCTTTCCCAATTTTCTTCTGCCAAAATGAACATCTCCGCCTTCAAACGGAACGAGAGGATCGTCTGTCCCATTGATGATGAGCATGGCAACCGGATGTCCAGGTTTTGATGGCAGATCAGCCGGAATGCTTCCGCATACTGGTGCTGCCGCTGCAATCTTCTCGCCCAGTTCAGTTGCCAGCCGATATGTCATCATAGCTCCGTTTGACATCCCTGTTACGTATACTCTGTTCTGGTCTGCGTTGTATTTTCTTACGAGCGAATCAATCAAAGCCGAAATAAAACCCACATCATCTGTTTTGTTGTTGTGTGATTGGTAGCGTCGCGGCATGTTTTCCCTTCCGTCGTTCCAGTTTTTGCCGATCCCGTCAGGATAAACGACGATGAACCCTTCCTTGTCGGCCAGGATATTAAATTTTCCCTGTGTAAGCGATACCATCCTTTTGCCGTTGCCACCCCCTCCATGCAAAGCAATCAAAAGAGGATATTTTTCCCTGGCTTCCCTGCCAGGAGGAAGATGAATCAGAGCATTCCTCACAACTCCTTTGTAGGTGAACGAAAAATTCAGATCCGTGCCTGGATTTTTTTCAGAGGATGAACCCGGAGTGAATCCGGTTAAAAAAGCTATCAATAACGTTAAATAAAATTCAATCATATTTTTAAATGAATTAAAACCAGGAAAGTTTTGAATCAAAAGCGAAAGGAAATACAAAAACAACAACCATCGTCCAGACTACAATTAGTGACTGATTATTCCAAAATAAACTCGTTTAATCCATCTCTAAGTAAATATGTATTTTGTTTATAAATCAATTTTCCTGTTAAGCCGCCTGGAAGGATAATTTTAAAATGAGATGCTGTATTCTTCCTTTCTTGAATGTCAATTGATATCTCTCCGAGAGGATGAGGCATACTTGCCTTTATAAAGGACAGATTTCCGGGTTGCGGACGTATTTCAACGGTTTTAAAACCAGGAGAAGAAGGTGCAATCCCGCAGGTGATATTCAGGAAGTCGTATAACGGGTGTGCCGACCATCCATGACAATCAGAACGACTGCTCACTCCATGTTCAGGAAATGTTGTAAAACCTTGATCAAGTAATTCTGACCATTTATTCATTTTATTGATTAGTTCACTGCCTGAACCAGTTCAGAAGATCTCCGGCTGCCGGCCCCCATGAAACCAATGTTTCATTTACATATAAACGGTATCTGTTGTCGGCCGAAACATGAATAATGAAATTTTTAGGAACTGAGTTCAAAACTATCTTTTTACGAAAGTAGAACACGCCGGCATCATTCTTAATGCCGGGGCTGATCCATTCGGCATAAGTGCTATCATTAAGCTGTTCAGGAAGTGTAACAAACGGTTTGTGTTGACCAGATAATGAAAACGCATGGACCAAACTGGCCATGATAAAAATAAACCGTTGCATAATGGATCAATTGTAGGGATTAAGCATTCTTTGATAATATAAGGCCTGCAATAATGAAGAGTCCCAAAACAATGAGTAAAATGATCGACTTTATTCTTTCTTTTCTCTTTTCAGCATAAATTTCTTTTCTTATGTTTTCTTTAATTTTTTCCAGTTCTTCATTAGATATTTCTTTTCTCTTTATGTTCAGCCTGTAATTTTTAGAAATTGTCTGTACATCTTTTATCCTGCGGTACAATTCTTTATATCCTGTTTTTAACGATTCGTTGTATCGAACCCTGTTGATCATATCCATTACATGTCCTGCGAAACTCATAAAGATTCTATTTAATCATCTTGTGTTTTTATCTGCTAAAGTTAATAAATTTTTAAGCATGATCTCCATGATTGCCTAATGAATCGAGTAGCCGGTTCAGCTCTTTTACTTCTTCCATCGTTAAATTGCTAAGCAGTGAATATGCTTTGGTCTCGCATTCACATATCATCTCAAGCAGTTTCAATCCTTTTTCAGTAATCTCAGTTGATTTCTGTCGCCTGCGGGCTGGATTCTCCTTTCTGCTACATAGCCTTTAAACAACAACCTGTCAACAATGCGGTTTACATCCGGGTCTCAGTCAGGCATGCGTTCTTTAATGAAGCCAATTGAAAGGGGCGCTTCGGAACGAAAACCTTAAAGGATTATTAATATTGTATTGTTGTTCCGTAAGGTCCCTTTGCTTCAACGATTGATAAAACGAATAGTTTTGTAGCTTGCTGGTAATAATCAGATTCATCAGTTGGCGGTAAAATCCTTTTTACCAGTATCTTCCGGCGGATCCGGCCATTACGAACAAAGGTGCCAGATGTTCCCTGCGCAGTGGTTCTAAGGTTTTGCCAGGCATAAGTTGGGTTTCCGGATAAAGGGTATCAACGAGCGGAAGTTGCACCACCGGAATTCTTGCTTCGGGGTAAGCTGCCATGAGAGGAACGAAAGTTCCATGATCAAAACCTCGCTCCCATTCCCTTTTAGTTTTAAAACCAGACGAATACGGCAGATTTTCAAATCGTTCGGCCAGTACCGGATTCTCTGATGCAGGATATTTGCTGGTTACCAGTTTCAATGCGAAACCGCTTTCAATCCGACTATGGAAACAATCAAAGTGGAAAGGAAAAACAGTCGCATAAATGTCGCCGGCTCTCTAAATACAAAAATACCGACCAGAACTGTCCCTGCTGATCCGATTCCGGTCCATACGGCATAAGCTGTTCCGATGGGTATGGTGTGAGTCGCCTTGATCAAAAGTACCATGCTTACAGTGAGCGCAATAAGAAAACCAATATACCATAAATGCATTTCGTTTCCGGTTGTTTCTCTTGCTTTTCCCAAACAGAAAGCAAACGATGTTTCAAATAATCCTGCTATGACCAAAATAATCCAGTTCATTTTTTTATTTTTAATACGCAGTGACAAGCATTGCATGCATAACAAATGAATTCAAAATAATCCGCAAATTTATCAAAAAATAATTGGTATTCTTTAATCAGTATCGGTAAATTTTTTTTTAATCCAGCAACATCCCATTGAAAAATTGAACTTCAGTTTTTATTTTTTCTGCTTATTAATTGGATAACAATAGCGGGCAGATGATACATTATAGAACTTGTTGTTATCATAATTGGGATCTGGAATCTATGGATTTTTTTCATATATTGAGTTTGCAATCTATTTTTGGTCATAGTGGATAAGAACTAAAGCAAAGGAAGCATACCAACTGTCAGCAATGTTTTAGTCGAATAAAAAATTGTTGATTGCAATGGATTTCCTCTCAGGTTGTATCCTGCACGGGCTTGATTAAAGAAGACTATGACTCTCCCATAAAGTTCTGAAATGGCAATTTAATTTTTTGCCCGGATATATTTTATTTTTTCTTCATTTGTTTGAGAACCTGTATTCTGAAATTCAATTCAAAAAATATTATATGGGTATAATGCATTTTTAATGCAGTGTTCTCCCAAGCCATAAAAGATGGATAATAATTCAATCCGAGGCTAAAAGCATTTGAAATCCTGTAATATGTTGAGAGTGCAAACCCAATATTGTTTTGAGTCTTTGAATATTTCAAAGTATCAATATAATCAGGGAATACTTCTACTGTTTCTCTCACAAAATGCAATGTCCTTGTATATTGTAATCCTAAATCATAATGTAGTCTCTTATAATCGCTTCCAAGTTGAATATCTCCGTATATTGCGAAAGACCTTTGATAAGTGCCCAAATAATCGACTGGCGCTGGAACTGGCAGAAAGAAATCAGTGAGTGCACCTATGTCCGTATTCATACAATATTTATCAGAAAAATAATATTCTATACCGCCTGAAATGCCTAAAAATCCAAAGCTGTTACCATATCCGTTACCCTTATTTAGATAAAAATGATTTCCTTCAGGAATTGAGATTTTAAATGATAAAAACCCCTTCTCAGGTGTTAAATAGTTTTTATATGTTTTGGTTAAAGGGTTATCTGATTTAAAATTAATTGTAATATAAGTTGGATAAGTAAATCTTTTAGGATTTGTCAGGTCAATTGCATACCCTATAATTCCTGTTCCGGAAAACATATTACCTAACCAGAAAGAGGCAGATAATTTGCTTTTTACACTAATTTGCTTCTGAATCGTGTCTTTTCTTGCCATTATGTATAAATTGTTTCTTGAACGCTCAACATTTATCCATGCAGGCGTATTATACCACTTTGTGGTGTCATTATTTATACATATTTTAACTGAATCTGTATCAGAATGTACATTAATGTTTACAGTTTTTTGATGAATAAGTGTTGCACAGGAACTAAAAAATAATACCATAAAGAATATGTAATATCGTTTCATAAAATTTCTTTTTAAATTTTTCATAAAAATAAAAAAATGAAAATTAAATTCAACGTACTTATGATAAAATTAATAAATTTCTATAACTATGAATATATCAAAACGAATTTCTTTAAATGTTAATAAAGAAAATGCCGATAAATACATTAAAATAAGATTAGAGCAAGATGTCAGTCAACTTAAATTTCTTACTCTTAATATCAACACAAAAGATGCTTACAGAAATTTTAATGCCGATTATGGTGTTTTGGTGGGTAGAGTTATGGCAAATGAAAGTATAGGCATTCCTAATGCGAAAATAAGTATTTTCATACCATTGGCTAATGAAGATGCTAATGATAGTGAAATAGTAAGTCTTTATCCCTACAAAACACCAAGGGATAAAGATAGTGAAGGAAAAAGATACAATTTGTTACCAAGGGTTGCAAAAAGAGATTCTAAAACAGGTATTATTTCACAAAGGGGTGTCTTCTTAAACGCATTGCATTAGTCCAAAGCAATGATTGGGTTTATAAATCAGTAAGATCACTATTACATTAACTCATGAACATCATTGGCAGGAAGCACATTATTTCTGTTCCCTGTTTTTCTTTCCCGAAAACGTATATCTGTACGAAAAATTCATCGTAAATTCTTTCCTGTTATTGCGATCCTCCGTTTTTCGCCAGGCCATTCCGAAAGTCAGATCGGCCGTATGGTTTTTCTGTCTGAAAGATAATCCTCCGCGGCCCATAAGCACATATCCTGTCTTTTCTGCGTCGTACCATGTTTTATTGTATGATACGGATGAATAGGCCTGCAATTTCTTTTGTGCAATGGATTTTCGCACTGAAA